>ENA-UZWV01010260-UZWV01010260.1-metagenome-genome-assembly--contig:-Day-3-1m-contig-10260_pt1 | contig 13459 bp, 14 predicted proteins | sample MGYA00260342_ERZ794902 | MGnify/ENA metagenome assembly ERZ794902
CTAGCAATTGCTGCTTATATTATGAGTAAGAAAGAGGAATTGAGTCTCAAAAAGTTAATCAAGAAGAAACAGATTGAGGATTCTTTAGAGGATAAAAGTTAAGAACCTTTGCCTCAATTTAATAGTTGATAATAGCTCTTATCGTATTTTAAAGGCTAGTTTTAAGAGTTTCTTGAGTCTATCAACGTGTTTAATCTAACGGAAAAATCAATATGAAGTTACTTATCCCTGGTGGCGCAGGTTACATCGGTTCCCATATGGTCAGGTATGCTCAGGAGCATGGTCATGAGGTTGTGGTGCTCGATAATTTTTCAACCGGTCACGAGTGGGCAGTGAAAGATTGTGAAATCCTGCGGGTTAACCTGCTCGATCAGGATAAGCTGTCCCAATTATTAAGAGGGCGCCACTTTGACGGTGTAATCCACTTTGCCGCCAAATCATTGGTGGGAGAGTCGGTTAAAAAGCCTGACCTGTACTACCGAAATAATGTTGTTGGCACACTTAACCTTGTCAACGAGATGCTTAGCAATGATGTCAATAACCTGGTGTTCTCATCAACTGCCGCGATTTTTGGTAACCCGGTAACTGATAAGATTGCCGAGGATCATCCTAAGAATCCAATCAATCCCTACGGCCAGAGCAAGTTGATGGTTGAGAATATGCTTCAAGATATCTGTTCGGCCAATGATTTTAATGCCACATGCTTAAGGTACTTTAATGCCGCTGGGGCACATGAGTCGGGAGAAATAGGGGAGGCGCATGATCCTGAAACGCACCTGATTCCAAACGTTTTAAAGGCAGCGATTTCAAATGAGAGTAATCTAAAGGTATTTGGCGACGATTACCCTACACCCGATGGCACCTGTGTGCGTGATTATGTGCATGTCACAGACCTAGCCCAGGCTCACTTATTGGGGCTTGAGTACATGCAAAATAAGAAAGGATTCTCAGCCTTTAATCTGGGTAATGGTGATGGTTTTTCAGTGCTTGAGGTAATCAAGGGCTGTGAAAAAATCGCTGATACTAAAATATCATTCCAAATTGATGGGCGACGTGAGGGTGATCCTGCTTCACTTGTAGCTGATAGTCGTAAGGTAAAAGAATTGTTAGGTTGGGTTAGTCAGTTTGGTTATTTAGATAAAATTGTTTCCTCTGCATTTAAATGGCATATAAGTAATTAGCATATTTTAATAAATTTGGCAGTGGAGTCAGATTAATAGGGGTTTTTACGTTTTTTTCTCTGTGAATTGTAAAATATTTTAAAAGAGAAAATAAACAAAAAAGTCGAATAAATGATCAACAAGAAATTGTGTCTCACTTTGAATGTATTAAATTAGAAGAATCTGAATTCTTAGTATTTCTATTTACCAAGATTTTTGTATTTTAGTAAGCACCTTAATGAAATTTTTTATTAAAAAAATGGGTTAGTTATTGTGAAGAAAGTTGCAGTTATTGGTGTGGTTGGTATTCCAGCATGCTATGGGGGTTTTGAATCGCTGGTAGAAAATTTGACACTTAACAATTCTCAATTAATTGAGTATACGGTTTTTTGTTCAGCTAAAAGTTATCCTCAAAAAAAACAAAAACACAACGACGCAAATCTTAAATATATCCCTATCAGAGCAAACGGAATATTTAGCATTTTTTATGATATTTGGGCTTTATTAATCTGCTTGTTCAATAGGCCTGATGTGATTCTTGTACTTGGTGTTTCTGGATGTATCTTTTTGCCAATTTTTCGATTCTTCTCTTCAAGTTACATTGTAACTAATATAGACGGTTTGGAATGGAAGAGGGATAAATGGAAAAATTGGCAAAAAAGATTTCTAAAATTTTCAGAGTCTATAGCAGTGCGTTTTTCAGATATTGTTGTGTGCGATAATCAGGCAATCAGTGATTATGTCTTTAGTGAGTATTCAATTAGTAGTGAGACAATTACCTATGGCGGCGATCATGCTCTTCAAAATATTTCTTCAAATACAAATAATCAAAGCTATGTGCTGGGCTTATGCAGAATAGAGCCGGAAAATAATGTAGAAATGATATTAGAGGCTTTTACTATTTCCCAAAAAAACCTCAAATTTATTGGAAATTGGAAGTCATCTAATTATGGAAGAAGTTTATATAAGAAATATCATGATTTTCATAATATTGATCTTATTGACCCAATATATGATATAGAGGATTTGTATCATATTAGAAAAAATTGTTCTATATATGTACATGGTCATTCAGCTGGAGGAACTAATCCGTCTCTAGTTGAAATGATGCACTTTAGTATTCCTATAGTTGCGTTTGACTGCATTTTTAATCGCAACACTACATATGGTGAAGCGATATACTTCGAGAGTTCGAATCAGTTAAATGAAATACTCGAAAATACAAGTGCACAAAATCTAATAAAAATCGGTAATTCGATGAAAAAATTAGCAACAAAAAAATATACATGGAAAAAGATTTCGGGTGAATATGAGAGAATCTTTCTAAGATGATGAAAGTTAGAAATGAAAAACTCAAAATAAATCTAGCCAATCAGCTATTTTTTGTTCTCATATCCTGCATTGTTATGAGTCTTTATTATTTCTATGAAAGTTTTTTGGCTTATTTTTTAGCCTCAGCAATAATTGCAATAATGATATTCATCTTGAAAGGATTTCAAGATCTTAAAACACCAATTACATTGTTTAATTACTTCTATTATTTTTTTGTAGTTGTTGGTTATTTCTTTGAAACAATTTTAAGAGGCTTTAACCCTAGAATTGGTTTCATGATATTAATTTCTATTTTAGCATTTAATTTTTTTCTTCCATTTAGATCATACAAAAAACTTGAAATTAATCGAAAAAAAATTAATAACCAATATTTAATTTCACAGTTGGCACTATTATTTTGTGCTTTGGCTATTTTTGCATCCTTTGCATACTTCGCGCAATTGGGAAATATTCCGTTATTTTATGATGCATCACCAAAATCTAGAATAGAGGCTATGACTGGAATGGGGTACTTATTACAACCAATGAGATTTGGTCCAATAGCAGCTCTTATTCTATATTTAACAGTTCCTTGTAATTACAAAAAATATGCATTGATTCTATTTTTTGTATGTAACTTATTTTTGTTAGGTACAGGTTTTAGAGGGACATTTTTCCAAAATATTTTGTTGCTAATTATTTCAGTAAGTCTAGTCAAAAATAGTGAAATAGGTTTTTTTAAATCATTAAAAATTGGTTTTTTACTTATTTTTTTCGTTATTTCCATAGGTTTTTTAAGAGGGGATAGTAATTTAATTACAAGTCTTGGTTTCAAGGTGATACATTCAATTTCGGTATCAACTTATATACTCAACCTTGTAGTAGTGAGCATCGACGACTTTAAATATGGTGCAACATTTTTTTACAAATTTTCATCTTTATTGCCTTTAGAAAATATCGAATATACCCAATGGCTAACCTCAGTTCTTCCTATAGATTTTAATGGAGGAGTTACTCCAACCATTTTGGGCGATATGTATATTAATTTTGGTATGAATTATTGGTTTGCTATGGTTATTTTTGGATTATTTGTAATGTATCTAGAAAAAATTATTCTGAGAAGTAGTTGTAATTTTTTAGTTTTATTTTTTATTCTTAATATAAGTATCGGAATTGCAAGATCTGCTACTGGAGGTATTTCAAATACCTTGTTCCAAACAGTTTTAGCTTGTTTATTTATTTATGCTTTTATTTTCATTTCAAAAATTAGATCTAATTCATATTTTGGGAGTTAATATGTCAGTTGTTTATGTATCAGGAACCTTTGATCTTTTTCACAGTAATCATTTAAAGATGATTGAATATGGAAGAGGACTGGGAGAAACTTTGATTGTTGCAGTTAGTACAGATGAGCTAGTGTGTAGCTATAAAAAAGAGCCAGCAGTTCCTTTTGAAGAAAGGATAGCAATTGTAGGAGGTCTAAAATATCCTGATTTAGTTATTCCACAGCATACTTTGGAGCATACGAAAACAGTTAAAAATTTGAATGTTGATAAGTTTGTTATCGGAGATGATTGGAATGGCAAGTATGATTATTTAAAAGAGCTCGGTGTTGATGTTTTTTACTTGCCCTATGGGGTTGGCGTGAGTACAACAAACCTAAAAAAGAAAATATATAATGAATACCATAAATTAGTTCAAGCGAGTGACGTTCATCCAATACCGGAGCCCAATAAGTGAAAACGGTTTTACTAACAGGCGCGGGCGATATAGCAAATGAGCTACAAAAAGTCCTATCAAAGAAATATGTTGTACTTAATCCAAGTAAACTTCACCTTGATGTGACTAATTCAAAAAGTGTCGAAATTTTTTTTTCGAAATTGAATCAACTCGATATTGTCATCAACTTAGCAGGAACACTTTACTCATCAAAGATAGTTGAATCGGACGTTGACAAATGGATCAAGGATATTAACGTTAATCTTATCGGTACATATTTGATAAACCGGAGAGCATTAATCATAAATTCAAAAGTTAAAATAATAAATATTTCTTCAACCGCAGCTTTTAATAGCTATGTTGATTGGTCTTCTTATTGTGCCTCAAAAGCAGGAGTTTTGAAAATATCAAATGCTATTGCACTAGATGGTTTTGATGTTGTTACCCTTTGTCCTGGTGCAATTGACACTAAATTACGGTATGGATTAAGCATCAATAATCCAAATATTATGACTATTGATGAGGCTCTAACTCCAATACTTGATACGATTGATGGTAAATATTCATCAGGTGATATCGTATTCTATAGAAAAAATGAATTTAAGTTAATCAGAGAAGTATAGAAAAAATTATCATGCTAAATATAAACTTCGTGAAAATACTATGAAGAATGAGCTAACTCTCAGAGAAATTCAAAAGTCTTCTTTAGATATTTTAAAAGAGGTAGATTTTATATGTAAAAAATTGAATTTAGATTATTTTATAATGTATGGCACTTTAATCGGAGCAATTAGGCATAAGGGATTCATTCCATGGGATGATGACCTTGATATTATGATGCCTAGACCAGATTACAACAGGCTAATAGATTACTTCTCAGCCCATGAGAGCAAACATTTAAAACTTTTAAACTATAACAATTGTGACCTATATCCATACATGATCACGAGAATTTCCGATACTCGATTCAAAATAATAGTTGAAAATGAAGAAGAATATGGAATTGGAACGTTTATTGATGTTTATCCACTTGATTCAATCTCTAATTACAAGTTTATTGCCTTAATTAAAGGTAGGGTTTTAGGTTGGCTATCGTCATTATACTTCCTTTCAACCAGAATAAATTGCCCTATACCTTGCAGTGAATCTAAACATAGACATTTACTTAAATTAGTATCCTTTAGAATTTCAAAACTTATTGGAAAGCGATTTTTGAAAAAGTTGCTGTTAATAAATAAATACGAAAAAACCAAGTACATGGCATGCATGCAGTGGATGACAAATGATTATAAAAGAAATATTTTCGAAACAGATTTAATTTCTGGTAGAACCTCTGTTAGTTTTGAAGAGTTTAATGTACCAGTGCCTTTAAGATTTCACGAAATCTTAAAAAAGTACTATGGGGATTATATGCAATTTCCACCCAAAGAGCTTCAAAAACCTCATCATCTTTATAAGGCTTATAGAATCAAATGAGCTTCAAAAAGCATTTAAATCTTGATAACTTGAAATATATTTTGCGAAATAAATTTCTTTTTGGTGCATTATGTTCTTTGTTAATAAATGGAGCTTCCAAAAAAACTCTTGAATTGATCCGTCTGTCTATTCAATTGAAGCAAGTCAAATCAATGAGAAGACATGTTCGTAAAAAAATTAAGGAATTACCTGATAAAGAAAGAATTATTTGTAGAATAGACGAACCACATAAAATCGTATGGGTTTGTTGGTTTCAAGGAATTAATAATGCTCCAAATATAGTCAAAACATGCTTTCAATCGGTGGAGGGTATTGTAGGCAAAGAAGTCATCCTTGTTACTGAAAAAAATTTTCAAGAATATACAGAGTTTCCTCAGCATATTCTTGAAAAGTGGAAAAAAGGCCTTATTACTCCGACCCATTTTTCTGACTTATTGCGTGTAGAGCTTTTGACAAGACATGGTGGTATCTGGTTGGACGCAACTACATACCTTACATGTGAATCATTACCAAGTTATATTGATTACTCTAGTTTCTTTTGTTACCAGATTTTAAAGCCGGGATTAAATGGCCAATCAATAATTTGTTCAAGTTGGGCACTTTCCTCCTCAAAAGACAATGAAATTTTATCGCTTACCAAAGATGTACTTTACAGATATTGGTATAAAAATAATCATCTTGTGGATTATTTTTTATTTCATATTGTTTTATCAGCCATTTTACATGAACTAGAGAATTATGATGTGTATATGGTCAAGCAATGTAATTCAGCGCCCCATATTTTGCAGTTCGAAATGTTATCAAAATTTTCACAAGTTAGATGGAAAGAGATTCTGTGCTCTACTTCGATTCATAAGTTGACCTATAAAATTAATATCAAGAAAGATCTTAAAGGAACCTTTCTTGAAAAGATGCTTAATTATTATGATTAATATAATTTTAAAGTATGTTTTCAAAAGTTTTTCGCGTATAAATCTTAATTCATCTAGTTATGTTATATACGATTATACTTTCGGATTTGCTGGGCATTCTAGAGAATTGTATTATTATTATAAGGAATTATTTCCCTCGAAAAAAGTATACTTCATCACAAAAAAACCTAATCCAAGTAATGATTTTGAAATTCCTAGATATAGTTTAAAGGGGTTGTTTATTACGCTTTTTTTTCGAAATTTCGCTGTTACAGTTGGTATGCCTAGTTATGTTTGCCTCAAGAATAAGAGAGTTATTCAATTTTGGCATGGAACACCAATTAAATCTTTGGGGGTTTATGATAATTCAACATCTGAAGAAGAAAAAAATCAAAGATGTAAAGAATTTTCTCAATATACAAAAATCATAGTGCAGAATAAATTATTGGCAGATAGCTTAATTGATTCATTCTGCGTTCAAGATAAAGAAAAAGTTTATGCTATTTCTACCCCTTACTTTGAGTCAATAAAGCTGACTAGGAAAAAAAAGAATGCCGAACTTATTAGGGAAAATAAACCAAATTTAACGATTATTTACTTACCAACTTATAGAAATGAGAGCAATAGAGACTGGGATTTAAATGAAAACAAATTATTTAAATCTTTTGTTGAAAATTCGGGTATAGAGTTCCTGACTCGATATCATCCAAGTGACAAAAAATATATTAAATCTTCACCAGAAGTAATTGATCTATTATCCATAGCAGATATTCTGATTACTGATTATTCTTCTACTTCTTTTGATGCGTACGAAGTTGGTATTGAGACTTTACTGTATTGGAGTGATCATAAAAAATATATCTGTGAGAGAGGAATTAATCTCGACTTTTTAGTTGATTATCACTTCAAAATTTTTCATTCTACCTATGATTTAATTGAAAATATTAAGGCTTTTGAATTCGAAAGGACGATAAATAAATCTGCCAATGAGTGCTATTCCGAAAATATGAAAAAAGAAGTAATAGAAACATATCAATAGTCCGCGAAGATATTATGCAATTAGAATTTCAGGTTTCTATAAAATGGTCTTAAAGAACGCTACATTTCTTTTTTTATTGCAAGGCGTTAATTATTTGGCGCCACTTCTTTTGATACCTGTATACATTAACGTACTTGGTTTAGACCAATATGGTCAAATTGCGCTTTGGATGGCTATTATACAGTTCTGCTACATATTAACTGACTTTGGATTTCTGTCTTTTGCTACAAAAGAAATAGCTGATATGTCTGGAGATGTTAAAAGAATATCTTCATTTTTTTCAACTGTTTACTGTCTAAAGGCATTTGTGTTTCTTTTTGTTAGTATGCTTTTAATTATTTATGTTTTATTCAATCCAGCCCCAAGCATTGTTGTAATATCTGCAGTTGCAACAATTTTTTGTCAATGCTATCAGCCTGTATGGTTTTTTCATGGTATTGAAAAAATGAAGTTTGTGGCATTGTATTTTTCTATATCAAAACTTTTATTTTTGTTAATTGTGATAGTTTTTATTGATGAAAATAGCAGCTGGGATAACGTAATAGTATTTTGGTTTTTATCACAATTAATTGGTTGCATTATTTTAAATTATCAATATCGTGTATTGGGGTATTCTTTTAGTCCTCCCTTACTTAAAGATATAAAAGAGTTATTTTTTTCCAGTTTGCATTTTTTTGTTTCAAGATTATCGGTTGCATCATACACTTCATTGAATGTGATAATTTTGAGTTCTTTAAGCCCAAATGCCAACTTAGGTTTGTTTGCTATTTGTGATCAGGTTTTTAAAGCAGGTCAGGCAGCTACTTCTCCAATTACACAAGCGCTATACCCATACATGCTGAGAACCAAAAATTGGGCTTTTTATATAAAGTTAACGCTTATATCCCTTGTAATCCTTTCAATAGGGCTACTTGTTGTATATTTTTTATATGAGAGTTTTTTTGATATTGTCTTCGATGAAGAAGTGGATCAAATTAATACTATTTTACCAATATTTTTATTACTTATTTTTGTTAATTTTATAGCTAGAAATATTGGAAATCCTTTGTTTGGACCATTACAAAAGTTAAATATAGCAAATAACTCGGTAATATTTGGTGCACTTTTACACTTGGTTTTAGTTTTTTGGTTGTACGTTAATGAACAGCTTTCTGCGATCTCACTATCTTATTGTATATTGTTTATTGAGTGCTCAATTCTGTTAATTAGGGCAGGATTTTTGATTACTAATAAAAGTCTCTTTAAAGTGTAATTTAAAACAATAAATTCTATTAAGGTATGCAAGTTTGAAAATATTAGTAACCGGTGGGGCAGGTTTTATTGGGAGTGCGGTAGTTCGCTCGATGATCAAACAAACCAAATATATCGTAGTTAACCTGGATAAATTGACCTATGCGGGTAATCTTGATTCTTTGTCTGATGTCGAGAGGTCACAAAGCTATTCCCACGAAACAGTGGATATTTGTGATGCCAATGCACTCAACAGAGCATTTGAACAGCATAAACCTGATTGTGTAATGCATCTTGCTGCTGAGAGTCATGTCGATCGCTCAATTGATGGTCCATCTGATTTTGTTGATACCAATATTGTGGGCACTTTCAATCTTCTTGAAGCTGCACGGCATTATTACGAGACGCTTGACGAAACGAGGCGAGAGCAATTTCGTTTTCATCATATTTCTACTGACGAAGTTTATGGTGATTTAGAGGGTACAGATGATTTGTTTACGGAACAAACACCCTATTCACCATCATCTCCCTATTCTGCTAGTAAGGCTGCCTCGGATCATCTTGTTCGAGCCTGGGGCCGGACATACGGCTTGCCGGTAATCATTACCAACTGCTCAAATAATTATGGTCCATATCATTTTCCTGAAAAGCTTATTCCTCATGTTATTTTGAATGCGATACATGGTAAGCCTTTGCCTATTTATGGTGATGGCTTGCAAATACGCGATTGGTTGTATGTGGAAGATCATGCTAAAGCACTTATCAAGGTCGTTACAGAAGGCGAAATTGGTGAAACCTATAATATTGGTGGGCACAACGAAAAAAACAATCTTGAGGTAGTTGAGACTATCTGTGATTTACTTGAAGAACTTGCGCCAGAAAAGCCAAAAGGTGTAAGTAACTATCGAGATTTAATAACCTTTGTTAAAGATCGCCCCGGTCATGATGCGCGTTATGCTATTGACGCTTCAAAGATTGAGCGTGAATTAGGTTGGGTGCCAGAGGAAACATTTGAAACTGGTTTGCGTAAGACTGTTCAGTGGTATTTGGATAATCGCCAGTGGTGGGAGAGGGTGCTTTCGGGTGCCTACCGTCTTGAGCGTTTAGGAGAATAATATGACCACAAATTACAAGGGAATTGTATTAGCCGGCGGTTCTGGAACACGCCTTCACCCAATCACCAAAGGTGTCTCCAAGCAGTTATTGCCTGTTTATGATAAACCAATGATTTACTACCCAATTTCTGTATTAATGCTTGCGGGTATTAAAGAAATTTTGGTTATTTCCACACCTGTTGACATGTCAGGTTATCAACGTTTATTGGGTGATGGCTCTGATTTTGGTATTGAAATAGAGTATGCCATTCAGCCAAGTCCTGATGGTCTTGCTCAGGCTTTTTTAATTGGTGAAGGTTTTATTGGCGATAGTAATGTCGCACTAGTGCTTGGTGATAATATTTTTTACGGGCAAAATTTCACTGCAAATTTAAAAGCTGCGACTTCAAAAGACACTGGTGCTAGCATATTTGGTTACCATGTAAAGGATCCTGAGCGATTTGGTGTGGTTGATTTTGATACTAATGGCAAAGTTACCTCTATTGAAGAAAAGCCGAAAAATCCTAAATCAAATTTCGCGGTAACAGGGTTATATTTTTACGATAATGATGTGGTTGAAATTGCAAAATCTATAAAGCCTTCTGCCCGTGGTGAACTAGAAATTACTGATATTAATAACGCTTATCAAAATAGAGGAAATCTAACAGTTGAGCTCTTAAGTCGGGGCTTTGCTTGGCTTGATACTGGCACACATGATTCCTTAATTGAAGCAGGTCAATTTGTACAAACAGTTGAGCATCGTCAGGGTTTAAAGGTTGCTTGCTTGGAAGAAATTGCTTTTCATCAGGGGTGGATAACAAAAGATACTTTGTTACAGCAAGCTGACGCACTTAAAAAGACCAACTATGGCGAATATTTAGCCAAGGTTGCGGGTGGTTATAAATGAATGTAATCAAAACTAAATTAAAAGACTGCGTGATTATTGAGCCTAAGGTTTTTGGTGATGAGCGCGGGTTTTTCTTGGAAACATTTCAAGCAGATAGATATGCAGATCTCGCGGGTATCACCTTGCCCTTTGTCCAGGATAACCACTCACGCTCATCAAAAGGTGTATTGCGTGGGTTGCACTTCCAAAAAACTAAACCTCAGGGAAAATTGGTTAGGGTAGTTCGAGGTGAGGTTTATGATGTTGCTGTGGATATACGCCAAGGCTCACCAACATATGGTCAATGGGAAGCGGTAATCCTTTCCGAAGAGAATAAAACACAATTTTGGGTGCCACCTGGATTTGCCCATGGTTTTGTAGTGCTTTCAGAAACAGCAGATTTTGAATACAAGTGTACTGACTATTACGATCCCTCAGATGAGGGAAGTCTTTTATGGAATGACCCTGATTTAAATATTCCTTGGCCAATTGACAACCCTAAGTTATCAGAGAAAGATGCAAATGCTCCGTTATTGGCTAATCTAAAAAAATGAAAATTCTAGTTTTAGGTTGTAAAGGCCAGCTTGGCAGATGCCTAAATGACCAACTTATAAATACAGATCATGAAGTTATTTACACTTCACGTGAGCAAATAGATATTACCGACTTTGAGCAAACCAAAAACCAAATCCTAAAAATTTCTCCTAATCTAATCATTAATGCGACTGCTTACACAGCAGTTGATAAGGCTGAAGAAGATCAAAAAAATGCTAACTTGATAAATCATCTAGCGGTTAAAAATATTGCTGATATTTGTAACCAATTGGAATGTTGGTTGATTCATGTGTCAACGGACTATGTATTTGATGGTAACACCAAAATTCCATACAAAGAGGATGATCAAACCAATCCTCAGGGTGCGTATGGAGAAACTAAGCTTAATGGTGAGTTAGCGATTCAGACCTCAGGTTGTAAGCACATAATCATTAGAACAGCTTGGGTATTTAGTGAGTATGGAAATAATTTCTTAAAAACCATGCTTCGTCTTGGAGCTGAACGCGATGAGCTTAGCATTGTTGGAGATCAAATTGGTTGTCCTACCTATGCACAGGATATTGCAAGATCTATTGTTGAGATAGTCCCGCAGCTTAATTCTCGAGAATATAATGACATATACCACTACTGCGGTGATCAGCCATGTTCTTGGTATGACTTTGCGAATGCAATCTTTGACCAAGCAATGTCTAATAATTTAAAAATACCAAGCATAGTTAACTCAATTGAAACCTCAGCCTATCCAACACCTGCAAAAAGACCGGCATTCTCAGTTCTTAATTGTTCTAAGATTGAAAATGATTTTGGCGTGCATGCTTCAAATTGGCAGGAAGGTACAAGGCAAGTCATCAGAAAACTAGAGCAATAAACTAGGGTGATAAAATACCCTTATCAATCTCCAACCTAACCCTTAATCATCCTTTTTCTTTCTCGGAATAGTGGTCTCTATATCACTATTTTTCAATCGCTCCTCAAGCTCCTCCATCGACAAATAATCCAAATCCCAATGGTTACAGATATCATTTCTGTAGCGCGTGTGGTTTTTATCCGATGACTTAGACGCCTTTCGATTAAAATATTTTAGTAGTTTTTTGCTAATACCCATAATTAGCTTNNTTAGCTTACTGACCAGAGCAATGTTTAGATTACTCGTCTGCCCGAAGCTTTGCTTATCTATATTCAGCTCATCCATAGCGCACTGATCCGGCTTCGAAATTACTGTTTTTGGCTAAAGCCAGATAGTAAAAATATCAACTAAACTGTTCTATTGCCTGTTGGATATCGAACCATATCTCTTCTTTTTCAGCGATAGATTTTTTAATTCTGACCTGAATTTCCATCTGCTCTTTTAACTGCAATTTTTTACTTTCGGCGTATATTTCAACGTCCGCTAGTAATGCTTCGTTGACGGCTTGCTCTTTTTGCAGTTTCTCGATTTCTTGTTCCAATTTTTTAGATTTTTTAGTTAAGGGGGCTAGCTTTTTTCGTGCCTCTGCTGATTGCTGTCGTTGAAGTTTTTTGTCTGCACTGCTGACTGAGGCTTTTAGTTCAGCAGCCTGATTGGGTGCTTCTTCGGCAATAGGCTGCGGAGCGTTAAGAGCATCTGGAACTCGATTATAATTTTTTAACCACTGCTGGTAATCTTTCAGATCGCCATTAAATTCATCAACCGATCCATTGGCCACCAGATAAAATTCATCAACGGTATTGCGGAGTAAATGTCGATCGTGAGAGATCACCACAAGAGCGCCCTCGTAGCCCTGTAATGCCATTGTTAATGCATGTCGCATTTCCAAGTCTAGGTGGTTAGTTGGCTCATCAAGTAACAGAAGGTTTGGTTTTTGCCAGACAATAAGCGCCAGTGCAACTCGCGCTTTTTCACCACCTGAAAAGTCTTTGATGGGCTCCAGCGCTTTATCGCCATTGAAATCAAAGCCACCGAGAAAGTTACGAATTGATTGCTCGGTGGATTTTGGGCTGATTCTTTGGATATGGAGAAATGCACTTGCTTGCAGGTCTAAAACTTCTAACTGATGCTGTGCGAAGTAACCAATTTTTATATTGTCGCCATAGACACG
>ENA-UZWV01025497-UZWV01025497.1-metagenome-genome-assembly--contig:-Day-3-1m-contig-25497_pt1 | contig 13398 bp, 9 predicted proteins | sample MGYA00260342_ERZ794902 | MGnify/ENA metagenome assembly ERZ794902
TGCAAAAAACGCATAAATATACACTGTTCGGCTTTTATAATTCTTGTATGCACAGCTAGGAGAATACCTTGAAGAACTTTAGATTATTATCAACACCTTTTTTATTAATTGTGCTTTCAGCAGCACAAGCTGAAACAGTTTCATTGCCGTCGATGTCCGTCCAAGGTGCATCGGCTGAAGAAATCCCTTATGCACTGCCTACAGTACCAGCTGCATCAACAGATATTGGTGCCTTAATCAAACGCCTTCCAGGCGCCAATGTAAATACCAATGGTGCCGTCACCAGTATCGCTCAATACCGCGGTCTATTTGGCAAACGTGTCAACGTCGTACTAGACGGTTTCGGCCAACGTGAAGCCGGCCCTAACAGCATGGACTCACCACTAAGCTACCTCCCAGCATCACGCACTGACCAAGTATCCGTCTACAGAGGTATTGCACCAGTCAGAACAGGGATTGAAACCATTGGCGGTACAATTTCAGCAACATCCAAGAAATTGGACTTCGGCCTAACAGATGAAGCTGAAATCAAAGGCAGCGCAAATGCCGCTTATGCCAGCAATGGTAATACTCGACAACTTAATCTAACTACCGCGGTTACCGATCAAAATCACCGCCTACAACTCACAGGTAGTTCAGATAGAGGTGATAACCAAAAATTCGATGGCGGTAGAATCCGCTCAAGTGAACACGATAGAGATACTATCGGTGTGCACTACGGCTACCAAGGCAGTGGTAAAGCATTCGGGCTTGATGTCGAACATTTCGATATGGGTGACACTGGTACGGTTGCATTACCCATGGATATTCTCTACTTCCGTGGTGAAAATGTTAAAGCAAGTTTTACCGATTATTCATCTAATGGTGATAGTTATACACTCAAGCTGCATCACCAAGATATCGAACACGAGATGAATAATTTCTCTCAACGCACGAACGGACAAGTATCACCAATGCGGTCTAGACATACCTTTGCTGAAGTTCAGGCTAGAGGCTTAGGTTTCCATTACCAACATCAAAATTGGTTATTTGGTATCGATCTCGACCAAGCAGAACATAACACAACCATATACAATCCAAACGTTTCAGCTTTTTTTGTTGATAATTTCAAAGATGCTGAACGTGATAGATATAGCCTCTTCGCAGAATGGAAAGGAGAGGCGTCACAAGGCCTAAACCTAGAAACAGGACTGCGTTATAGCCGCGTTGAGATGAACTCTGGGAATGCAGGTGTTTTCGCTGGTGCATCTGCCGGTTTGATAGCATTGAATACAGCCTTTAATGGTGAAGATTTAAATCAAGAAGAAAACTTAATAGATATTTTTGCAACCTTGACTCATACATTTTCGCAAGAACTTGATTTCGAGGTGGGTTTTGCACGTAAAGCGCGCGCACCTAGTTACCAAGAGCGTTATCTGTGGGCCCCCCTGCAAAGTACAGGTGGTCTAGCTGATGGTCGAAGATATGTCGGTGATGTCGATTTAGATCATGAAGTCGCTTATCAATTTGAGGTAGGACTCGATTGGCACACACACCAATTCGCCTTTTCGCCGCGTGTGTTCTACCACCACATCAATGACTACATCCAAGGTGTAGAGGGCGCTGCAACAGCTCAACAACAAATGGTCGCCAATGAAATGAGCATGATGATGGGTGTACCAACATCAACACTGCTTAAATTCAGCAATGTCGACGCCAAACTCTATGGTATAGATGCTAACTGGTCAGCGGCTTTATCTCAAAACTGGCAATTAGCAGGAACCATCAGCTATGTTAGAGGTGAACGTCGTGATACCAATGATGACTTATACCGCATTGCCCCCCTGAATGCCATTACCTCAGTTACATATGTGCAACCAACTTGGCAGGTCAGTATGGAAGCAGAAACAGTGGCAAGACAAAACAAAGTGTCTGATGAAAACAATGAACAAAATACTGGCGGCTATGCACTCTTCAACATCTCTGGTCAGTACCAAGTTACACCTGCCGTAACAATGCTAGCCGGTGTGAATAACCTATTTGATCGTTACTATGTGAATCATCTAGGTGGTACAAATCGAGCTGCTGGTAACCCAGATTTGGCTATGGGCGATCGCGTACCTGGTCTGGGCCGTAGTGCTTACATTAACGTCAACGTCGACTTCTAAACCTTATTCATCATCTCCTACCCCCGTTCAATCTGGAAAGGGGGTAAAACCTGGGAAAACCTCTTTTCCTATCTCTGCTTTATTCACCCTACAAATGACCAAATTAAGCCATCGTTGTATACTGTCATCTCCCAAAACCTAAACCGCTAGAACGCACACAATACAAAAGGCTTAAATAATGAATTTTTACCCGCTTGTCGTCAGTAACATTACTGATGAGACCTCACTTGCGAAATCATTTACCTTCCAAATAGAAGACAAATACCAAAGCCTTTTCCAGTTTCAAGCAGGCCAATTCTTATCTTTACGCTTACCTTGGGAAGAAAGCTATCTCGATCGTTGCTATTCATTATCTAGCAGCCCTGATCAAGCAAAAATGACCATCACGGTAAAGCGGGTCAAAGACGGCAGAATTTCAAACTTACTTAATGACAATGTAAAAGAGGGCGATATCATTGATATCGCGTCACCTAGTGGCCGCTTTGTCCCTACTGAGAATCAGAGACCTCTATCTTTATTTGCAGCAGGCAGTGGCATTACACCCATTATGTCGATCATTAAACACACCTTGGCCAATACGGAATTAACTGTTACGTTATTTTATGCCAATTCAAATGACCAGCAAATCATTTTTAAACAAGCATTAACAGAATTAAGCGATCAATACCCAGAACGTTTCAGCTGCCATCACCATTTAAGCAGCGAAAATGGTCGAGTCAATGAAACGATCATTAATCATTTCATTGATGAACAACTCGATCAAGATTTCTTCATTTGTGGGCCCGGCCCATTTATGGACTTAACCGAAAATGCCTTGAGAAAACTAGGCGTAGCCGATCAGCATATCTTCATTGAGCGTTTTGCATCTGATGCGGAATCAACTCTTGATACCGAAGCACAGTTACCTAGCGACATCGCTAGCTTCAATGCTATATTAGATGGTGAAAGTCACATCGTACCGTACCTTGCAGGAAAAACCTTGTTAGAAAGCATGCTAGCCCATGATTTAAAACCTGCTTACTTTTGTCAAAAAGCAAAATGTGGCATGTGTGCCGTCATGAAAACAGCGGGTGAAGTCGTTATGCGTAATAGCGACATTTTGTCAGACAACGAAAAAGAAAAAGGTAAAATTTTATTATGCCAATCATTACCTTTAAATAATGATATCAGCGTCGATTGCGACGCAGATTAAATCAAAGCCCTTCTCGAATCGTCAGATTGAGACCTATTTCTTGCAAATAAGCCACTTCTTGTAATAAATCTGCTTCCGTTAAAGGGTGTTCAGCCAACCAATCCGCTGGCAATAAAAGTTTGATTTCTTTTGACTTAGCCTCAAGCTTAACTGGTGTCGCTTCTTCAATACTGCGGCCCCGATTAAAGACTAAGGCCAACCTTAATAACACCGTTAACCGCTGTGTCGTTAACTGGATATCCTTCGGTAATCGCTTAATATATTTCAGCGAAAAACGCCGCCGTTGGCCTCTCACCATTGCAGCTAGGGCATGCTGTTCCTCACGAGAAAAACCAGGCAAGTTCGAATGGGCTAACAAATAATAAGAATGCTTTTGATATTGATGATGTGAAATGGAAAGTCCTATTTCATGCAATGTCGCTACCCAATGTAATTGGTGGCGATAGTGCTTTTCTAACCGCCAAGTCTTTGCTACTTGATCAAACAAATCGTCCAGCATGAGCACAACACGCTCTGTCTGTGCTTGGTCTGCATGGTATCGCCTCGCCATCGCTGACACCGTCCTCTCACGCTCATCATCATGGCTAATACGCCCTAATAAATCGTACAACAGACCTTCTCTTAATGCCCCATCAGACACCATCATCTGCTTGATTTTCAACTGCTCAAATGATGCCCTCAATACAGCGACGCCACCGGGCAATACAGAACGCCTTTCTGCACTTAAATTACCCAATGGCACTACATCAATGTGACCCGATTCAATCATCAGTTCAATCAATTTATCAAGAGATTGAGCGGTAATCGTACCATCGACGGCCCAACCCGCTTCCTTAACAATATTTGCGACACAACGAATCGTACCGGATGCGCCAACAGCTTCATCCCAACCAATATCACGATACTGTTTTTGAATCGCACGTAGGCGCGTAGCAGCAGCGATAATCGCTCTTTTCATCTTTTCTTTAGTGATACTACCGCCAGAAAAGAAAGCTTGTGAAAAGCTAACACAACCCATTCCTAAGCTCTCACGTTCGATCCCTTCAAACCGCTCACCGATAATGAATTCAGTACTCCCACCACCAATATCCATCACCAAACGTCTTGTATTATCGAAACTCAGCGCATGTGCCACGCCCAGATAAATAAGCCTAGCCTCTTCTTCACCTTCAATAATTTCAATGGGGTGACCTAACGCTTTTTTCGCTTTTTTCAAAAAGGCATCGCTATTCTTAGCTACCCGCAATGTATTGGTACCTACTACACGAACGCTGCCGCTGCCTTCAGGCAAATTTTGAATGCGTTGACCAAAACGCTCTAAACAGTCTAATGCCCTTTCCTGTGCAACAGCACTTAAACGGCCACGGCTATCCAGACCCGCACGTAACTGAACCATCTCACGCAATTTATCAACAACTTGAAAATGGTTATCACGCAGCTTCGCTATCACCATATGAAAACTATTAGAGCCTAAATCAACAGCAGCGAGAATCGTTTTATCATTTTGTTTATCCATCGCAATATTCTGCATCAGTCACGATAAACATGCCAAATAAAGTTCGTTTCTATATTTCAAACAAGAACTATAGGCATAAAAAAGCCCGCACACCGTACGAGCTTTTTATCAATGTCAGAAAGAAATTTACTTACCCTGAACAACCTCTTCCATTTTTTCAAGACTCAAATGGCGGACATCTTTTCCTTCCACTAAGTAAATAACATGCTCGCAAATATTCGATGCATGGTCACCAATACGTTCCAAAGAACGCGCCGACCACATCATATCTATTACCCTCGTAACCGTGCGAGGATCTTCCATCATGTATGTAATCAATTGACGAATAATACTTTCATATTCAGAATCAATATCGCGGTCTTCATGCGCCACTTTCATCGCCTGTTCAGCGTCAACACGTGCAAATGCATCCAAAGCATCACGCAACATACCAAGCACATGATTACCCATCGACTGTAACTCGCGGTAATTCTTTTTAGGCCTATCTTTTTCAGACAAATTCATCGCCATACGAGCGATACTCACTGATTCATCTCCAATGCGTTCTAAATCAGTAATCGTTTTCAATATACCTGCAACCAAACGTAAATCACTTGCTGTCGGCTGACGAAGCGCAATAATCTGAATACACTCTTCATCAATTTTAACTTCTAATTCATTAACTTCTTCATCAAGTGCGATGACACTTCGTGCTAACTCAATATCCGCCGTTAATAATGCTTTTTGTGCATTTGCAACTTGTTGCTCAATCAATCCACCCATTGCTAAAACCAATGAACGGATATCTTGTAACTCTTTTTCAAACTGCTGCGAAATATGTTGTGAATTTGTAACCATAAAAACTCCTATTAACGCACTAAGTTAGCCGTAACGTCCTGTAATGTAATCTTCCGTTTGCTTTTTAGAAGGGTTCGTAAACAATTCATCTGTTGCACCAAACTCTATTAATTCACCCATATACATAAAGGCCGTATAGTCTGATACACGTGCTGCCTGTTGCATATTATGCGTCACGATAACAATCGTATATTTATCTTTGAGCTCATAAATCAACTCTTCAATTTTTAGCGTAGAGAGTGGATCCAAAGCTGATGCCGGCTCGTCCAGCAATAACACTTCTGGCTCAATCGCAATGGCCCTAGCAATCACTAAGCGTTGTTGCTGACCACCAGACATACCCATTGCTGACTCATGCAAGCGATCTTTCACTTCATCCCAAAGCGCTGCACCTTTCAATGACTTTTCAACCACTTTATCCAATGTAGAGCGATCATTGACACCTTGTAACCTCAAGCCATATGCCACGTTCTCATATATCGACTTCGGGAAAGGATTCGGCTTTTGAAACACCATACCGACTTGGCGACGTAAATCAGCCACATTCACTGAAGGCTTATTTATATCTTGACCATCTAGCAACATCTCGCCATTAATCTGAACCGAATCGATCAGATCATTCATCCGATTAAAGCTTCTTAGTAACGTCGACTTACCGCAACCACTGGGACCAATAAATGCTGTGACACGATTCTTAGCTACCTTCATGTTAATATCAAATAGCGCCTGCTTTTGACCATAAAACAAATTGAAGTATTTCACTCCTATACAAGTTGTTTCATTACCAATATCTAGTTTCTGACCACGCTGTAATGTCTCTATATCAATCGCACGTGCCGAGGTGGTTTGCTGTTCTTTCGTTGCTTCCATTTTAATTCTCACTCGCCTTAGAATTTTCACGTAAACGATTACGAAAACTAATCGCTGTGATATTTAATACAATAATGATCATGACCAATAATAAGGCCGTGGCATAAACCAAAGGCCGAGCAGCTTCAACATTAGGGCTTTGAAAACCGACATCATAAATATGGAAACCCAAATGCATAAATTGTCGATCTAAATGCAAATAAGGTGCTATCGAGTCAACTGCTAAAGCTGGTGCTAATTTCACCACACCCACCATCATTAGTGGAGCGACTTCCCCAGCTGCCCTCGCCACGGCCAATATCAGCCCAGTCATCATCGCCGGCGCAGCCATCGGCAACACTGTTCGCCATAATGTTTCCGCTTTCGTAGCGCCTAACGCCAAACTTCCCTCACGGATATTACGAGGAATACGCGACAAACCTTCCTCTGTTGCGACAATCACCACTGGTACCGTCAAAATGGCCAGCGTTAATGAGGCCCACATTAAGCCTGGCGTACCAAAGGTTGGTGAAGGTAAACTCGCTTGGAAAAACAATTCATCAATATTGCCACCCAAGAAATAAACGAAAAATCCAAGCCCGAACACACCATAAACAATAGATGGCACACCTGCTAGATTATTAACGGCAATACGAATCAAGCGAATCATCGGACCTTGCGTCGCATATTCTTTTAGGTAAACAGCAGCAATCACGCCAAAAGGTGTCACCAAGATAGCCATTATCAGCACCATCATCACCGTACCGAAAATAGCAGGGAAAATACCCCCTTCGGTATTCGCCTCACGGGGGTCACCTGATACAAATTTCCACACCTCATGAAAGTAGAATTCTAACTTATCTATCGTACTCATCGCATTAGGCTGATAGGCGACAACGACTTTAGACAGTGGAATTTCTACTTCACGTCCATCTGAAATGATCATCATCATCTGATCACGATTAAGCGACGTATATAAATCACCTAATGTTTGCTGAATAACGGCATATTTTTCATCCCAGTCTTTCCGGGATTGCGCAATTTCCTGATGCTGTAACGACCCCGTCTCAACACCTTCTAGCTCTAGTTGCCTTTCCTCTAAACGTAATGATTCAAGGCCATGATTTATCTCGCCGATTTCATTTTTTTCTATTTGCTTGATTTCATCAACTAACCCATTACTTCGCTCAAGCCTTTTTTGCAATTCGCTCCATGCTCCATCACCTTTAGCAATCCACTCTCCTGATTCTTTAACGCCTGCTAAATAACCATAGAAATGTCCCCACTCACGTCGTTCAATAGCAACAACATGTTCTGGTCGTTCTTGCTCCATCATCCATGGGCCATTAATCCATCTAAAATCAAGGCCAAAGTAATCTCGATTGCCCACTTTCAGCAAGTAACGCTGGCCTGCTGATTGCCCTTCTGGCAAATCAACCCCAGCATTCTTTAAACGCAATGCCGAAACCGTTTCCTTATCAACAATTTCGCCCAACAACGTAATGGGGACTGAGCCGGGTTCACTGTAATTGACAGCCACAATATCGGGCGGCCAAAAGTGGCTTAAACCACGGACAGCTATTAAACCCAATAGACCAATAACCATCACCAAACTAATACTCACCGCACCAGCATTAAGCCAGACCCAGGGTGTACCGTTTTTAAGCCAAGAAGACATTGATTGCTTCGACATCGTTTTACTCACCTAAAGACTACTGTATTTAACACGTAAGCGCTGACGAACCACCTCAGCTACGGTATTGAAAATAAACGTTGTCATAAACAACACTAAAGCGGCTAAGAACAGCACACGATAATGTGTACTGGCCACCTCTGCTTCAGGCATTTCAACGGCAATATTGGCCGATAACGCCCTAAAACCTTCAAAAATATTAAAGTCCATAATCGGGGTATTACCCGTCGCCATCAATACAATCATCGTTTCACCCACCGCACGGCCCAAACCAATCATCACCGCTGAGAAAATACCCGGGCTAGCTGTCAACAACACAACACGTGTCAATGTCTGCCAAGGTGTCGCACCAAGCGCTAATGAGCCAATTGTTAAGTGCTTCGGTACACCAAAAATAGCATCTTCCGTGATCGAGAAAATCGTTGGAATCACCGCGAAACCCATTACCAGTCCAACCACTAAAGAGTTACGTTGATCAAAACCAATACCCATCTCATCCAACCATCTCGGCATATCGCCATTGAATAACCAGAGTTCAAGCGTTGGACTCACCAGCATTGATACAACACCGATAAACACCACAACAGGCACCAATATCGCGGCTTCCCAGCCATCTGGAATTGACTCACGCCATGCAGCAGGCAGTTTAGTCCACAGATAGGCCGTGAGTATCGTCATAATTGGCAACATCACCAGAATGGAAAAGACCCCTGGCAGATTACCTTCAACAATTGGGGCTAACCATAACCCAGCCAAGAACCCTAAAATAACGGTCGGCAATGCCTCCATAATCTCAATCGTCGGCTTAACCAAAGTTCGCATTTTTGGCGACATAAAATAAGCGGTATATATCGCACCCATAATCGCTAACGGCACTGCCACCAGCATGGCGTAAAAAGCGGCTTTTATCGTGCCAAATATCAACGGACTTAAACTAAATTTTGGCTCAAAGTCATTACTGGCTGAAGAGGATTGCCAAATAAATTCTGGCTTATCACGGCTCTCATACCAGACTTCTTGCCATAATGAATGCCATGACACCTCTGGATGCTCATTATCGATCGCAACCAATGTCGCTTGGCCCGTTTTTGACACTGCCAGTACACCATTGGCCTTAGGAGAGAGCCCAATGGCCACTTCGCCATTGTCTGCTAGTGTCTCAACCAATAATGTCCGTTCTGCCGTGGTATGGTAAATACCCATCTGGCCAGATTCATCCAGTGCAACAAAACCTTTGCGTGAATATTCTGGCGCCAAAGCAACAATGGGTGATGATTGATCTTTAAAATAACGCACATTATGTAGTGTGTAATTGTTATGGATATCCCTTAATGGAAACCATTGATCAATTTGGCCATCACTACGCCCCACCAAAATTGAAATACCACCCGTCAAAAATGACAAAGCAGTCACATCAACCCCAGAAGGCACCGCCTTAATTTTTTGTATTAAATTAGGTGCTGTAATATCACTGATATCGTAGTAAGTCAGGAAGCCTTCATCATCAACTAGATATAACTCTCGTTGATCAACATCCATTTGGATGTGGGTAATGTTCTCACCTTCTGGCAGCGTAATTTCTGTTCGCATTTCCTCAATGGTAAAAACATCTTCATCCATGAAATCTTCTTCACGTATAAGGCCTAATACCACTAAAGTATTTGCGTCACTCAAACCAATTAAAGTGGTTTGTTCCTCGTTACTCTGTACCGTTAAGGCTCTCAGTAGCCGTCCCTGTTCATCGACATTGAATAATCCCTCACCAACAGGGTAAGTTATCAACGGCGTAATCTTACGTTTATCATCAGGGTAAGTGATTTTATATTCACGCTTAAAAATCAAAGCCTGACCGCTGTCAAAGCCATAAGCCAACACACCTGTTGTATAGTCACCATGACTAAAACTGGTGATTTGTTTATCGGCAAGCAATGGTAATTCTGGCTTGACAATAGTTTGGCCGGAATCCGCAGCAAAAAACTGCACTTCCCCTGCCATATCAACAGAAAGCGCGACATCGTTATATTCATTTAAAGCCAAATGAACTATTTTATTTTCAGCTAACACATACTCAGATTCTATTTCTATCTCGGCACCACTGAATAAGGGCATCACGACATATAACAGATAGAAAAAAATGAGCACAATGGCAAAAATAACCGAAACACCACCCATCGCCACACCGTACCGAGCAGCATGGTCTTTAAACTCACGCCAAGCACGTCGACGCTTCGCTATCGGAGAGTTTGCAGCAGGTAATACACTACCAATTGATGAACGTTCAGCCATAATTTCAGCACTCAAGCCCTGTTTCGGTGAAATGAAATACACATTTAAAAATAACTACAACTGATTTATGTGAAAATCGTGTAACAACAACACATAGATTTAACGGCTTACTATAACCCGTTAATAATAACAAACGCCCCGCATAACCTCTGCAGGGCGTTCTAATGTTCTTAACTAAATCTATTGAATTTTAGCTAATTCTTTTTCTACCACTGCAGGTGGTAATGGGACATAACCATCTTTAACAACCACTTTCTGACCTATTTTAGAAAGAACCAATTTCACAAACTCACGATCAATTGGGGCTAAAGGTTTGTTGGGCGCTTTATTTACGTAAACATACAGGTAACGAGAGAGTGGGTAAGTGCCATTCGCTGCATTTTCTTTAGTTGCTGGAATCATCTCCCCACCAGGCTTTTTCGTCAAAGCCAACGCTTTAACACCTGATGTTTTATAACCGATACCAGAGTAACCGATACCATTTAATGATTTAGTCACGCCTTGAACGACAGATGCTGAACCGGGTTGCTCATTGACGTTATCTTTAAAGTCACCTTTACAAAGTGCTTTCTTTTTAAAGTAGCCATAAGTACCAGACACTGAGTTACGGCCATAAATTTGAATGCTTCCTAAGTTACTTCCTAACTGTGTCCAATTAGTAATATCTTCTGAGTGGCCACATTTACGCGTTGCGGAGAAAATAGCATCCACTTCTGGAATACTTAATCCTTCAAGAGGATTATCTTTGTGCGTGTAAACCGCTAAGGCATCAATAGCCACACGGATCGGCGTAGGCTTGTAACCAAATTTTGATTCAAATGCACCAATTTCTTTGTCTTTCATCTTACGGCTCATAGGGCCAAAGCTAGCTGTGCCCTCTGTTAAAGCGGGTGGCGCAGTAGAAGAACCCGCTGCCTGAATTTGAATACTCACATTAGGGTATTCACGCTTAAATTCTTCAGCCCAAAGTGTCATCAGGTTCGCCAAAGTATCAGAACCAACACTAGGAAGCTTGCCAGAAACACCACTTGCTTTTTGATAATCAGGTAATGCTGCATCAACATCAGCAAAAGCTGTTGCCGAAAAAGTCATCGAGACCGCCACCCCTAAAATAGCTAGTTTTTTCATGAACATATCTTGTCCAACTCCCAAATTAATAATATGTAGTAATCGAATTACTGTGATTAGTATCTAGACCGAGTGTGACAATGATATGAAATAATTATGACAATTGTATGACAAAAGAACCCTAGTACCTGTTTATCGGGCCTTAAAGCGAAGCTAGGTTCAGTGCTTGTGGTTTCCTCACCACGCTTTGAATCGGAAAATGACAAGCGAAACGCGTCCCTTTACCCAACTCACTATTAATTTTTAATATAGCGTCATGTCGTTGCAACACATGCTTGACGATAGCCAATCCTAAACCTGTACCACCATCGCCTTGTGAACGACCACTATCAACACGATAAAAACGCTCCGTCAATCGCTCTAAATGATGCTCAGCAATACCATCACCCATATCAGCAACTTCGACATGCCCTTCTAACTGGTCAACGGCCCAAGTAATCGTAACCCGGCAGCCTGCGGGTGTATATTTCACCGCATTAAAAACCAAATTCGAAATGGCACTACGCAATTCATCCAAGTCCGCAAGTAACCAATGTTCGCTATCCAAATTTAACTTAATCTCATGGTTATCATATTGAGCAAGCTGAGTAGCATCAGCAATAATTTCCTGGAGTGTAGCACCCATATCGACAGGTACAACTTGCAATGCTTTTTCACCTGTTTCTAAGCGAGAGAGTGTCAATAGCTCATGCAACATATCACTCATTCTCTCCGACTGCTGGCGCATCGCCGGTAATGCATTCTGCCATTGATCTGCCGGCGTCTTATCGTCAAACATTTCAAAATAACCGCGTAATACTGTGAGTGGTGTACGTAACTCATGCGACACATTCGCGACAAAGTCCCGCCGCATCTTCTGAAGCTTAACCGTTTGTGTCATATCTCTGGCCAACAACATTCTGCCACTACCCATATAACTCACGATCTTAATTTCTAACTGAACCTCTGAGTTCACTGGAGAATGGACAACAATGGTTTGACCAATCGCAGTCGAGTCAGAAATCAATTGTTGAAAATCGGGGTCACGAATTAAATTATTGACCCGTACATGGCTATCGCGGGGCCAACGTACACCCAGTAATGTCTTGGCGGAATCGTTTGCCCAATCCACTTCCCCAAAAGCGCCTAAAACAACGACTGCATCAGGCAATGCCGCAGTCGCTGACTGGAACCGTTTCAAATACCCCGCTAATTTTTTCTTCCGAGAATTATTCTGTTGCCTGACCCGTTCAATTTCCCGACACACATCATCAATAGCACCTTCTGCTGTCGGTGAAGGGTTTTTCTTGGGCTTTTTTACCCACTTTAATAATTTATTCCAGGAATCTTGCAACCATAGGGCATACAAAAATGCAGCTAAAAACATAAAGGTCATCATCTGCCCAAATAGCAGACCAATAAACCCCGCAACAAAAACGATTGTTAATAGACGCCAATAATCCCAGCTCATTACTTTAATACAACCTAATCAGCTGTAAAACGGTAACCTACACCGCGTACTGTTTGAACCAAGTTATCATGTTGAGAGGGTTCTAATACTTTGCGCAAACGCCTAATATGGACATCCACCGTACGTTCCTCAATATAAACCGTATTGCCCCAGACATGATCCAGTAACTGACCACGACTATATGCGCGTTCAGGGTTTTTCATGAAAAAATGCAGTAGATGAAACTCTGTTGGACCTAAATCGATGCGTTCATCTTCAACCATCACGCGATGACTTTTCAGATCTAAACGTAGGCCATCA
>ENA-UZWV01008835-UZWV01008835.1-metagenome-genome-assembly--contig:-Day-3-1m-contig-8835_pt1 | contig 13339 bp, 13 predicted proteins | sample MGYA00260342_ERZ794902 | MGnify/ENA metagenome assembly ERZ794902
AATGCCCCACTAATCAAGCACGAACTATCACAAAGGACTAAGCATCAATTGCGACGCATGCCGCAACTCATCTTTTTTATTGACGACTCTTTGGAGTATATAGACCAGATTGATAAATCATTAAAACGTACTGAAAATCCTATTGATAATCCAGATTTGCTTGAGAAACGTAAAAAAGCATAATTGAAATTTACTCTCTACATAGCCAAACGTTACCTATTTTCAAAAAGCACTAATAATGCAATTAATATTATTGCCTTTGTAGCTGCCTTTGGCATTGTAATAGGAACAGCTGCTCTTTTCATAGTTCTATCAGGATTCTCAGGTCTCAAGAAATTTAGTACCGAGTTTACCTCATTTTCTGATCCAGATTTAAAAGTTTTTCCAAGGAAAACGAAAACTATACAATTTACAACTGAGACAAAAGCTTTTTTAGATAACTTATCTGGTTTGGCATTTTATTCAGAAGTCGTGGAGGAGCGAATACTAATGAGTTGTGAAAACAAGCATCTTGCAGTTAGTCTAAAAGGAGTAGATACAAACTACCCCACCACTACTATTGATTCTATTTTGGCGTTTGGTCAATGGTTTCAGTCAAGTAGTCCGCAAATTGTCTCAGGTTGGGGTGTTACCAATAACTTAGGTTTTGGAATATTTGATGTGTCTAAAGTTATAAAGCTGTACGCGCCAAAGCCTGGACTTGGGCAAATTAGCTCATATAAGGGAGTGTTCAAGAGCATGAAAGTTGTTAATGCTGGAATTTTTCAAATCAATGAAACGCTTGATAATTCACAAGTGTTTACTTCAATAGAAAATGCACAATATCTCTTAAATTATGGTCCTGATACTGTAAGTGCAATTGAAATTTATTTAGACCCTTCCACTAATGAAGAAACTGTACGCTCTGAAATACAAACGATTTTTAACAATCATGTAACTATTAAAAATCGTATCCAACTAAATGACGCTTTATATAAGATGCTTAACACGGAACATATAGCAGTTTACTTAATTTTCACCTTAATTCTAATTATAGCGTTATTTAATATAATTGGATCGATTATCATGATGATTTTAGATAAGAAAAATAATTTAAAAACTCTTTTTAGTCTTGGAGCAACACCTCAAGATTTAAGAGCTATTTTCTTTTACCAAGGAATCTTAATGACAGCCATTGGAGGTGTTTTAGGTATTGGTATTGGGATACTTATTATATGGCTGCAATTGAATTTTTCTGTCCTTATGATCACGCCCTCTTTAGCTTATCCTGTTGATCTACTGTGGATTAATATTGCTATTGTATTCGCTACTATTTTAGTATTGGGAGTAATAGCATCTAGAATTGCATCTCATCGAATTGGAAAAATACAATTTAAAACCTAAGTAAATTGGTATTCACCAAAAACAGATGCAACTTCGTCGAAAGTTGAAAACACATCAGAGCTGAGGTCGCTAGTCACCATTTTAGTTCTAAAGGGTTTAAAGTCCGCAATCCCCTTAAAGTAGTTCGTGTAATGACGTCTAGTTTCCAAAACACCAAGAACCTCTCCTTTCCAGTCAATAGCCATTTGAAGGTGTCTTCTTGCGGCTTCAACACGCTCTAGCATACTTATTGGCTCTAAGTGTTGACCTGTTTTCATAAAGTGCTTTACTTGCTTAAAAAACCAGGGGTTTCCAATACTAGCTCTTCCAATCATAGCCCCGTCAAGACCGTATTTGTCTCGCATTTCGATAGCGCGCTCAGGAGTGTTTACATCACCATTTCCAAAAACTGGAATATGCATACGCGGGTTATTTTTAACTTCGGCAATGGGTCTCCAATCAGCAGCGCCTTTATACATTTGCGCACGCGTTCTTCCATGAATAGATACGGCCTTACAGCCTACGTCTTGTAGTCTCTCCGCAACCTCAACAATTCGTATAGAGTCATGATCCCATCCCAGCCGTGTTTTTATGGTAATTGGTAAATTCGTACGCTTTACCATTTCAGCAGTGAGTTTTTCCATTAAACACACATCTTTTAAAATTCCTGCTCCAGCCCCTTTGCTAACAACTTTTTTTACAGGACACCCAAAATTGATATCAATAATATCTGGATTTGATTTTTCAACAATCTCAACCGCACGCAACATACTGTCAATATTTGCTCCAAATATTTGTATGCCAACAGGCCGTTCCTTTTCATAAATATCTAGCTTCATGGTACTTTTAACAGCATCACGAATTAGGCCTTCACTTGAAATAAATTCTGTATACACTACATCAGCTCCTTGTTCTTTACACAATGCACGAAATGGGGGATCACTTACGTCTTCCATCGGGGCAAGTAGTAAGGGGAACTCGGGAAGTTCTATAGAGCCAATCTTAACCATAAGTTATTTGTAAAAATTCATTTCGTCTATATATTCCCATACTTTCAATGGAAGTAAGGGTTTAACATTCTTACCTTTTTTAATTTCTTGACGGATAAAAGTTGATGAAACTTCCATAACAGGGGCATCAACTCTAGTTATTTTTTTTGGGTTATATGTGAACTCACTCACTTTGCTTTCTAGCTTTCTTGGGTATACATATATAGGATAGTTTTCTTTAATTACTTCTGAATTCTTCCATTTTGGTAACGAAATTAGATTATCTTCTCCCATAATAAGTGCAAAGTGATAATCTGGGTGTTTTTCTTCTAAATATGCCAAAGTATGGACTGTAAAGTTAGGCTGAGACAAATTAAATTCAATGGAGCTTGGAACGAGTTTTGGAAAATCTTTTGTAGCTCTAAAAACCATTTCTAATCGTTGATGGTTATCTAATAAACTTTTCTTTTTTTTGTGGGGGCTTTGCGGAGTAACAACGAACCATATTTGGTCTAAATCTGAATGTTCAGCTAAGTGATTAGCAATAATCAGATGACCTACATGAACAGGGTTATAAGTTCCAAAAAAGAGTCCAATCTTCATTAATTTTCTAGTTTAAAAATTCCCTAACATTATCGTATGCTTCTTTTAGAGCTTCATCTAGAATATTATTTTCAATTACACAGTCAAATAAAGGAGCAGTAGCAAGTTCAGCTGAAGCCTTAGCTACTCGCATATTTATTTTATCTTGTGTTTCTGTTTCCCTTTTTTTAAGACGAATTTTTAATTCATCGATACTTGGGGGTTTTACAAAAATAGCTAATGTTGATTCTGGAAAATTTCTTTTAATTCGTAAACCACCTGAAACATCAATATCAAAAATAACATGTTTTCCAAGGGCCCAAATCCGATCTATTTCAGCTTTAAGCGTTCCGTAAAAATTATCACGATAAACTTCTTCCCACTCTAAAAAATCATCTGATTTTATATGTTGTTTAAAGTCATCTACGGATAAAAAATAGTAGTCCTTCGAATCTACCTCAGATCCTCTTTTTTCACGTGAAGTTGCAGAAACAGAAAACTCTAAGTTTAGTTCTTCTTGGGCTAATAGATGTCTTACAATAGTAGTTTTTCCGGAGCCAGATGGTGCCGAAAATACAATCAGTTTACCAGGGGTTGATCTATAGGACATTTAGTAATTGTTCTTTAATTTTTTCTAATTCATCTTTCATTTGAACCACTAATTTTTGCATAGGAGCAAAATTTGCTTTTGATCCAATAGTATTTATCTCTCGGCCCATTTCTTGAGAAATAAAACCTAATTTTTTACCATTAGATTCGCCAGAACTTAAGGTTTTTATAAAGTATTCTAAATGGTTTTGAAGTCGAACTTTTTCTTCTGTAATGTCAAATTTTTCTATATAATACACAAGTTCCTGTTCAAAACGATTTTCATCATATTTCTCCTTCAGTTCACATACGCCTTTATTTAGTCGCTCACGAACATTTATAATACGCTCAGGGTCTATCTTTAGAACTTCTTCAAGCAAGTTATTAATTATACCAATTCGTTTTTTAAAATCAGCCTCTAATACTATTCCTTCTTCAAGTCTGTACTGAGAAATATTTTCTATCGCTTTACGAATTTCTATATAAATATTATCCCATTCGTTCTCGTCAACATCATCCCGCTCTGTGCTTATTGCATCAGGCATTCTAATAGCCATTTGTAAAAATTGCATCCTAGTTCCTGTTGAAACAGCTTCCAGTTGTTGGATGTATTTATTTATAACTGTTGTATTTACATTTGTATGGGTCTCTTTTCCGCTTGTGTCAACATGCAATGAAAAGTCAACTTTCCCTCTGATTAATTCTGCTGCTATTGACTTTCGAAGACCTAACTCTTTTGATCTATAAGCAGAAGGCATGCGCATGTTAAGGTCTAAAGACTTGCTATTTAGTGATTTTATCTCAATGGAAATGGTTTTGTCTGCTAATTGAAGCACGGACTTACCATAGCCAGTCATGGAATGTATCATTTGTTACGCTTAAAAACTTTTTTCAAAGATACTGAAAACGAATAAGTATACACAAGTTGAAAGAGATTCCTTATAGCAAACAATCAATGCTTAAAGTTTGTAAGTCAGCTCCATTCGAACTAGGGTTTCTGTTTCCATTTATTTAAAAGGGGAATGTTGTTTAAATTCTTTGATTTTGATACGCTTTAAAAAGGGTTTTATTAGCATATTAAAAAATGGATTTTTATGTTTTATGTAACAACTCAAATCAAGGGGATTGGCACCAATTGTAGTTTTAATTTCTGAGGCTGTCCTACCTAAATTTATAGACAACACTTGTTTTTTAATTCCAATTCTTATGTAATCATTTAAAATTCGGGGATATATTGAATGCGATTTGTTTAGATCATAATCAAGTCCAATAAAATGAGCATCTAGTTTGTTGTCATTTACTAAGGCAGTTAAAAACCCGACCAATCGATTTTCTAAAAAATAACCCTTAACAATAAAGTCATTTTTTAGAGAGGTACTTAAATGACTATAGGTGTTCAGGTTTAAAACTTGTGCATTAAAGCTAGCTTTGTCAATAGTGTTTTGATATAAAGCTTGTAGTTCATGTTTGTAGGTTATAAAGTCCTGTTCGGAAAAAATACGTGTTTTTAAAGTACTGCTCACAGAGTCGGCCTTGTTTGCTTTTATGCGGTATTTTGATTTTAAAATATTTTTGTAATCCTCAAAACTTTTCCATTCTGGTTTCAGTTTAATAATCAAGTTTGGCTCTACCTTGATTTCACTGTAACCAAAGTTTAAAAATTGTCGTGTATAATTTAGAGATGCTAATTTAAAATCTTTAATAAAAATTGCATGCATTGGTTTTGTGTTGGCAGCAACAGCATCTATAGCTGTACCAATTTCAGAATAAACATCTTTTTTTGAATTATTCTCTGCAGTAATAATTCCATGCTCTCCACTTAAAAATACATTGCCACAAAACATGATTTTTATGTGTTCGTTGCAAAAGAATAACCCTAATCCTTTTCGTAATAAAGGTGCAACTTTTATATTTTTTAACATCCCTTCTACATTTAAGCTGATAACTTGTATAAGCACTAGAGCCGCTGTTTTTTTTTGGGAGTCTGAGATCGAAATGTATTTAAAATCTATTTGTGGGTTAGAAACTTCAAAGGCCTTCAGAAATGATTGTGAAAAATAAATATTTCCTTTTCTATTTATTTCTTTAAATACAACAGAGTCAATTAAGTCTACAGAAGGGTATAATGTGGTAACAAATGAACTCATTTAGGTAATTGTTGGGGTGAATTTTTAGTAACCAAATATACACCTAAAAAGATTAAAAGCGTTGCTATTATTTTGATTGTACTCAAAGAGTCACTACCCATTATAACGGCAAATATCCCAGCAAAGACAGGCTGTATATAAACAAAGGTACTAACTGTTGTGGCGCTAAGTTTTCGTAAAGCAATTGGGTTTAATAAATAGGTGGCAAATGTAGCGCATACCACTACAAAAAGCGTTGAAAACCAAATATATGGGGTAAAACTACTCCAGTCTACCATAGAAAGTTCTCTTAAGCCAAAAGGAAGAACAAATAAACTACCAAACAAAAACAGCCATTTAATAAATGCAAAAGGGTGGTATTTGGCAGTTAGTTTTTTAATTAAAATCAAATAATAACTATAAGAGCCAGCGTTGACTAATATTAATAAATTACCCAGTAAAACATGGTCTCGGCTATTAGTTGAGAAATTGAAAAGACTTAAAATTAGGGCTCCGGATAACCCTGCTAAAATCCCAAAAATCTTAATTCTTGTAATCTTTTCTCTTAAAATCAATGAAGATAAAATCAAGACTATAATTGGAGTGGTTACCATTATGACTGAGCCATTTATAGGGGTTGTGAACTGAAGACCTTTAAAAAATGCTAACATGTTTAGGGCCACCCCAAAAAAAGCAGCAATAACAAGTTTTGGAAAATCTCTACGTTCTATTTTTTCAGAAGCCGTAAATAAACTAAAAATCCAAAAAAGAATACCTGCAAAAGAAACCCGAAATAAAATAAATCCAAAAGGCTGCATATAACCTCCGTCAATAACATCATTTGCGAAAGTAAAGGTAACTCCGTAAAATACCTGTACAAGAACAAGTGCCACAAGAGCAGAATTGTTACCTTTCATTTTTTAGAGATGTAAGTGCGTCCTGTGTGACTTTGGCACTATTGCCAATAAATATAGTTTCATCTAAAACAAGTATAGGCCGTTTTAAAAAGGTATAATGTTCTAGGATATAGTCTTTAAAACTCTCTTCACTTAGTTTTTTTTCTTTTAAACCTAGTTCTCTATACAAAATAGCGCGTTTACTAAATAGCAACTCATAACTACCGGCAAGCGACCTTAAATATTTTAATTCATCGTCCTTAATTGGCGTTTTTTTTATGTCTCTAAGCTCAAAGTCTGGTCCTAAATTTAGCTGCTCTAAAATACGTTTACATGTGGAGCAAGTACCCAAGAAGTAAAATTTTCTCATTAAATTATTTTCTTATTTTTACAAATAAAATCATTTCTACATAAAGAACTAAATTATATCAAAAATTATATGGATTGGATCTATAATATCACGCAGCAAAATAGAGAGCTTTTATTGAAATTCATGAATAAATTTTCTTTAGATCAGCTTAATCAAGTTCCTGCTGGATACAGAAATTCAATTTATTGGAATATAGCCCATACAGTTGTTACTCAACAATTGTTAACCTATGGACTGAGCAATAAACCTCTTTTAATAGACATTGGATTAGTGGATTGTTATAAAAAAGGGACGGCCACTTCAAGTAAAGCCACCAAAAAAGATTTAGAAATAATGAAGAGTTTGCTTTTTTCAACTATTGAAAAAACTAAGTTAGACTATGAAAAAGGAAATTTTAAAAATTTTACTTCTTACACGACCTCTTTAAAAATAACTCTTTCTTCGATTGAGGAAGCGATTAATTTTAATGCATTTCATGAAGGTATTCACCTAGGCTACATATTATCGATGAAAAATTCCTTGTTAATGGGAGATTAACAAAGTATTATGCATCAATTTTTTTCATGTAATTACGTTATTAATTAAATTATTCGCATTAAAATATATAATTCTTAATTTATTACTTAAATCAACACTTTTAATTATCAAATATAAAATAATAGTACATTATTTTTAAAGATATTATATATTTGTACTTTAATATATTTAATACCCCTAATATTCAAATATGGATAAAAAAATTAAAAATTTTCTTGATTTAGTCAAGGAAAGAAATGGTCATGAAGCCGAATTTATTCAGGCTGTCGAGGAGGTCGCTGAAACCGTCATCCCATATATCGTTAAGCACGACATTTATCATGGTAAAAATATTTTGTTGAGGATGGTGGAGCCTGAGAGAGTCATCACATTCCGTGTAAACTGGGTAGATGATACTGGAGAAATTCAAGTAAATCGCGGGTATCGTGTTCAAATGAACTCAGCAATTGGCCCCTACAAGGGAGGGCTCAGATTTCATCCAACTGTTACTATGAGTGTCTTGAAGTTTTTAGCTTTCGAGCAAGTATTCAAAAATAGTTTAACAACCCTTCCAATGGGTGGAGGTAAAGGAGGTAGTGATTTTGACCCTAAAGGTAAAAGCGACAACGAAATTATGAGGTTTTGCCATGCATTTATGAGCGAACTATTTCGACACATTGGTCCTAATACTGACATTCCTGCTGGTGATATCGGAGTAGGTGGGCGTGAAATAGGATTCCTTTTTGGAATGTATAAAAAATTAAAAAACGAATTCACCGGAGTTCTTACAGGCAAAGGAATGACGTGGGGAGGCTCCCTAATACGTCCGGAGGCCACAGGCTATGGAAATGTATATTTTGCAGAAAAAATGTTACAGTCAAATGGAAATAGTTTTGAGGGAAAAACAGTTGTTATTTCTGGATCCGGTAACGTTGCTCAATATGCAGCTGAAAAGACCACTCAACTCGGAGGTAAAGTGATTACATTGTCTGACTCATCGGGCTATATTGTAGACTATGATGGTATTGACGATAGCAAACTTGCATTTGTGATGGAACTTAAAAATGTAAAAAGAGGTCGGATCAATGAGTATGTTGAGAAATACCCAAGCGCGAAGTACGTAGCTAATAAAACCCCATGGGAGATTAAGTGTGATATCGCTTTACCATGCGCCACGCAAAATGAACTTGATGGTAAGGATGCTGATCTACTGCTGAAAAACGGCTGTATATGCGTCAGTGAAGGAGCCAATATGCCTTCTACCAAAGAAGCAATTTATAAATTTCATGAAGCTAAGATTTTATTTGCACCAGGAAAGGCATCTAATGCCGGCGGTGTTGCAACCTCAGGCTTGGAAATGACTCAAAATTCATTACGCTACAATTGGACAAGAGCTGAAGTTGATGAGAAATTAAAAGATATTATGTCAAATATCCACGATGCTTGTATTAAATATGGAAAAGATGAAACGACGGGCTATATAGACTACGTGAAAGGGGCTAATATTGCTGGTTTTGTAAAAGTTGCAGATGCTATGTTAGCTCAAGGTGTTGTTTAAAATAATTGATTTCACAATAAGAAAAGCTTTCATTAATTGAAAGCTTTTCTGTTAATACATAATAATGGGTTATTTTCTCGTTACTAATAAATATATTTGGGATTAATTAGTATTTCGTGAAGAGACATTCGTATATCTTAATTTGTATTTTTTCTTTTTCCACATCTTTGTGGGGTCAAAGTTATGACTCCAATTGGAAAGGGCATTTTTCATTTTTAAATATTAAAAAAGTAGTCCAAGCAGAAAATAAATTCTACGCGGCCTCAGAAAATGCTTTATTCTCTTATGACACTCAAAGTAACCAGCTCAATACTATTACAACTGTTAACGGGCTTTCAGGAGAACTAATTTCTACACTACATTATAGTTATGAATACCAACTTTTATTGATAGGCTATGAAAATGGCCTGATTGAAGTTTACAGTGAAACAGATCAAGAAATACTTAAAGTTGTGGATATTATTAATAAAGTAACAATCCCGCCTTCCCAGAAAAAGATCAATCACTTCAATGAATTTAATTCTCTAGTTTATATAGCTACTGATTATGGAATTTCAGTTTATAATCTTGATGGTTTAGAATTCGGAGACACTTACTATATTGGATCAAACGGAAGTCAAATACCAGTCACTCAGACTGCTATTTTTAATAATGAAATTTATGCTTCTTGCAGATCAAATAATGGAATAAAGAAAGCTAATCTTACAAACTCAAACTTGACAGACTTTCAGTTATGGAGTTCAATTACTACGGGAGACTTTGCAGCAGTCACTGTTTCGGCGTCTAAAATATATGCTGTAAACTCATCTAATACAATTTTTGAAATTAATGGAATAACTTTAAATACATTATTTAATTTTTCACAGCCAGTAGTAGAGATAAACACTTCAGAAACAACACTATTGGTAACCACCAGCACCAAAGTATATCAATATGTGTCAGATTTTAATTTGATAAATACATATTCTCTTCCCACGGAGCTAAATACATTTTTTACTTGTGCGCTGATAACAAATACAGACGTATATATTGGAACGAAGAACTATGGCATTCTTAAACCAAACCTATTATCAATTTACGGATATGAAGAAATTCATCCCGATGGTCCTTTAAAAAACACTGCATTTTCGCTAACTTACGAATATGGTAATTTATGGGTTGCTTATGGTGAATATTCAATATTTTTTAACCCTTCTCCCTCTCGTAATTATGGCATTAGTAATTATGTAGATATGAATTGGAAAAACACAACTTATGACAGTATTCAACAAGCAACAAGCAAAACAGTTTCAAATTTAAATGCCATATCGATAAATCCTTTAAACCCAAATCAAGTTTTTGTTAGCTCTTTCTCACATGGCCTTTTAAATTTTCAGAAGGAGGAGTCAATTACTCTTCTAGATGAAAGTAATAGCAGTTTAGAATCTTTGGTTTTACCGGGGAGCCCTGATTATAAAAGTATACGTATATCAGGTTCTACTTTTGACTCAGATGGTAATTTATGGGTTTTAAATTCTAAGGTTAATAATGCCCTAAAGAAATTTAATCCTTCTAGTTCAAGTTGGACCTCTTATGACTTCTCCAATATTATTTCAGACCCTATAGACGAAGAACTTGGTTTTAGTGAAGTCGTAACTGGATCAGGCCAAACTAAGTGGATTGGCTCTTACAATAAGGGACTAATAGGCTTTAATGAATCAGGTATGTTATTAAAAAACATTTCAGATGAAGAAGTATCAAACTTACCTACAACAGCTATAAAATCACTTGCATTAGATAAAAACAATGTACTATGGATAGGGACTTACAGGGGTCTCAGAGTTCTTTACAATACCTCTAATTTTTTTAGCGACAATGCAGTAAGAACAGAACCAATAATTATTATTGAAGATGGTCTTCCAAAAGAACTTTTGGCACAACAGTTCATAACAGATATCATTGTAGATGGATCTAACAATAAGTGGGTGTCTACGGCTGACGCTGGAGTGTTTTACCTCTCCGCAAGTGGTCAAAACACTATTTATCAGTTTACAAAAGAGAACTCTCCGTTACCTTCAAACGGGGTAAACGACATGGCTTTAGATTCAGAGAATGGAGTAGTTTACTTTGGAACGAGTAGAGGACTAGTTGCCTTTAACACAGGAGGTTCTAGTACAAGTTCTTCGCTCAAGGATGTTTATATATTTCCAAACCCTGTACGCCCTGATTTTAATATCTCAGAAGATAAGATTAAGATTAAAAATATTAGTGAAAATATTAATATTAAAATTACAGATATTGAGGGAAATCTTGTTGCGGAAGCTCAGTCAAATGTAAACCTAAGGTATAGAGGCTATAATTTAGAAATTGACGGAGGTACAGCTTACTGGAATGGTAAAAATTTATCAAATAACAGTGTCTCTTCAGGTGTTTATGTGGTTCTTTTTTCTAATACTGATACGTTCGAGACCAGAGTTTCTAAAATAATGATCATACGCTAATGGTTGTATCTACAAAAGCGATTGTTATATCAAAAATAAAATATAATGATAGTGATCTTATTGTTAAATGCTACACTGCATCTTTGGGGATTAGAAGTTATATGGTCAGAAATGTATTAAAATCTAAAAAAGGTAAAATTAGACCTGCTTATTTTCAGCTTTTATCTCTGCTTCAAATAGAAGCTGATCACAAAGATTCTAGAAGTTTAAATTATTTAAAAGAAGTAAGATTATACAAGCCTTACGATTCATTACATACAAATATTTTCAAGTCAACAGTTCTATTATTCCTTTCAGAAATATTGTCAATGATTTTAAATGAAGAAGAAGCTAACCTTCCTTTATTTGATTATATTGAAACAACTTTATTGTGGTTTGATACAATAGAAAACACAAGTATATTTCACCATCAATTTTTAATGGGGTTAACTAAGTTTTTAGGTTTTAATCCAGATACTAAAAACAGCGAATTATCATATTTTAATTTGCAAGAGGGTAAATTTCAAGCTCATCCGCAGGAGTATTGTGTTACAAGTAAAAATTTAGATTTGTTAAAACCTTTTTTGGGCACTAAATTTGATACAAATTTATCAACCGAATTAAGTTCTGCACAAAAGCAAGAGCTTCTAAACATGATCTTATTGTATTTTAAATTACATTTACAGAGCTTTAGAACACCTAAATCGCTGACCGTCTTAAGCCAAGTTTACAGTTAAATATGACTAATTATTTTTTTAAACTTTTTACACTTCTATTTCTTACAAGTTCTGCGCAACAAGTTTTAGTAGTTGATAAACTAAGTAAGGATCCAATCCCTGGAACGGCAGCTTTCAATTATATAAAGACTAAATCTTCAATATCAGACTTTGATGGTTATATTGATATAAAAAAATTTACAGATTTTGAGAAAATTTACTTTTTACACTCATCTTACAATAAGATCTCAATACGGAAATCATTGGTTAAAGACACGGTTTTTCTTTCACCCAAATCAACCAGCTTAAACGAAGTTATCATATCAGCATCTAAGTTTGCTCAAACTAAAAAAGAAGTACCTCACAGTGTTATTAGCATAAATTCAAATGAAATCCAGCTTTCTAACCCGCAAACAAGCGCAGACTTGTTACTTAATAGTGGCAGCGTCTTTGTTCAAAAAAGTCAATTAGGGGGTGGAAGCCCCATGATTAGAGGTTTTTCTACAAATAGACTTTTAATTACTATTGATGGTGTTCGACTAAATAATGCAATCTTTAGGGGGGGGAATGTTCAAAATATAATTTCAATAGATCCTTTTAATATCGAAAAAACAGAAGTTATATTAGGCTCCGGATCTGTGATTTATGGAAGTGACGCCATTGGAGGGGTAATGAATTTTTATTCTACAACTCCTAGTCTATCAAAGACCTCCACACCTAATTTAACTTCCCGAAGTACAATACGCTATTCCTCTGCAAATAATGAAAAGACAGCTCATTTAGATTTTAATTTAGGGTTTCAGAAATGGGGATTTCATAGTAGTATCAGTGTATCAGATTTTGGGGATTTACAAATGGGCAAGTATGGCCCCGAAGATTATTTAAGTTCTTACTATAGTGAATCTCTTAATGGTCAAGACGTGATGACACCCAATACAACTCCGAGAATACAGAAGTTTACTAACTTTAATCAAATGCATCTTGCTCAAAAAGTAATTTATAAATTAAGTGATGGTATTCAGTTTGATTTTGGACTACACTACTCTACAACATCAGATTACCCAAGATATGATCGATTATCAACTTTTGACAATGATGGAATTTTAAAATATGCAGAGTGGAGCTACGGTCCTCAGGATTGGTTATTAGCAAATATTTTAATAACTAAATTCAGTAA
>ENA-UZWV01001356-UZWV01001356.1-metagenome-genome-assembly--contig:-Day-3-1m-contig-1356_pt1 | contig 13224 bp, 27 predicted proteins | sample MGYA00260342_ERZ794902 | MGnify/ENA metagenome assembly ERZ794902
ACCGCTTGAGTTAACGGTCATAATAGGTACTCCTGAAATGTCAGCTACAGCAAATATTTCTCCTGATAAGTCATCAGTTACAGAAAATAATTGTCCTTGGGTTCCTTGTATATCAAGCTTTGCATTTGGAGTGGTAGTACCAATTCCTACGTTGCCTGAAGTCTTAATTACCATATGTGCTACCCCACCGCCTCCTGACAAGTTAAGGTCATTCCCAGATTCAATGATAAGGCGTTGAGCCGCACCAACCCCCCGATATGAAGTTAAATAGCTACTACCTGCACTATCATTGTGAAATAATCTAAGACGAGTTGCGTTACCATTTTTAATGGTGATACCAGTATCGGTAGCATTTACTAGTCCAGCAATTTCTAACGGCGCACTAGGACTCTCAGTTCCAATACCTACCTTGCCGGCGAAATATCCACTATTTAAAAATCTTAATGCCATGCATTATAAGTATTAGGTTATACGTAAACAAGTAGCGCAGCGTAAACATCGCTTGCTACATCTCCTGTGAACGCAAAGGAAATAGTTCCCGTTCCGCTTCTTGCAATATCAGCATACACTGTTTCATACGGCGCGGCTATTTGAGTTACTTCAGCTTTTACATTTGCAGCTAAAGCACTTGTTCCAAAAAGACTAGTGTCTGTTAAATCAATTGTAAATGTTGTTAACCCTGCACCAGAATCATATACTCTTGTACAAGGTGCTGTATTATTTAAATCTTGTTTAGCTCCGTAAGGATTTGATTGAGGTTTTAATTGCACCCAACCTGTTGAAGATACTGCAAAGCTCGCTGAATCAAAACCAGCTACACCTTTTTCAGTACTTGCATCATCTGCACCCGCTCCAGCTATATTAGCATCTTGAATAACAAAAGTATAAGCTGTTGATGCTGGATCTGAATTAACTGTGATAGCTGCATTAGCAAATATCATATCACCAACTTCAACTGAAATTGTTGTATCACTGAATGTTATATCACCGTCTACAGTAACTACAAAGTAATCACCTAAATCTAAAGCAATATTAGATGAACCACTAATAACTGGTGAGCCTGGATCATTAGTAGCATCATAGCCACCTTTAAATAATCCAATGCCTGCAACGAGTTGTTCTACTTGACCTAAGTTAGGTGCGCTTGTAGCTGCTGTTGCGGCTGGCACTGTTACTTGACCAACAACCGTTAAAGTTCCATCTATTGTAGCATTGTTATCAACCTGTAAGTCATTTCCAATTGTAACATCTTCAGGCTGACTTATAACTATTGTTCCTGCTGTTGCTGATTGTGCAACATTTATTTCACCAGCGGTACCGATAAATGTAACTGTTGAATCTATGTTACCTGATGAATCTACTAAATCTACATCAGCTCCTGCTGTGGCATTTGCTTTTGAAACAATACTATAATCATCTCTTGGAAGTGTAATAGTTTTTACGTTAACTCCTCCAACGTGACCTGTTGTATCTACTGTAACACTATCAATTACTGTAAAAGTTCCACCTGCTGAAGGTGAGTCTGTTGATGTGGTATCTGATTGTGCTTGTAAGTCGTGAACTATATTTAATGTATCTGTTGATGCTACATCAGTTGTTATTTTTAATCCACCTGCAAATGTAGCGGTATTCCCACTTGCAATAACTTCTCCAGTTCCAGAATCACCACCTAAAGTCCAACCTGAATAATTATCAAAAGCAGGTACTGCCCACGTATTATCCTTAGTTAAAAATCTAGCAGTTATAAGAGCCGTGCCGTCTGCAGCTGAAAGATCCGCAGTTAATTGTGTATCATCACCACCGCCTTGTTTTGTTAAATCTATATAGGTACCATCCAGTACAGATACAAGACCTGTGTTTCTTACAACTACGTTTCCTCCTGTAAATGTAACACCAATACCAGTACCGGCTTCTACACTATCAGAACCTACTTCAACCCATCCAGGATTACCACTTCCTTCCTTATCCGCTACATATTGCTTTAAGGTATCTGCTGTTGTGTTAAAATATATTTGTCCAACAGAGCTATTTGCCGCCGTGGGATCGCCGCTTAGATTCTGTATCCTAGCGTTGTTAAGAGAGTTCTTATTAAGATCAATCGTGTTTAAAAAATTAATTGCCATGTTTTGTTAGTTTAAGTATGCTTTACCGGCAAACGCTGCCGAGAATGTTAGTGTTACGTTATTATTATCTATATATGTGTATTGTCCAGTTACTACTGTATTAGCGGTATCTATAACTGTTATTGAAGGAAATTTACCCATGTCATGTTGTATATTCCATGTAGTTTCAGGAATACCTTGAGTATATGTAAAACTAGAGTCACCACTTGTACTAGGATTTTGAAATTCACTAAATATATAGTAGCCATCTATTGAAAATACTCCATTTGACGCAGTTACTGCTAGAGTAACCTCTAAAAAATTAGTATCCGGAACATAATCCGAGATAGAACTTATTTTATATCTACCAAAATTGTTTATATTCTTGGTTTCTGCTAGTATTATATCCTTACCATTAAATAAAGCTAAGAAATTAGCGATATTTCCTCCGCCTGCAGCCGTTTTACTTATTAATAAAGTACTAGTAGCTGCAAATGGCGTTCCAACGCCACCCCCTGCTATAAAACTAATAGTACCAGGATCTCTTCCGTTAGCTATATCGCTTTGAAACTTATAAATTGTTTGATCTGCGACACCTAAGCTGTTACCCTGGTTAAATAAATCTACTATTTCTTGTAAAGAATAGTTTTTTGTTCTCAGGTCTGCACCTGGGCTTGTGTCCGTACCTATTACCTTGTCCTGTAATTCTGGTTTGGCATCAATTCCGTACGTACTTAGTCTAGCCATGTTACTATTGCTTTACCATTACAATACCTGCTACATTTAGAGGCGCTGCTCCGTTACCAGTTGTCTTATATAATGAACCAGAAGGCAATGGGCTTCCACCCGCTCCTGCTGCTGCATCATCATCAAACGCTTGTAAATTTAAATTGGCAGCTATAAAAGATATTAAGCTGCTTATCTGGTAATTCTTTGTAATACTACTGTCCTCTGCGTCGGTACCTACTAGTTTATCTAAATTAGATATAGCTGTATCCAATGCATATGTCGCTATTCTTGCCATGTTGTGTATATTAGTTAGTGTTATAATTAGCACCGCGTTCTTGCTGTGTGCCGGCTCCCTCGTTTCCTCTATTAGATTTTATAGAAACAAAGCCTTGTCTTTTGTGGTCGTAGTCTTGTCCGTCAATATTCTGCCCCTTTCTTTTAGCAGCACTTCTTTCTCGTTGTGCATGGGCTTTCTTTGCCTTCCTCTCTGGAGACATTGCATAAGCTTTATCCCTAGCGGCCTTATCTCTTCGTGCCTGTGGCGAAAGTTGTTGTCTCATACATTGTATGATTACGTAAATAAAAAGGTATTTAAAAATGCGACAGTAGCCTACTACTATTTATATATAACTAGCTATCGTCACACTATTTTACTTGAAAAAAAATATAATAAAAAATTTTTTGTGAGATATATAGAAGTAAAGGGTTACGCTACGCTATACAATTTTTTTTACATAATGGGGAATTTACTTTTTTTTTATCAGCCCCCCTTGCATTTTTGCGGATCTTGCGATGTTTCTTGCGTTTCTCTGCATTATACTCAGCGACTACCTCAACTATTTTCCGAGGTTTTCCTACCACATTTTGGGAATTTTACAAACGTAGTACGTGTAGTATACGATAATATATACGAATAAAGAATATAAATATTAACTAAATAAACTTAACTATTATGACGAATCAAGAATTAATGACACAAGCGATTGCAAAGATGACAAACGAGGAGAAGGCTGCGATCTTCCCACCGATCACAAGAAAGAACTTCGTAGTAAGAAGCTCATGGCTCGGACGTAACCAAGTGATCACGTTCATCAACAACAAGAATCAACAAGTAACGTATAATCACGATGAGGTACTGAATGCGATGTTGCCTAAGCTAAGCATCATGCCATGCTGGATCAAACGCGGGTACTGGAGTCAGTCAACTAATCTGCCGACTACTGTGAGACATCTTGCTGAGATCGTTGAGCTTGAAGCTGAGGTTGAAGCAAAGGTTACTAAGAAGTAATCTACTCGGCTTACTGATCTGATCCTGGGCTACGGCTCGGGATTTATTTGGCCTGGCTTTGAAATATAGTCGGAAGAGTAGACTCCGTCCTACACCATATCCAACTGATCCACTCAAACTGTCGGTAGACAGTGTATAGCAAACGACTAGATCCACCTAACCCACGTTTTACGTCGGTAAAATGTATAGCATTTTTTACAAACGTAATACGATCACCGAACGATAATAATAATGTAACAAAAAATAAGTAATATGAAGACAACTAAATACTATTGGAATCCGGAAACGATTAACCACTTTCAATTTATGAGTAGTTACCTAAGCGGCGAAGACATTCTAGAAATAGTTCAAGACTTCGTTGAGGTTGATTGCGATATAGAAGAAGGAGAAACCGAAGAAGATCTAGTAAATGACCTAATGTCCGCAATATTTTAAGTAGATGCAGAGAGATCCTCTATAACACCTGTAACACTATTTTGACTATCAAATGAATGATATACTTTTTTACAAACAAAATACGTAGAGTAAAAGATAATATAAACGTAACAATAACAAACTATTAACTATGAGTAACTATCACACCACATTATTAAAAATATCGCACCGAATGTTCAAGAAGTGTTTCACTGAACTAACCGATGCTGAGAAAGACCAAGTACTAACTATTTACTATGACTTCTACTAATATGTGGAGCAATTGTTGCGGTGCGGAACCGAGTTACTTAAGTGACGAGTTATGTGGAGCTTGCTTAGAATGGGCAGAGTTCGACGAAGAAGATGAATATTAATTAAACCAAACAAATGGATAACTACGAATACGATTTTATGAGATACCACGTTGAATTACGCAAATACACTGAAGATGGCGACTATATAGAAGACCACTTCGCATTCGAAACTAGAAGTGAAGCATTAACATTCGCTAAGACAAACAAAACCGCTGTGTACTCGATACACGACTACGAAGATAGAGACTATGACCCTAAAAACTTATACATATGATTTATAGAAATACAGAGTATACTTATAGCGAGTGGACTACTTGGAATGGTCAGAAAGCGTCGGGATATAATTGTAAAGACAAAGAATTACTTAAGCATGTGAATACAGTAAGCTTCGGTACACGTACTCAAGACGAAATGTTTGTAGCGATCGATGATTACCTTGATAACGTTGAGCGTCACATTGAACTAAAAGAATTAAACAACCGTGCTTGTGCAGATTTCTACGAGCGATACCCTAACACATCTAAAGACTAATATTATGAAGTTAACTTGGGAAGAAACAAAAGCTATTGCTAACCGACTAGATGAAATAATAGGTGACAACTTTCACGACGCTATGTACAATATTATACACGAGCGAGGTAATATAGACTACAACTTTGAAGTAAGTGATGAAGATATACTACAAATTAAAGAACAATTAAAAAGAATATTATGAAAGATAAGTACAGAGTAGACAAAGTAGAACACATTTGGAGCGAGAAAGAAGATCGGTGGATCTATATAGAATACAACGAACAACATAAGATAATAGGTTTAAACTTTATGCAAGGTGATGACTATGAATACTTCAAGAAAAGTTGGTGTTATAACGACCAAGGTCTAATGGAATACTACGACTCTATGCTATACACATTCCCTATCGAAAAAGCAAGTGTTAACACTATAGAGTTTATAAACAAGTGTATGTGGTCATTTCACACCGCAGTAGTATCAAGAGAGGAATACCCATACGGTGGTAATACTACAAACAAATTACAAACATAATACGATCACTTTAAGATAATATATATGAATTTAAAAGTAAATAATATGAAACCAACTATCGAAGACGTCGCAAGAGATATTGCCGGTACAACTACCGAGCTATTATACGACACTGTTCACTGGCAAATTACTCCGCTCTTAACAGATGATGCCGAAGGCGACGAGTATAATGCTATACACGCTGAAGTTATGCGTGTCGCTATTCAAATCATGCATGACGATCACGTACCATTACTAAACAAATAAGTATAATATGAAAGCAAACATCGGTGGACCGGCCGGTATATCTAATGATGAAAATGTATTAGACGCCGATCACGCTTTCTATTATTGCTAGACGAGTAGCTTAATTAGATGAGTTTGAAGTTGACCATGAAAAATAGGTTATATGATGGATTCTCATACATAAGTGAATTGCTAGCGGAAACTAGGTCAGGCTTAGTACTGAAGTAGGTAAACGTTTTCACGAGCCTATAATGACTATGGCTACCGACGGGTATGAGGTTCGAATCCTCACTAGTTACTAATTTAAAAATAAAAATTATGATAATACAAGAATTTATCGGTAAAGAAATCGATTCACTAGATAGAAGTCTAGTAGCAACACCTGAAACAAGAGAAAGATTAGATGCATTTGCAAAAAGCAATCACGGTTGTATGGACCCTGTATTAACTCAAATGGCTGTGCAATACGGTTATAAGTTAGCTTTAGAAAATGTAGTAGAACAACTAAAAACCAATAAATAATGAATTTAGAACAAATTAAAGAGATCGTAGAAGAATACCTACAAATAAAACTAGAGTCTAAAAAACGAGACCGAGAGCACTCAGATGGCCGTGCATTATACTACAAGTTATGTAGGGAGTTTACACATAATAGTCTATACACTATAGGTAGACAGGTTGATCGCGATCATTCATCGGTATTACACGGTATTAATAATATATTTATGCATGTAGATAAAGATTTATACGAACAAATAAGAATAGATATTCAAACATATAGAAAATATTTTACAAACATAAAACGACCACTGCAAGATAATATAATTGTAACAAATAAAAACTAATAACTATGCGAACTAACTTACTACAACGTCTTAAGCCTGAATTTAAAGTCGGCTTAGAAAACAGCAAACTACGTTACCCTGAAGTAATTGATAAAATCGAATACTTACTTAGTCAACACTTATTCTATTCCGATCTTACTGTAGATCAAGTAAAAAGAATATTTCTTTTTTCTGACATAGAAAGTCACAATCGATCAGGTTGGGATTGGAGATTTGGCGAAGATATATTCACCTTATGCAATGACGTATGTTAACTAAAAATGCTATACACGAACTTGCAAGTAACAAAGTATTTGCAAAAATCACCACACTCGGCTTCGATATCGAAAGATTACGTGACGAAGTTAAACACAAACTGGTGGGAAAATTAACAATGGAACAACTAACCGATCTATATGAAGGCACTATTAAAGAACGTGAAGTGTGGAATTATATAGCCGAAACATTAGAAAAATCAAATAAAAACTAAATATACTAATTATGACTAAAGACGAACTACAATTAAAAGTACAAAACTTAGAAACATTATTAACCTCTAAGGAAGAAGAAACAACAACACTTAACACCCAACTGTCGCAAGCCAGGAAAGTATTAGCTGACGTTAGCAAACCTAAAATAAGTAAAGAAACAGTTGACGAGTTAAGAGATGCTATAGATAAAGCCTTACAAAACTTTAGCTTTGATGAAATGGATAACTACGAATACGATTTCGAGATCGACTACGACAGCCGTTTAGCCTTATCTAATATTGAGCTTAATAATACAGACGAGTTAGCAGAAATGATATCCGATTATGTAGAAGATTTGTTTAATGTAATAAGTGACGAGGATTAATTTACAAACAAAACACGATCACCTATTGATAATATATATGTAACAACTAAAATATAACACAATGAACTTACTAACTCAAAACAGCAAGCTTAAAAAAACAAGTAAAGAATTAGGTGTACGAGTATTCAACTTCGGTATACCAGCATACAAATCAGCATCAGGTAAACTAACCTGTCCATTTGCCGACAAGTGTGTTAAGTTTTGCTACGCTCGTAAAGGTGCATACATATGGGGTAATGTTAAACCCGCATTCGAAAAGCGTTATGAGTTATCTAAAACTGATCGATTTGTTAGCGAAATGTATAATGAAATTGTTAAGAAACGACCAGACTACGTAAGGGTTCATGATAGCGGCGACTACTATTCCAAAGCATATCTAAAAAAGTGGATCGACATTGCGTTATTATTTCCGGAAGTAAAGTTTTATAGTTACACTAACTCCGTTCTTATGCTTAAAAAAGCAGACTTGCCTAGTAACTTCGATGTTATCTTCAGCGACAGTGGTAAGCAACGTAACCATATCGATGCTATACACGACCGTCACACCAAAATTTTTAAAAGTGAAGCTGACCTCGAAGCCGCTGGCTATGCTAATGCAAGTAAAATAGATCTTTACGCTACTAAATGGTTTAACAAAACAAACAAAGTAGGTTTAGTATTCCATTAATAATTTACAAACGTAATACGACCTTACGTGATAATATAATAAACTAAATATAACTAATATGAAAAACAAGATTGAAACAGTAATGGTTGACTCTTCCGCAATATACAGTGCTGAATACAACTTAAAGAAAGAAGAAATGATTGTGTACTTTAATAATCAAAGTATATATAAGTATTTCAAAATACCTAACTTCTATTGGCGTGGCTTATTCGAAGCACCTTCTAAAGGTAAATTCTTAAATACTTATGTGTTTAAAAAATTCACTTATAGCAGAATGCACTAATGAATATATTCTATCTTTCACACTGTCCAGAAAAAGCGGCGCAAGTACAATACAATAAGCATGTGGTTAAAATGATCCTTGAGACTGCACAATTATTGTGTACTGCACACCACGAACTTGGTACTTCAATAGAAATACCTTACAAAGCTACACATAAAAATCACCCTTCAGCTATATGGGTACGTGACTCAGCTGAAAACTATATGTGGGCATATGAACATATGTTAGCTCTAGGTGCTGAATATACTAAACGTTATGGCAAAACACACTTAACAATACTTAAATGCCGTGATGTGCTATACACATTCCCTAAATCAATCAGTAATAAACCGTTTGCTCAACCTCCGCAATGTATGCCTGATGAATATAAATCAGAATGTAGCGTTGACGCTTACTGGAATTATTATGAAAATGAAAAACACACTGTAAAAAATAGTAACGAACAACTAATAACAAGACCCTTATGACTAAAAAAGAAATAGATCAAATTGCTGAAGCTGTAGTAAACCTTTTACTAGAAAGACAAAAAGTTATGGACGACGCATTTAAAAAAGACGTAGAAAATATGTTAGATGGCCAGGAAGATGTATCTTTCGGCGTCATTACTAAAGATGATGTTCTTAAAGATCAGTTAGATAAGCTAGAACTTAGGCTTAAAGCTGCTGAGGAACAAGAAAACTTTAAAGAATGTGTTAAGCTTCAACAGAAAATTGAGGAATTTAAAAACAAACATAATATGTAATGATAGTAAAAATAAAAAAACGGATAAGAAAGGCTAAACACGTAAGTTTTTTAGAAACAACAATAGCCTCGCTACATAGCGAAATAGTTACTGCATCTTTTAAAAGTAAGTTTAGTTTTAATAAAAACATAACTGTGATGCATGGTAACATAGAAAATAAAGCAAAGCTTTTAAAAAAGTATAACAGAAGATTAAAATTAATTTTATATTAGCAGTGCGACACTAGCTAGTATTATATAATAGTAAGAGGCTAATGTCACAATTTGAACGAAGAATGGAATACTTACATAAGCATCGAGTAACATACAAAAGAGATCCAATCTCTGATAAACCTACAGAGGTTTTTGATTGGGGTTCTTTTTATGAGAATGGTACGCATGAATGCTATACACTCTTTGGTTCTAAAGCTAAAATAACTACATATAAGAGCTTAAAATGGCATTTATATGTGTTATGGTACTTAAATCCTCAAATGGATCAGGACTCTTTTAAAAAAATAGCTCAACATATATGTGAAAATAGAAATGGATTTGTTACATTTACCGTATCAGACAATTTATTAGAAAGCATGGTATACGATGTATCCCTTATGGATTTAGATAAACCACCACCAAATAAGCTTCGTAAAATAATATTTAAAGACTTTACAGGTCTTGACATGAGAGAGAAGCTTTCAATAGTAGGTAAGATGGTTGGAAGATCAAAAATATCTGAATCTGAAATATACGACGCAATGGTTATAGTAAATGGTAACGGTATAAAAATAACAATATCTAAGCTGGCATCATATTTAGGGTGTTCAACTAGAACAATCTACAGAAACATGGGTAATGAACTTAAAAAAGAGAAAGAACTATTAAATCAACAAAATGAAAAAGTATAATATACAAAATTACATTAGGTATAAAGAAGACTTAAAACAGTCTATGCCTGAAGAAAAAGCTTTTGAGGATTATACTAGAAATGAGTTGATCATATCATTTATGCCATTAGTTGAAAACTTAGCTAGAAAATTTGCTACATCACAACAAGCTTCAGGAGTATTAAGTATTAATGATTTAATACAAGAAGGTAATTCTGGATTAGTTAAAGCGGTAGATAAGCTAGACTGGGAAGTATTGAATGATTCAGAGGATATAGAAAAAACATTAAAATCTTTTTTCAGTAAAAGAATTAAAGGAGCAATACGAAGAGCTATTGATATTAATAGAGGTGACGTGAAAATACCAGAACATAAACTTAATCAAATACGTAAAAATCCAGATGACAATAAAATGGTGTCATTATTTTTTAATAGTGTATTTTCAAGCTATGATGAAAACTATAATGACGAAGAAAATCCTATATTGCAAATAGAAGATAACTCAGAACCATATAATATAGGTTTAATGAATGCTTATTTACTAGGATTAATGAGAGAGTATTTAACATTCCAACAATATGAAGTATTAAGATTATCTTTCGGTTTAGATTGTGACAAAACCTCTGCGAATAACATTGCATCTAAGTTGAACATTAGTGTATCTACCGCGAACGTAAGAATATCACAGATAAAGAAAGAAGCTATTGACAAACTAATAGCAAACACAGATCCCTCACAAGTGATCGATTATTTATAAACCATTAAAACCATAAACCATATGACATTAAATGAAAAGCTGGCAACTATCCAGACAAAATTTAAATCGAAAAAGAGTAGATTTAATTCATTCGGCAAATACAATTTCAGATCTGCCGAAGACATTTTAGAAGCAACAAAGCCTTATCTATTAGAGCTAGGGGTAACAGTAACAATTATTGAACAGTTGATTCAAAACGAACCATTTCCTATCCTGGAATCAAAAGCTATTATTGCCGACGGCGATGGTGCTATACACGCTACATCTATTGTTGGTGTTGATCTAAATCAAAAAGGTATGCAAATGCCTCAGAAGTTTGGTAGTGCTTCTAGTTACGGAAAAAAATATGCACTCGGTAATTTATTCTTAATTGATGATACTGCAGATAGTGATGCAACAAACAGTCATGACAAAAGCAGTGCAGCAAAACCTAAATTACAAGGAGCAGCATTAACAAAAGCAAAAGCTTTCTTAAAAGCAGGGGGAAGTTTAGATGCTATTAAAGGTAAATATGAAATACCTGCGGAAATACTTAAAACTTTATGACCAGAAAAGAAGAATTAGAAAAGCTAAAAGAGGATCAGCATTACTACGGTAAGTTTGGAAAGCAATTTCTAAGTAACTCTGATATCTCTACGCTATTAACTAATCCTCTTGCGCTAAGGGATCCACAAAAACAAATCCCTGCATTCTTAGTTGGTGGATATTTTCATACTGCAATATTAGAGCCTGATAAGCTTAAGAAATTTAGAGTAGTAGAAGCATCAACTAGGAATACAAAAGCGTACAGAGAGATCTCAGGCGGAGAAATGTGTTTATTGCAATCCGAAGTAGATAAATTAGAGGTAATGATTGATACTATGTTATCAAACGAAGTGTGCCTTGATTTAATACGAGAAGGTGCTGTTGAATACGAAGTGCCTGGGATTGCAGAGATTAACGGAAGGTTATGGAAAGGTAAAGCAGATATAATTAATCACAGTCAAAAATTAGTGATTGATTTAAAAACTACAGCCGACATAACAAAATTTAGGTACTCAGCATCAAAGTATAATTATAACAGTCAGGCTTATATATACAGAGAATTATTTGGTTATGAATTAGTATTTATAGCTATAGATAAAACAACTAATCAAATAGGTATATACGATTGCTCTCCTGAATTTTATGCAAAAGGTAAAGATAAAGTAGAGAGAGCATGTGAAGCATACAAACTGTTTTATGAAAACCCAGACTTTAAGCCTGAAAACTATTTCATTAATCAAACGTTGTAGAATTTACAAACGTAATACGACAGAGTAAAGATAATTTATATAATAACAATTAAAATTAAAAACAATGGCATCAATTATTAAAGCAAGTATTAACTTGAATGAAATCCCGAAAGATAAAATCTATGTGGGTAAGAAAGGTAAGTATTTACCAATTACAATTACTATCAATGACGAAGTAGATCAGTTCGGTAATCAAGGACCTGTAGTTGTAGAACAATCTAAAGAAGAGCGAGAAGCTAAAGTAGCTAAGACTTATTTAGGAAATGTTAAAGTAGTTTGGACAAACGGAGATAACGTTGCAGCAGCTCCTAGAACAGATCAACAACAAGCAGCACCGGCACAAATGCCAGCAGACGATTTACCATTTTAATTAAATTAAATAACCTATGCAAATAGAGACTACAGAGATCAATGGATTTGCGATTGACACGTTCAATCAGCATGGTCTAGAAGAAGGTAAAAAACAGGGTATATGCCCTAATTGCTCTCACACTAGAAAACCCGCTAATAAGAAAGCTAAATGTGCTTCTTATGATTGGGAACGGGGTCTCGGTACTTGTCACAATTGTAATACATCATTTCAACTGCATACTTATAAACGTAAGGGTAAAGCTGAGAAAGTGTATGTTAAACCTGAAGTAAAAACAAATCCAGACAAACCTGAGTTTGTTAGTGATAAAGTTATTGAATGGTTTAAAACAAGAGGTATATCATCTCAGACTCTTACTGATTTACAAGTCAGTGAGGGTCCTGAGTGGATGCCACAGACCGGTAAAACCGAGAATGTAATAAAGTTCAATTATTTTATGGGCGGTGAATTAACTAATGTTAAATACCGAGATGG
>ENA-UZWV01013399-UZWV01013399.1-metagenome-genome-assembly--contig:-Day-3-1m-contig-13399_pt1 | contig 13199 bp, 10 predicted proteins | sample MGYA00260342_ERZ794902 | MGnify/ENA metagenome assembly ERZ794902
TTTAGTATTTTGCGATACCTGATTTTCTACTAAATTCTGAAATGCAATGAATTCCTTAAGATATTTCTTCTCAAAGTTTACTTCCGTTCCTTTTTTTTAATTCTAAAGAGCTTAGTGATTATAATGTGCAATTCGCTTCTTATTATACTCAATGAGTGATTGTCTTTCATTGAAAAATACTCATGTTCTATTCGCTTGATGCTATTCTGAAGAATAACTAGTTCTTTATTACCTAACTGTATTTATGGGATGCTCAACAACTCATTAAACATGAGCATGGTTTTTTGTGTTTCTGTTTTTTCTAAATAATTAACCAGAAATTAATTGGTAAAAATAAGGAGATTGCCTTTTAAACTATTTTCTGCGGAAAATTTATGGATTTGGTCTTTTCGGATGGTCAGAAGTGTGCCAGTGGAGCATTCATAATCGTTGAAATCTATGGTGTGACTACCTAAACCATCTTCGACTAACATCAAAATATAGAACTCAACCTTATGATTGGTTTCTATGGAATGGTTAATATCCTTACGTGCATATAGATTCTCTAACTTGATGGTGTCAAATTGAACATTTGCATTTTTCTGATTTTTGAATTGTATGTTCTTGGGCTTATTTCCCATTGCAAAGTTGGGTTAATCTTTTACAAACATAGATAACTTGATGTCCATTTACACCTAGCGGACGGAGACTTCATGTTTCTGTGTTCTACTTAGAATCCATACTATATTTGCCCCTATGTCTTCCAGACTCCATTTATACAACACAGTTTCTAAGAAATCAGAAGAGTTTCAGCCGCTAGATCCACCTTTTGTTGGGATGTATCTCTGTGGTCCTACTGTATACGGAGATCCGCATCTTGGTCATAGTCGAGGAGCGGTGATGATGGATGTATTATTCAGGTATCTTAATCATCTAGACTACAAGGTTAGGTACGTCAGAAACATCACCGATGTAGGACACCTACTCAATGATGCAGATGAAGGCGAGGACAAAATAGGTAAAATAGCGAAAGCCAATAAAATTGAGCCTATGGAAGTGGCTCAGCAATACACCAATGCCTACCATCAAGCATTACAAAAAATGAATGTGCTTCCTCCTAGCATAGAGCCAAGAGCAAGTGGCCACATCATAGAGCAAATAGAAATGGTACAGGAGATTGTAGATGCCGGTTTTGCTTATGAGAGCAATGGTTCTGTATATTTTGACGTGTTAAAATATTCGGAAAGCAACGATTATGGAAAGCTTAGTGGTCGTAAAATAGAAGATCTGATAGCTGGAGCAGGTGAGGAGCGTAGAACATTAGAGGGACAATCTGAGAAAAAAAATCCCAATGATTTTGCTCTCTGGAAAAAAGCTACTCCTGAGCATATTATGAAATGGAATAGCCCTTGGAGTGAAGGATTCCCAGGATGGCACATAGAGTGCTCGGCAATGAGTGATAAGTATCTCGGTGACAATTTTGATATACACGCCGGAGGTATGGACCTTCTCTTTCCTCACCACGAGAGTGAGATAGCTCAGAGCCACTCGTGTGGCAGGTCTACGCCCAAATATTGGTTGCACAACAATATGATTACCATCAATGGTCAGAAGATGGCAAAGAGCTTGAATAATGGAGTGCTAATAGAAGAGCTGTTTTCAGGGAATCATCATCTACTGGAGCAAGCGTATAGTCCTATGACTTTGAGATTTTTCTTGTTACAAGCTCATTACAGAAGTACACTAGACTTTAGCAATGAAGCTCTTCAGGCAGCAGAGAAAGGCTATAAACGCCTGATGAACGCAGCTTCTAAAATAGAAGAGATTGTAGCATCTGATCAGAATGATTTAGACATTATCTCTTGGAAAGAGAAAATCTATGAACAGATGGATACTGACATGGCTACTCCTCAGGTGGTAGCAAGTCTTTTTGAAGCAGCTAAATGGATCAACGAATTGTCAGCCAAGAAGCTGAAAATCGATCAAAAAAATAAAGATATACTAGTAGCAACCTTTGTTTCATTTGTGTTTGATATATTAGGGCTAGAGGCAGAAAGTGATGGCAATAGCGAAGCCTTGGACGGCGTTATGAACCTGGTGTTAGATATCAGAAAGAGTGCAAAAAGCAATAAGGATTGGGGTACAGCAGATAAAATACGAGATGGCCTTAAGGATGCAGGTATCGAAGTAATGGACAGCAGAGAAGGCACAACATATAAACTGAACTAATGAATATAAATCGTATTAGTAAAGTCGTTGTTTTAGTTTTAATTGTCAGTGTTTTTGGCTGTAAAGAAGAACCAAAACGTAAGAATACTGAAAACATTAACAGTGCACCCAAGAAAGAGTACACCGTAAGTTTCAATGTGGACAGTGCTTATAAGTACATAGCAGAACAAGTAGCTTTTGGGCCACGTGTACCGGGTACAGCTGAGCACGCCTCGGCAGCCGTATATTTAGAAGAAAAGCTTGCTCAATATTGTGATATCGCTTTGACTCAACTTGGGAGTGCCCAAAGTTTTGATGGAAAGTATGTAGAGATTAAAAACATCATAGGTACTATAAACCCAGAGCAAACCAAACGAATATTGTTATGTGCACATTGGGACACACGTCCACAAGCAGATGAAGATCAAGACAATCCGGGTGAACCTTCTGACGGTGCAAATGATGGTGCTAGCGGAGTAGGTGTGCTTATAGAGATTGCGAGACAACTCCAACTTCAACGACCAGATGCTGGTGTTGATATTATCTTTTTTGATGCAGAGGATATGGGAGATAGAAGAGGTGACGCTACTTCTTGGTGTCTAGGCTCTCAGTATTGGTCACGAAAACCACATAAGCCAAACTATGTAGCACGGTTCGGTATATTACTGGATATGGTAGGGCCAAAGGATGCTACATTTGCTTTGGAAGGTAATTCGTGGCGGTATGCTCAGCCCTATGTTAAAAAGGTTTGGAATACCGCAAGGAAATTGGGTCATGGTAAGTACCTTGTAAATAGGCAAATAGGACCTATCATAGATGACCATCTTTTCATAAACCAACTCATCGGAATACCTACCTTAGACATCATCCACTATGATGCGACTGGGAATACAGGTTTTGGTGATTTTTGGCACAAACATTCTGACAATATGGAATCTATAGATAAGAATACTTTGAAGGCTGTAGGGGAAACCGTTTTTAAGGTGGTGGTGGATTTGTAAAAGCAATCGGTTTTTTATTTTCCATTTCTGGATGCTTGGGTACATTTGTTCAAAATGAAATCTATGTATAGATTCTTTCTTATGTTCCTTTCTTCTAATGTATATGCCTAGTCTTTTTCTCAAAACAGCTTTTTGGATATTGAAAAGCATATTTACAACAATGAAAGCGAAAAGGCCCTAGATATTTTGTCTACTCATAAGTCCGAACTATTAAATGGAGATGAGGCTTACTTTGACTTACTTTTTAAAATCTCTGAATCCGACCAAGATATTTCTTATTCGGAATACTTGAGTTTCATAAATACCTCGATAGAACGAAATGACGTATTAAAGGTTGAAAAGTTTATTGAGAAAAATATAGAACTCTCTATCTCTCAGTCGGAGTATGATGAAGACCTTTTTGAGATAGACTGGAACTTGCTAAATCAAATACGGGAGTATGGTGATATAAAAAAGGCAAATGACATATATGAACGTTTGGTCTTCTTCTCAAAAAACACAAAGGAATCTGCCACTTACGAAGAGTTTACTCGACAAAAAATCAGGTTACAAATTCATGAAACCGTACTTTTGGGAATTGAAAAGAATGTAGAGCAGGGCCTTGCACTTTGTACTCAGATGCTAGAAAGTGCAACCCAGATAAAGGATATAAACTTGATGATTGCAAGTTATTATTTCAAGAGTGGCTTTTTAGTTTCAACGGGTAATCTGGAAGAGTATATAGCAGATGCAGAGAAATGCTACGAACTGGACGAAGCTCTTGCCAATGGGTCGGCATTTATGCCAGCGATTATTCAAAATATGCTTGATGCATATATCTATAAAGGTGTAAATAAATCACGTGTCTTAGAGCTTATAAATGATCTTGAATCCGATCCAAGAACAAAGGACATGATTTTGCCCATATCAATAAATTCAATGTCCTTGTTTGAAGAAGGTTCGGAAGAGAGAAAGGAAATATTTAGCAAGTTCAATGTAGATAATGTGCCAGATTTAGCTTCTTCTGGAATAGGAAAGGAATTGGCACGAGAATTTGCAAAGGATAAAATCGATGTGATTTTGACTACAAGAAGAGAAGATAATTTAAAAGAGTTAGCTTCAGAACTGATAGCGGATCACGAAATACAAGCTACTGTGACAGCGTTGGACCTTTCGAAACCTGCAATGGCAGATGAGCTATATACCAAAGTAAAGTCTCTCAGAAAATCAACTGATTTTCTTGTCAATAATGCGGGTTTTGGTGACAACGGTGACTTTTTGGACTGTGAACTTTCCAAACAAGAGGAGATGGTCAATCTAAATATCATTGCTCTCACCAAACTTTGCCATCTTTTCGGTCAGGATATGAAGTCCAATAAAAATGGAACTATACTAAACGTAGCTCCCACAGCATCTTTTCAGCCAGGCCCTACTATGAGCGTCTATTTTGCCACGAAGCACTACGTATTAGCTCTCTCCGAAGCTATTGCTGAAGAGTTAAGACCACACAATGTATTCGTGAGTACACTATGTCCTGGACCCACGCAAAGCGAGTTTGGTGAAAGAGCTGGTTTTGGAAAGATTATTCCAGGTGAAGGAAATCCATTTCCAACTTCAGATATCGTAGCAAGGTATGGTTATAAACAGATGAAAAATAGAAAAGTGGTTGCTATTCACGGGTTTTGGAATGCCGTACAAGCTAACTTAGTACGTTTTGTGCCAAGGTCCATTGTCAGAAAAATGGCACATCAAAAGATGAAGCAATAAATTATATATATCTGCTTTGGATCACATTGATATGATGGCGGACATGACCACTCGTTATATATCCATACTGCACCGGCTGCACGACCAGGCCATTGGCCATTCCTTTAAATTTTAGCCTACCCTCTGCTAAGTTTTCGTATAAAGTGATACTAGCATTTCTAACTGACCGAAATTCATCCATAATAGAAGCTAAAGTGCGAGCGTTTGCCTTAGAGTTTTCTGCGTATCTGTTATGATCAAACCCTGGAAGTTCATTCATTTCTCCTCGGGCTATAGATAGTGATCTATATTGAAAAATGCGTTCTGTATCGATCATATGGAGAAGCATTTCCTTTATGGTCCATTTTCCCTCTTCATAAGCATGGTTTGCTTTTACATCGTCTACATTTTTTATAAGAGAGGTTAGTTCTCTCCAAGTATTTTCCAAAGCTTCGGTTATATCATCTTCTTTAACCAGCTTCAAGTAGGTTTCAAAATAGGCAGGGACATTTTCCATCCATTGTTTTGACATTATACGAATGTAATTTTTTAACTCATCTTTGTAACGAAACATAAGTTCATAATTATATATCCATTGAAAATTATTAAACAGTTACCAAATATTATCACCTTATCAAATTTGATATGTGGCACGCTTATTATCATCTCGGCTTTTCGGTTGCAGTTTGATAGTGTTGTTTGGCTGGCAGTTGCAGCATTGATATTTGATTTTTTAGACGGTACAGCAGCTCGCCTGTTGAAGGTGAGTTCTCCTATGGGCAAGGAGCTTGACTCTTTTGCAGATGTGGTAAGTTTTGGAGTGGCACCGGCTATGGTTTTGTATAACTACTGGTACAATGAGCTCATTATTTCCTCCGACGGTAGTCAAGGAATCTTTACAGAAATACTGCCTTATTTTTCACTTCTTATTGCGGCATTTTCAGGCTACAGGCTGGCTAAGTTTAATATTTCAGAACAGTCAAACGATTATTTTTCTGGGCTTCCTACTCCTGCACTAGCATTAGCTTGTTTTGCCCTTCCTTTTGCGGCAGAGCAATTTGAGTGGTCCAATATTTTGTTGAACTCGCCACTTTTTATCATTCTATTCTGTTCTGTAGGAGGTGCGATGTTAGTCAGTCATTTGAAACTGTTTTCTCTTAAAATAGGTTCGTCAAATAAGACTTTAAATATTATACGTTTGGTCTTTTTAGGATGTTGTTTAATTTTAATAGCATCGTTACATTTTTTCGGAGCGTTTCTTTGTTTGCTAACATATCTCTTATTTTCTTTGATGTCACAAAAGCAGATTAGCTAACACAGCAATTTAACTACATACTAAAGATTTTTTTTAATGCAGGATAGAATATTTGACCTTATAGACCAAGAACTAAAACGTCAACAAAACGGGATAGAATTAATAGCTTCAGAAAACTTCACTTCAGAGAATGTGATGAAAGCTATGGGTAGTGTATGTACCAATAAGTACGCGGAAGGACTACCTGGCAAGAGGTATTATGGTGGTTGTGAAATTGTAGATCAAATTGAACAATTAGCAATAGACCGAGCAAAGGAACTTTTTGGGGCTGAGTGGGCTAATGTACAACCTCATAGCGGTGCACAAGCAAATGCAGCAGTGATGCTTGGAGTGATTCAAGCGGGAGACCCTATTCTAGGTTTTGATTTATCTCACGGAGGTCATTTGACCCACGGTTCTACAGTCAATTTCTCAGGGAAGTTGTACCGACCATCTTTTTATGGAGTGGAGAAAGACACTGGACTTATAGATATGGACAAAGTAGAAGAAACTGCTGTATTCGTCAAACCAAGGCTTATCATCTGTGGAGCCTCTTCTTATTCAAGAGACTGGGACTATGCTAGATTTAGACAAATAGCAGATAAGGTAGGAGCACTTTTACTGGCAGATATATCACACCCTTCGGGACTTATAGCAGCAGGGTTGCTTAATAATCCATTGCCTCATTGCCATATCGTGACTACGACCACTCACAAGACCTTAAGAGGTCCTCGTGGTGGTATGATAATGATGGGTGAAGACTTCGATAATCCTTGGGGCATTACCACACCAAAAGGGGCTGTAAAAAAGATGAGTGCGATTTTAGATGGAGCAGTTTTTCCAGGAACTCAAGGTGGTCCATTGGAGCACGTCATTGCAGCTAAAGCAGTAGCGTATGGTGAGGCCTTACAACCTGATTATAAGACTCACTGTGAGCAGGTAATGAAAAATGCGAAAGCTCTTGCTAATGCAATGGTAGACAGGGGATATGAAATCATATCTGGAGGAACGGATAACCATATGATGTTGATAGATCTTCGTCCTAAGGATGAGAACCTAACGGGTAAACTAGCGGAGAATACTCTAGTAAAGGCGGACATTACTATCAATAAAAATGCTGTTCCATTTGAGACAAGATCTCCATTTGTTACCTCAGGTATCCGTATTGGAACACCAGCAATTACTACTCGCGGACTAGAAGAAGAAGATATGGAAACTATAGCTGAGCTTATAGATCGAGTCTTGATGAATACAGACAATGAAGCTGTAATCTCTCAAGTGAAGAGTGAGGTGAATGCCTTGATGGCAAGGTACCCCTTGTACGCATAAGTCTAATTTTTCTAATTTAAGGTTTTGGGTAGTTGAACTTTTTAATTGAAGTCCGTTCTCAATTTTCCATGTATATTAGCGTGCTCATCAACTAAACTATTATCTGAGCAATTCAAATATATTTTCTGACATCAAAAAGTATTGGAGAAACGACTCCCTTGCAGGATTTAGTGTTTCTCTAGTAGCTCTTCCATTGTCCATTGGCATTGCCCTAGCTATGAACTTACCTCAGCAAGCATTGCTCGCAGGTATAGTGGCTGCCATGGTGGGTGGAATTTTCACTTCTGTAATTCGAAGCGGACACGTTTCTATAAATGGACCATCTCCGGCCTTAATCGGAATCGTGGTAGCAGGAATGGCAACCTTAGGCTCTTGGGAGTATGTGCTCGCAGCATTTGTATGTGCTGGTATATTACAGACTTTGTTTGGAGCTTTTAAACTCGGAGGATTGGCTGATTTCATACCATCTTCTGTAGTTCAAGGTATGATGGCTGCAATTGGAGTGATAATCCTCGCAGGACAAGTTCATCCTGGATTGGGTGTGGAAATAGCGAAGATGAATGATTTTGACAAGTTATTGGCTATTCCTACAAGTCTAGCTAATATGAATCCTCTTATTGCACTGATTTTCTTCAATAGCTTAATCATCTTAGCTGTACACCCCTACATCAACAATAAGTTCATTAAGTATGTCCCTGCACCTATATGGCTGTTGATTTTTGCTATTCCTCTTTATATTTTGTTCCAAAATCTGATTGGAAATGAAGTGCACTTATTTGGGAATACCCATACACTGGATGCGGGTAAAGACCTGATAAATTTTAACTTACCTAGAGATTTAGTCAATGACTTTTTTGTGTACCCTGACTTTGGAAAGGTGGATAATCTTGGATTTTGGATGGTGGTGCTATCTGTCTTTTTAGTCTCTACAATAGAAACCTTAGGCTCTGCCAAAGCCATCGATAAAATTGATCCACTACAGCGAAAAACAAACTTAAATAGAGATGTAATGGCAATGGGCATTAGTACGATGCTATCAGGAGGCATAGGAGGACTTCCTGTAATAGCTGTAATTGCAAGGAGCTCAGTTAACATTAATCACGGAGCTAAAACACGTCTTTCCAATTTTGTACATGGCGTGTTAATTCTACTTTTTGTATTTCTACTGTCAGACTACATCAAGATGGTTCCAAAGGCAGCTTTGATGGCAATATTGGTTTTTACAGGTTATAAGCTGGCTTCACCCAAAGTATTCAAAGACGCATCACTAAAGGGGTATGAGCAATTGCTTATTCTAGTAGTGACCTTGGTATCTACCTTACTCACTGATTTAAATAAAGGAATACTAATTGGGATATTATTTACTATTATCATTCACCTAGTGAGATCACACCTCCCTCCAAATTTATTTTTTAAATATTTGGCAAAGCCGTACTTTAATCTTGCCAAGGTCGATGATCACTATCACCTAAAAACCAAAGGTGTTGTCAATTTTTCAGGTATATTAAAACTTAGAAGCACTCTTTCACAAATACCTGATGGTGAACAGGTAGTGTTTGATTTTTCGCACGCAAGGTTAGTCGATTTTTCCCTATTAGAGTTCATCAATAATTGGGGTAAAGATTTTAAAAAGGATCGAAATGGATCGTACGAAATTCTCGGCCTAGATGAACACCTTACGACCAGTGAGCATCCATATAGTATACACACACTTCCCCAAGCAATCGTAAAACCTCTGTCCAAGAGACAAAAGGAACTTAAGGATTTTGCTTTTACAAATAGCTGGTTATTTGATGCCAAATTAGATTGGCAGACAGACTACCTCAAAGAAAACTTATTCTTCCAGACGAGACCAATAGAGTATGTTAAGAATAGGATTTCAGGCAGCTATACGGAGAAGGTGTCTTGGGAGCTAATAGACATCACTTTTGATGAAGGTGCACTTATGGCAGCCGAAGTACATCACACTTCTATGCTGAGAATTTCATTTGATGAAGCTATCCCGGACTTTGAATTAGACAAGGAGCGGCTTTTTTCTAGATTACTGGACTTAGCAGTAAGGGAAGATGTGGCTTTTGAGGATGACTCTACTTTCGATAGCAACTTTTCTGTGAAAGGACCTGATAAAAAAGCGATTACTCGCTTCTTCAAACCTAGCCTCCGAAAATTTGTAATGCAAAACGATAAGTACCACATAGAGAGTTCTGGAAATGTGGTGTTGGTATTTAGGTACTTCAGATTGATGAGTATTAGTGAAATAGAAGAGCTTATCACTTTTGGAGATCATCTTAGATGTGAATTTCATGAATGCATCAAACTCTAAGATGTAACCTCCGTGGCAAATTAGATAATAATATGCTTATTTGAAGTAGAATATAAATATGGTATTCAGTAGTATCACATTTCTCTTATACTTCTTGCCGGCGTTTTTGGCTCTTTACTATATTGCCCCAGTAAAGTATAGAAACCTTGTACTCTTGCTTTCTAGTATTGTGTTTTACAGTTGGGGTGCACCACGATTTATTTTTGTCATTCTAGCAACGACTTTTGTAGACTTTCACCTGGTGAAGAAGATGCAAAACCTAATTGGATTGCAAAAAAAAGTGCTGTTAGCTTTTTCTGTTGGGATCAACCTTTCGCTTTTAGTTTACTTCAAGTATTCAAACTTCTTTATAGACAATGTCAATGTATTTCTAGAAGTTCTTGGCACACCAAGTATTTCGTGGGCAAAGCTAGCACTTCCTATAGGCATATCATTTTACACCTTTGAATCTATTACCTATTCAGTGGACGTGTATAGAGGCATTCACAAACCACTCAAAAAGTTTTGGGACTACCAATTGTACATCATACTCTTCCCCAAGCTAATTGCAGGTCCTATTGTAAGATACCATGATATAGCAGGCCAACTTAGTCATCGATTTTCATCAGAGAACTTAGACAATTTCCTTTCAGGATTTTACAGATTCTGCATAGGGTTATCTAAAAAAGTTCTCATTGCAAATGTCGTGGGACTCCAAGCAGATATTATCATCAATGGAAACCCTAATTCCATGAGCAGTACGGCAGGGTGGGTTGGAATTTTGGCCTATACGATGCAGATATATTTTGACTTCTCAGGGTACTCTGATATGGCTATAGGCCTCTGTAGGATGGTAGGTTTTAAAATTCCTGAAAACTTCAATAGCCCTTATACTGCTAGCAGTATCACCGAGTTTTGGAGAAAGTGGCATATATCTCTTGGCAGGTGGATGCGAGATTACCTTTACATTCCTCTTGGAGGTAACAGGACTGGTTCTCAAGCCAAGTTCTATAGAAACCTCTGGATTGTATTTTTAGTATCGGGCATTTGGCACGGTGCATCTTGGAATTTTGTTTTATGGGGAGCATATCACGGCTTGTTCATCATATTAGAAAGAGGAATACTGGGCAAGTTCTATGCTAAAATCGGCAGATTTCCAGCTATGGTTATCACATTTATGATTGTCATGCTTGGATGGATATTTTTTAGAATAGAAAGTACAGAGAAGGCTATGAGTTATGTAGGTAGACTCTTTGACTTTAGCAGTATAGAACCGTGGTATTTTGATTTAGACTTTACACTAATATTATTAGTTGCCTTTTTCTTTTCATTTTTCTCTTTTGGTGAAATTGGAAAGGAAATAGAGAAACGCTTCTATGCTACAAAAAGCACTTTATTTGGACACACCACGATGACTGGACTGTGCGTTGTATTGCTTCTATTTTGCATTTCTTCTATTACATCTTCTGGTTTCAACCCTTTCATATATTTTAGGTTTTGAGTAGATTTCATAAACTATATCGAATCGGATTAATCACAATACTTGGAGTCATTTTGATTTTGCCTGTTATAGAAAAGCATGTGAACTACTTTGAAACCAAACCACTTTCAGGTTATGTAGCCCCATTAGATGACGTATACCTTTCTCTAGAGTCTTGGTTTTCAGCAGATTTTCAAGAGCGTCAAGATAAAGTACTTGCAGAGAACTTTGGATTTAGAAACACCCTTGTATGCCTTTATAATGAGGCCAATTATAGTCTTTTTCACAAATCAAGCTCTCCATATCTAGTAGTAGGCAAAGAGGACTACCTCTATGAAGAATGGTATATAAAGGCTCATTATGGACTGGACTATATAGGAGCAGATAGTATTAGAAAAAAACTAGAAATGCTGAAAAGAGTGCAAGACACCTTGACAGCCCTAAATAAAACACTGATAACTATATATGCTCCTGGGAAAGCAGCATTTTATCCGGAGTTCATACCTTACAAATGGACAAAATTGAAAAAGGATAGTAATAATATTTCAGTGTTTGAACCTTTATCTAAAAGGTTGGGAATAAACCATATAGATTTCCATTCTTTTTTTATAGAGCAAAGAGGAAAGCTCCCTTATCCATTATATCCAAAAAATGGAACCCATTGGAGTTTTTATGGTATGTGCTTAGCTGCAGATTCAATGGTCAAGTACATAGAAAACTCTTGCAGTATCGATATGCCAAATGTCTATTGGGATAGTGTGGTTGCAGATACAGAGCGGGAGTATGATTATGATATCGCAAATGCGATGAATCTATATAATTCTGCCAAAGGCTTAGAGATGGGGTATCCGAACGTGAAGGTCCAACAAGACACGTCTTTAGATAGACCGAGTACCATTATAGTCTCAGATAGCTACTACTTTGGCATTTTCAATTTTGGGTTGCACCAGGCTTTTAGAAATAATAGGTTAAGATATTATAACAAAAGAGTATTGCCTGACAGTTATACAGAGGAGCTATCTACCTCTTCCGTATCATTGAAAAATGAGATTGAAGACAACGATATTTTTATAATTGTTAGCACAGATGTCAACCTTCCTAGGTTGGGGTGGGGTTACATTGAAGACCTCTATAAAATATTTTTTGAGACCCCAGCTGATAGTCCAAAATTATAGGTATTCATAGGGGCTAAGATTGAGTGTATTCCAAAAACCTGAACCATAAAATGACAACCCTTTTTTGACCTGAATTCTAAAGCTTCATTCCAAATAATACCATTAAAATTCCCGTACCCCACAGTAGATGCAAGGCGAAACTTAGAGCCGAAATTATGATAATAACTCGCGTAAGCATTAACTCCAAAGTCTCCCCATTCTATAGTTTCAGCACCTATTATAATTCTATTTTTGGATTTCAGTAAGTAGTTCCAAGAGATAGAAAGGTTCGTTGGTAAACTAATCCATTGCTGGGCACTCTTACGTGAGTTGATTTCTCCTTGAATGGTAGAGTCCAAATTAGCAGAAAACTGACTCTCCTCTGAAAAGACATCAAACTGGACCCCTTCAAACCTGAAATTAGTATCAATAGAAGCATAGGATGCATCTAATGCTCGATTGAAATTTAAGTTCGCTACACTGACATCTATGGAGTGAGACTCATTTAGTCGGTAAATGAGATCCACATCAATATTTAAACCAATTGCAACAATTCCATTACCAGTTGATGTATAAGACAATTCAGAGGCTTTGACATCTAAATATTCACCATCTTGAGCAGTGTATAAAGATGAATTTTCACTATTGATACGTGCATACTGATGTACTAAGTTCAATCCTGCTGAACCTACGATGGTCGTTTTTTCAGTATCAATTATTTTTTTGC
>ENA-UZWV01004224-UZWV01004224.1-metagenome-genome-assembly--contig:-Day-3-1m-contig-4224_pt3 | contig 13197 bp, 19 predicted proteins | sample MGYA00260342_ERZ794902 | MGnify/ENA metagenome assembly ERZ794902
ATTAGATTTATAGGTTTGTATTTGGAAATTAAATTTATTTTTCGTATCTTAGAGGTTATAAAACTTTATATGGAAAAGTATAGGAAAAGAGAAGGAGATAAATGGTTCTTAAAGAAATTAAACGCTATCACTAATGAGTTAGAGTGGATAGAGATAGATACATCACCTATTGAGAATGAAGAATAAAATCAGATGGAGGATTGTAGGGATTCTTATCTATACTATGGTATCTATCGTATGGATGAGTATATGGATACTAAAGAAGCTATGGGAGTTTATATATAAATGGGTGAATATATGAGAGTAAAGATAGAAAGTTTAAATAAAGAAGAAAAAGAAGCTTGGGAGATTCTACATAAAAGAATAGAATGTAGATGTGGAAGAGAAATGGAAAGAATAGATTCGTTGCAAGGGAATTACCTTACATGCAAAGGATGTGGAAACGTAAAGATGTAATGAAAAAAGAAAAAGAAAGTGAGATAGTAGAAAGGGAGCTATGGGACCATTATAGTGAGCTACCTAACCCTATGTGGTATGAGTATAAAGATAGAGAGAAAGAAGAGGATGTGTGATTGTTACTCAGTACTCTTATATTTATAAGTAATGAATTCAGAAGAATATTATCATATTGGAGTTTACGGAGATACGGAGGATATTGATTCTCTTCTACTCAGTAGGGTGAAACACCTTAGTTGGGTATTGGGATGTTATCGACAAGGGAGTATAAGGAGTACAACGATTGTTGAGTTGATTCCCTTGCGTTCCCTACAATCCCTACTCCTCCAAATGGAAAAGAGAGAAGAGTATGAGATGTGTACTACTATATTGGATATGATGATTGAATGCTATCCTACGGAAATAAAATAACTTATGGAAAATCAAATGAAAAGTAAACCTACTCCTAATAAGGCTATTGGAGAATGGAAAATTGGAGATGGGGATAACTTTATCTCATTCTCTTTATCTAACAAACCTAATTGGTTTAGAAGGATGATGGCTAATCTATTCTTTGGCTTGCGCTGGATTGATTATCCTCAACCTAAAGATGTTAAAGATATTAAACCTTCTAAGGGAGTGAAAGCTTCCATTACTAAGATTATACCTAAAGGTAGGAGATAGTTAAAGATGCTACTCTTAAAGTTAATCCTTATACTGATGTTATGGTATTTATGTACAAATAGATTCTTACATTGGTGGGATAACGGATTCAAAATGAAACACTTACAAGAAAATAAAATGGGATACTTTACTCACCTATGGGGTGCGTGGAAGATGATAGGAAGAATGTTAATCGTATTGTTTAAAATGATTGTACATTCTATTGTACCTTCTTTGTTTGAAGATACGGGTTGGAAGCGATTAGGTAAATGAAAATAATAAACCTACTATTATTTCTTATTAAAGAAAGATACTATGAATGGAAGAAGAGTAAGAGAGGTTCCGTTTGGGATATCTAATTGAATATTATCAAAAAAATCAAGGAAAGACGAAAATTTCTTTTTGACCGACACCGAATAAATTTTTTAAAAGACAGAGTTTAAGGTAATCTGATTTAACGGGCCCCATAAACAACAATAGGGGGAATACACCATTTAAGATTTAATAAAGCATAAAGAAGGGGAAACCATTACGGAATCCCCTTTCTTATTTAAACTATTTATTGGTATTCGTTTAGAAGCTATACGATAGTGTAGCGTTCCAAGTTCTACCAAATCCAAACCATACCGAGTTTCTAGTATCTATACCATTCCAAGTTTCCGATGTTTCGGTTGCGTGGATGTTAGAATTAGATTCTGCGATATAAGTGTTATCTAATAGGTTATTGATGTTAGCTCTAATAGTCCAACCTTTACCCATTCTACCGGTGATACCTAAATCAAACAATCCATAAGAAGGAAGTTTCAAAGCACCAGCGTTATCAGGGTTCGTAAACTCTGAATCGGTAATTGAATAATCTGCGTATAACCCATCTACAAATCTATAATCTAAATCCATAGAGATATGTTTAGTAATCTTTTGGTCAACACCTACATTCATAGTGAATTGAGCCGCATCACCAACTTTAGCATCTTTTAAGTAAAGAGTACCAGTACCGATTGATTGTTGGTTATCATCAAATAGTTCTGCATCGAAATCTTTAGTATATCTCCAATCACCGATTGATAACATACCTTTGATTTTAGTAGCATCTGATAATCTATATTTACCTTCAAATTCGATACCATTGTGTACAACATCAATATTCTTAAATTGAGCTGAACCATCTACACCTTGTTGGTTAGATAAGTTTCTTTGTACAAAACGATTACCCCACGTTGTAGAATATACGTTTACGTTAAATGATAAGTTATCACCACCAAATCCATATCCTAATTCAAATGAAGTAATTTCTTCATTTTGTAGGTCTGGGTTTATATCATTACCATAGTTAGGGAATACTGCTCCGAATTGTGGTTGACGAGAAATATATCCCGTATTAAAGAATACATTTGATTTCTCATCGATATTATAGTTAGCACCACCTTTGATGTAACCTCCACCTTGATTCTGAGTTTCTGATTCTGGATTACCAACTTGGTCAAAGTAATCGATTCTTTGGAATGCTTGATTCGAAAGACCTGCTTGTACAACAGCGGTTAAGTTATCACCACCATATTCAACCATAGTGTTTAAACCTTGCCATCCAACTTTACCTACATTGTAGTAATCAATCTTAGGTCCGTTTAAACCAGTGTTTCTAAATGGAGATGCATCAACAGTAGTTTCAATAATCTGACCTGCAGAGTTTTTGTTACCTGTTGAGTAGTATCCATCTAATCCCATTAGATTATTAAGAACTCTATAATGGTAACCAGTATAAGAACGTAAATCAACACCGATTGATGTTTTCCATTTACCGAACTGACCTTCTAAGTTAGAGATACCACCAACCCAATCATGTGAGTTCATAGATGCCCTTCTTACCAATACTTCTCTATTTACATTTGAATCTCTAAATCCATTAGAACCAATTAACATTCCTTCGTATCCACTAATATCACCAGTGTATCCTTCAGTAGTTGATTGGTTGTTTGCTACGATAGCATCAAAGTTAATTGAACCATCTGCGTTACGAGTTCCTCTACCATTTTCTAAGTAGTGTTCCGTAAGGTCTTTTCTAAATGGTAAGATATCAGTAACACTATTACGATAGTTGTTACCTCTTGGACCTGTTCCACCACCTCTACCAGCTGAACCATATAATGATGTAGCTAATTTAAGGTTATCTGAAATTTCCCAATCCCAATTGAAAGTTGCTAATGGTTTGTTGTAGAAGTTTCTTCTCATTGAGAATTCTTCTCCATTTAACGTACCACCATTTGAGTTCCATCTTCTATCGATACCTTCACTACCAAAGTTTTGGTAATCTCTAATAGATACCCAAACATCTCTTTGGTGATGCCATTGACCTGAACCTAAAAACGTAAAGTTTAATTCGTGGTCTGAACCTTCTGGTGCGTAACCAACTGCTGCAAAGTAAGTATAACCTTCTCCACTTGTGTTGTTGATGTAACCATTCCCTTGCCATCTAGATAGTAAGAAAGATGATGCCCATCCCTTTTCATTTTTACCTGTGTTGTATGATGTACTGGTTTTAATGTAACCATCGTTACCAACCATTTGTTGTACCTTACCACCTTGACTCTTTTGAGCAGCTTTAGTAAAAATAGATACAGTTCCACCAACCGATGGTACTGCTAATCTAGATGCTCCTAAACCTCTCTGAATCTGAATACCAGATGCAACATCCGATAACCCTTGCCAATTACTCCAATATACACGACCATTCTCCATATCATTTACTGGTTGTCCGTTTATAAGGAAAGATGTATTTGTTTGGTCAAAACCTCTAAGAGAGATTCTTGAATCACCATAACCACCACCTTGCTTAGTAGCATATACACCTGGCGTTTTATTCATAATCTCTGGAAACTCTTGGTTACCAGTCTTTAGTGAAATCTCAGCTGGAGAAATCGTTGATACTGCAACGGGTGTTTCTCTAACCTTAGCGATATCAATTACACCTGATGTAACAACAACCTCATCTAAAGAATTTAGGTCTGGTACAACTGTGTATGTAGCTCCATTTTTCAATGTTACTATTAATGTTTCATACCCTAAGTATGAAATCACAACTTCACTACCTTCTTCTGCGTTAATGATAAAGTTTCCATCCATATCGGAGACAACTCCAATTGATGTACCTTTTACCATAATCGTAGCACCGGGTAGTGGTTCGTTTGTTTCGGATTCTACTACCTTACCAGTAGTTTGCCCGAAGGATAATGTTGTAATAAACAACATCAGCCCTAATAAAATTTGCTTCATAATATTAATTTGCTTTTGTTCATTAATTATATAACCTATATATCCGCACAATTGTGGACATATCTTTTTAATTGGAACAAAGATACGAAGAATATTCCGAATTACCAAACTTTATTAAGTAAATTTTAACAAATGTGGATAACTTTTAAAATATTTAGTGAAAAAGCTTGGATATTTAAAAAAATTATCGTATATTTGTATAGTTTACACTATATAATAGTGTAAAAATACTATTATTATGGAGTTAAGACCGAATCAGATTGAACCCGTTAGGCTAGGTATTGAGTATTTTAATGAGAAAAAACCAGTACCATCGATAATTGTTGCACCTACCGCCTTTGGTAAGTCGATTGTTATTGCTGCAATAGCTAAAGGAGTAGGTGAAAAGTTGTTAGTTATTCAACCATCTAAGGAATTATTGGAACAAAACTACGAAAAATTCATTAATTTAGGTGGAATAGCCTCAATATACTCTGCTTCAATGGGTGAAAAGGAGATTGGAGATGTAACTTACGCTACAATTGGTTCTATTGTTAAGATAGCAACTAAATTTAAAGAGTTAGGTATCACAAAAGTCATTATAGATGAGTGTGATAGGTTCCCAAGAGAACCAAATGGTATGTTAAGGAGGTTTTTAAAGGGTGCTGGTATCAAACATACGTTAGGTTTAACAGCTACACCACTTAAATTACAAACAAATATGGGTGCCGATGGTAGACCTTTCTCTAAATTAGTAATGTTAACCTCTCGTTCTAAGAAAGGAATCTTTTTTAAGAAGATTATTTATGTTGCTCAGATACAAGAGATGGTTGAATTAGGGTTTTGGAGTAAATTAGAATACCAATCATACGATTTTAACACAGGTGATTTGGTTTATAACACAACGGGAGCCGAATATTCCAACTCTTCCATCAAAAAAGCCTATAAAAACCAGAAAATTGGCGATAAGATTGCCAAAAAAGTAGAAGAGTTGTACAATAGGCGTTCAATTTTAATAGCAGTACCAACAATTGATGAAGCTATTGAGTTAACAAATAAGATTCCAAGTTGTAAAGCAGTATATTCTGATATGCATCCACAAGAAAGAAAGGATATTATTAAAGATTTTAAGGAAGGTAGGTTACGTTGTATAACTCAAGTTAATATATTGACAGTTGGATTTGATTATCCTGAGTTAGATTGTATTATTACTGGTAGACCAACTGCTTCATTAAGTTGGTGGTATCAATTCGTTGGTAGAGTTACTCGTATTCATCCAAACAAATCAGAAGGATTGATTGTGGATTTTGTTGGAGCTGTTCCAAAGTTTGGTAAAGTAGAGGATATCTACTTTAAAGATGAAGGAACTATGTGGAAGATGTATGGTGAAGATAAAAAATTATTAACTGGTATTCCTATTAGTGAGATTGGGTTACATATAGAAGGTGAAAAATCTCCACATGAGAAGGCTGCTGAAGGTGGTAAGGTTATTATGCCTTTTGGTAAATATGCTAGAAGAGAAGTAAGGGAAATCCCCGCATCATATAGAGAATGGATGTTAACTAATTTTAATTGGACACCATTCAATCAAAAAATCAAAGATGAAATTCTTAGATTAAAATCCATAGGTATATAAGATACCCATACGTTTATTATATACTATTATATTTATATCTATGGTAGTGTACGATTTTAAAAATGTTGGTAAGTTAAAGAAGCTTAAAAACTCTGAGGAGGTTCTACCTAAACATGCTGATAAGATAGATAATATTGAAAACGGAGTGTTTAAGGACTTTAAATATGATTCCCATAAAGATACACCACCATACCCAAATGAATCAATAAGAACACTTCAGGAGTTAATCAAACTGATTGGAGTTGATTCTAATGAAGATTTCATTTATAGTATGGATAGGATAACTGATATGTTTAGAGAATTGTGTTCTGAACTGAATGTTGATTTAGAAGAAGAAAAGATTGAGAGCTTGATAGAAGATGCTGGTGGTATTATTTTAGATTTAAAATATCACTACAACAGACCAAGACCAAACTTAGTAGCTAAATTATATGGATTAGAGTTAGATGAAAATAGATTACATTTAGATACAGCTGATTCACCATCATTCCCATCAGGTCATGCTACTCAAGGAACTTTAATAGCAAATTACTTCGCAAATAAATATCCTAATCACTCTATACGTTTTAAAAAGTTAGGAAGAGATATAGGTAAGAGTAGGGTAAACGCTAAGGTACACTATCCATCTGATATTGTGATTGGTGAGAGATTGGGAAATGATATGTTCCAATATTTAAAAGAAAATAATTTATTATGAAAGAATACGCTGTACAAAAACAACTAATACCAGCTGATACTAATGCTGGAGACCCTAATTGGGCAAAACGACAAATTTGGGTTTATAAACTTAATAGTGAAGATACTTTAGATGAGTATGAATCTTTAGAAGATGCAGTTAGCAAAAGAGATGAATTGGATAATGAGGACCCATCACAAAGAGTTTATAGAGTTGTTAGAAAGCTAGACAAATTCAACTATGAAGTTATTTAGTTGTCATGTTTAAATTTTTATTTTAATTTATTATTGCTATACTGCTTTATTGTCTTGCACCGTGTCACTGTGTCTGAAAAATCAAAAAAAGAAATTTATCTTATCCAACAATCTAACGCTTATGATTGAAGTTTGGATGCGTTTAAACTCATAGCATCACCTTAGAGTATCTTATGTGAGTATATATAGATATATACATCAATCCCCAAACGATAAAAAAAATCAAACTATTTTCACTTTTTACAAATTTAGTTGAAAAGGCTTGTTTGTTTAAATTATTTTTTGTATCTTTGTGAGTAAAGATAAAATATAAAATATGTCAAATAAAGAAACAGCAGTAGAATTTTGTGAAAGAACATACCCAGAGACTTGTTCAGAGTTTAAAGTAATCTTAGATGAGATGTACGAAACTTTTTGTAAGAAACAAAGAAACTATGGACCAGGTAACATATCGGTAGGCACACAACTTCAGACAGATGAAGATGTGAAGTTGGCGTTAACTGGATTATTCTTCAGAAAAAATGATAAAATTCAAAGAATAAAACAATTAGTAGTATTAGGGCAACCAGATGAAGTTGGAGAAGCAATTCAAGATACTTATGAAGATTTATCAGTATATGGTATAATCTCCCAACTTGTTCAGAGAGATAAGTGGGCAAAATAATATAATTGAATCTTATCGTTTATTCAAAAACTTTATATTTATACTAAAATAGAAAGAATGATAATATACAAAGTAACTAATAAAGTAAGTGGTAAAGTTTATATAGGTCAAACTTCTAAAGAATTGGATGAACGAAAAAAAGCACACTATAAATCAAGTAGGTTAGGTTCTAAAACAAACTTTCATAGAGCTTTATCAAAATATGGTGTATCTCATTTTATTTGGGAAGAAGTAGCTGGATGTAATTCTAAAGAAGAACTAAATGATTTGGAAATCAAGTTAATAGCTGAATACGATTCATTTAAATCAGGTTACAATATGACTTTAGGTGGTGATGGTGGTGATACCATTTCAATAAAAATGGATACATCCAATCAAGGTGTCAAGAAAGGTAACATACCTTGGAATAAAGGAAAAAGTATGAGAGAGTTAGGTCATAACTTCTATGATACTAAAAAAAGTAGAAGTAAATTTACTGAACAACAAAAAGAAGAACACTCTAAATTAATTAAAGAATCTAAAAAGTTTAGAGAAGGTATAAATAAAAGAACCCCAGCAAAACAAATTATCATAGAAGATGATTTAGGAAATGTTTGGAATAGACAGAAAGATTTTATTGAATATCTAAATATCTCACATCACAAAGTAAGAAATGGTTTGAAAAACGATATTTGGGAATACAATGGGAGAAAGTATAAAGTTATAAAAAGAAAATAAAGAATTTAGTTATGAGAATCTGGCATATATCAGATACACACACTTATCATAGATTGTTGGAAATCCCAACTGATATTGATATGGTAATTTTTAGTGGGGATTGTTCTAATCCAAAAGACCCTTACCCAAATGAAGTTGAGGTAAGAGGTTTTATTGATTGGTATCGTTCACTAAAGATACCTGTAAAGATATTTGTTGCCGGAAATCACGATACTTCTATTGAAAACAAATTCGTAACTAAAGAAGATTTTGAATATCATAAAATCATCTATTTGGAAAACGAAAGTATTACCATTGATGGAATCAAAATCTTTGGTTCACCCCATACTCCAACATTTGGATATGGTTGGGCTTTCAACAAAGATAGAACTAAGTTAGAAAGAATTTGGAGAAACATTATTGATGAAGATGTAGATATCGTTATCACTCACGGACCTCCAAAAGGAATCTTAGATTTATCATTTGATAGAGCTGGAAATTTGGAAAGATGTGGTGATAAATCTCTACTCAATAGAGTGATGGAAGTAAATCCAAAGTTATGTTTATTTGGACACATTCACAATCACAAAGATATCATTAATCAAGGAACAATGAAGTTAAGTAATTTAGATACTATTTTCTCAAATGGTTCAGTAATGAAAGATGGTGGATTTGGTAAATTAACTTCAAACGGAAACATCTTAGAGATATGAATTGGGATGAATACTTCATTAATATAGCTGAACAAGTAAAACTCAAATCTAAAGATAAGAGAACTCAGATAGGTGTAGTTGTGGTTGGTAAAGACAATGAGATTGTTTCTACCGGCTATAACTCATTTCCTAGAGGTATTGATGATAACATATCGGATAGACAGGAAAGACCTGAGAAATACTTTTGGTTTGAACATGCTGAAAGAAACGCTATTTACAATGCCGCAAGAATTGGAGTATCCACATTAGGTACTACAATGTATATGACTTGTGGAATGAGTTGTTCAGATTGTGCTAGAGCAATTATCAATAGTGGTGTTTCAAAAATTGTATTAAGAAAAGGTAAGGGTGCTAAAGGTAATAAATGGAATGAATCAGCTGAACGTTCAATGAAAATGTTTAAAGAAGCAGGTGTTATCGTAGAATATTACGATTAAGGATATTTATATAGAAAGGTAGTATAATGGCATCATTAATTGGTAATTATAATTTATTAGAAAGTAGTGGGGAGTTTATTGATTCAAATGAACCCACCACTGTAATACAAAGTGTACCAGCTCCAAATTCGGATTCACTAAACCAATATCAAAGTGAACGTAACTTTAGAAGAATCGAAGATGTATATGATGGAAGAACGTTTTCAGTATCTGATATAACTCAGATAAGTGTATTCGAAAAATACGGAAAGTATCCCCAAAATAAAGTAACAATTCCAAAATTTGATTTATCAACTATAACTGTATTATCAGAAGATATTGAATATAATCCTGATGGGTTAAACTTCATACTATCAATTAAAGATGGTGAAACCTCAATACCTAAATTATATGCTACTAAAAAATATTACGATAGCTTAGTTAATAAATATACAAATGAAAATCCATTTAGAGTAAATTTAGATACACATGAACGTAGTATTGTATCTATTGATATCAAACCTTTAAAAGAAAAAATAGAAGAACTTAGGGAATTAGAATTAGCAATAAACCTTAATAGGGAAGGTACCGATGGTAAGATAGAAATCAACAGAAATTTATTTCAATACGCAAACTATACATATGAGGGGAATAAAGAGTTAACAGCAAATTCTACTTATGAAATTAGTGAATTGGTTAAATATATTTCTTGGGTAGTAAAAAAACCAGGTGGAAATTATGATAAACAATTATTATATGCTGGTGTTATTGGTGATTGGACTGGTGAAATTAAAGAAACTCCTGATACTGATGAAGCATCTAATGAGGTTATTGAATCAAATGTTGTTACATTATTCCCACCAATTGGTTTTATGGGTTTTGAAGATGAACAAACAGAAATGGATAGTTCAGGTACCATTTATGTATGGAACACAATTTTATTTAAATGGCAAACTGAATCTGAACGTGATGATTGGGAATTAGATAATAATATAAACACTGGTTCTGGTAATCAAGGTGGAAACACTGGTTCTGGTAATCAAGGTGGCTCTGGTAATCAAGGTGGCTCTGGTAATCAAGGTGGAAACACTGGTTTTGGTTCTGGTAATCAAGGTGGAGGCGGCTTCGGTGGTGGATTTGGTAATTTAGGTGGAGGCGGCTTCGGTGGTTTAGGAGGTGGATTGTAACTGCGTGATTTATATTAATTAACTTAAATCACACAAAATAATAGTTCACCATACTATTTATATAACGTAACGATTAAACATTTTATACTTTGAAGAAAAGACCATTATCAAATGTTAACTGGAAAAAATATATCTCACCCACCAATAGTAGTTTACTTAGATATTTATGGAACAATGGTGATGAATATTTAAACGGAATATTACAAACAATTAAGTCCGCACAAAAGATGAAACTAAAATCAGTTATATTAATAGAATTTACAGATGTAGATGCTGTATCGGTAATACAACAATCAGAATACAAATTAGCTTTATCAAAACTTCTAAACTTATGTGAAGTATTAGAACGATATGAAATATGCGCAAACATAGTTCGTTATGATAAATCATTATTAAGAAAGAGAAAAGCAAAAAAGATTTCAACGTTAACATAAAAACTATGGTAGAAAATATCAAAAAAACTCCTCCAAAGGGTAAAGTTAAATTTAATATTACTTTATCGGATGAGCAAAAAGAAGCAAAATCAAATATATTAACACATCCCTATAATTTTGTATTAGGAAAGGCTGGTAGTGGAAAAACATTGTTAGCAGTTCAAATAGCATTAGATTCATATTTTACCAGAAAGGTAAATAAAATAGTTATAACAAGACCAACTGTTTCAAACGAAGATAATGGATTTCTTCCTGGCTCATTGGATGAAAAGATGGAACCTTGGTTAGTACCAATTCGTTCTAATATGAGAAAGGTTTATAATAAACCAGCTATATTGGAGAAGATGCAATCTGATGAAAATATTGAATTAGTATCATTAGCACATTTTAGAGGAAGAACTTTTGAAAACTCAATAGTAATAGTTGATGAATTTCAAAACCTAACTAAACAACAATTAGGTATGGTGTTAGGTAGATTGGGAAAGGGTTCTACAATGATATTAACTGGAGACCCACAACAAATAGATTTAAAGTTTAACAATGATTCAGCAATACATGATGTACCTAAGATAAAGGATTCAAAGCATGTATATTCAATTGCACTTAAAGATAATCATAGACATGAAGCTTTGAATGAAGTATTAAAACTATTATACGAATATAGTTAAAGATTTCCTTGACGGTTGCTACCTTAGAGGTGTACTTCCCCACTATTGATTAATTTCTTTAGTGGGGATTTTTTTAAAATAAATCACTTTTTATTTGGTAGTCTCAATTATTTTTCGTATGTTAGTACTGTAATTGAGTTGGAGATGAAACTCCAAATGTTAAACTATTAAAACCTTAAAACTATGAATTATATTAACAATGAAAATGTTCTTTCAATTTTATCAATAGGTGATTGGAATGTTTCTGAAGATTCTATGAGTGGAACAATCGAATGGTCTAACCCCAAATATAGTAGTGTTATATATGCTACTCCAAATTGGGAAGATGATGGTGTTACACCAATCGCTATAACCTATGAAGATGGTGATTACGATGATATCATATCATTCAATCTAAGTGGTTCTATTTCAGAACAACTTCATCAGTATGAAACAATCGTTCAATCTGTATTAGAAAATATATAAATAATTACCAAAATATTTGGTAGTCTCAATTATTTTTCGTATGTTAGTACTGTAATTGAGTGGGAGTGATTCTCCCAAAACGTTAAACCTTAAAACATTAAATATGAAAAGTAAATTTGATTTGTGGCTTGAAAAAGTAAACAACGAAAGAGAAATATATTGGAATAATAATTTCTCATACAAACCATACGAACCTTTAACAGTTGATAAAGGTAGAAAATACATTAGAATATGGGATGGTACTACCGCTTGGGGATTCATCTCTATGGTAGATGGTGAATTAAAGCAATCACCAATTAAAAAAGGAGACCTATTGAAACCCGCTGGTTGGAAAACACCTGCTAAACATAGTAGAGGTAACATCTTTGATGGTACTGATAATTGGAGTTATTATGGACCTGAATATCTATAAATAATTGATAAAATGTTTGGTAATCTCAAATAAATTTCGTATATTAGACAAGTAATATGAGTGAGTAAGTTAAACCCTTTAAAAAAAATAAATGAACAAAAAAATAGTTTATATTGATATGGATGGTGTGTTAGTTGATTTAACTTCTAACATAAACAAATGGTTTAAAGACCATCCTCATTTGTATGAAAGATACAAAGAAAACCCTGACCACATTGCTGGTATATTCAGAAACCCACCTCCAATTGAAGGAGCTATTGAAGCTGTAAAGAAATTAGCTGAGAGTGGTAAGTATGAATTGTATATCGCTACTTCGGCTCCTTGGGGAAATCCTGAATCATTAACTGATAAAAGATATTGGATTGAAAATCACTTCGGTGAGTTATTTCACAAAAGAATAGTTACTACTCACCAAAAGAATATGTTGATGGGTGATTACCTTATTGATGATAGAAAGAAAAACGGAGCAGGTGAGTTCAAAGGTGAGCTACTTCAATATGGATTAGATTGGGAAGGTGATGGAACTCCAAATGAGTATCCAACTTGGGAATCAATCTTAAACAAATTATTGTAATGAAAAAATTAGATAGTATAGATTACTTATTAAGATTTGCTCTTGTATTTTATAT
>ENA-UZWV01005350-UZWV01005350.1-metagenome-genome-assembly--contig:-Day-3-1m-contig-5350_pt1 | contig 13120 bp, 13 predicted proteins | sample MGYA00260342_ERZ794902 | MGnify/ENA metagenome assembly ERZ794902
TTCTAATCTGAAGTGTTCATTTATATCTAAGTAAGTTTTATCATTACTTGATGTCTTACGACATCATCAATCTTCACTATCGTTCGATTGAATCATTTCATTCGATATATTCGAATATCATATCATATCATATATCATAATGATATATATATTATTGATCATTACCATGATCTAAAGTCGCACTTAGCCTGATTTAGGCCAAGCACGACAAAAGAGTCTGATATTACCAGTCACCTTGTACACCCTTATAGCAAAACTAGTAAACTAGCAGAGGCGGTTGTGCGATACCCCTTTACATGCTGCTTTCAACGCAAGCTACCAAGTTGCAATAAAGGCTACTAACTTGGAAATACTCGTGGGTTACAATGGCGCAGTAGAGCCCACTCATTTGGTTTGTGTCCCCCAGCAAGTTCCGTTGTCTAACCAAGTCAATGGCGACTCCTCAATGCTTTTTGTAGAGGGGGTATGTTATTTTTTTAGAGATTCTTTAAGAGCCTGAGATCCGCCAATGCGGACATTTATAATGCCGTTATAGTATTCGTCAGTGAGTAATACCTCTCTGTCGAATTGTTCTTTTGCCTCACGGTAGGAAAGTTCGCCACGTGTAGTACAGAAATATAAAATTTCTCTACTAAAGTTTTCAGCGCCTAATTCAGCTACATCTGCCAATAAGTGTTCTGAAGATCCCCAGTATGTCTGCCAATCGCTTTCTACTAGTGATTTTCTTTTACGTTTTTTGCCTTTAAGGGGTGGCCTAGTTTTTTTAAACTTGGCTAATTTTTTGCCTATATATTTTTTGTTGTTAGTCAGATTAGTAATGATGTATACAAAGCCAATATATTGGTCAGCTATCTCTTCAACAAGATTGCCATTGTATTTCCATTGCATGTATCGTATATATCATTTGTCATCATAAATCTACTGATTATGGTATTAAAATTGTGTTTTTAGAATGTTGTATGTTTCTTGCCAATTTTCTACGTTAAAACTTTTGCCATATGGGAGTTCATCTGTTGCTGTGCCAATATCATAATCGTTGCCTCCAGGACAAATTCTATCACCAAAAAAGTAAATTAATGATGTATCATCAAATTCGTCAAGTATTTGTTTTTTGCTTTTGCCTCTTTGGAATATATCTAAGCCTGTTTCGCCGCCTAATACTGCCTCAAGTTGTGGATACAACTCATTAAATTCTTTTGCCAATTTTTCTCTTGCTTGGTGCCGATTGTTCCACTGAACAAACACAGCTCTATCTTCTAAATTTGCGTTTCTTCCTGGAATACTTAAATTTGCTGAGCCTGTACGTTTTTCTAAATGATTGCCACGTTTAAAGGGGTATGGAATTTCTTTTAGTTTATCTAATAAAAACCATTCTTGTTCTGGATTAAGTTGCCATTGTGATTTGTATATATCTTTGCCTTTGCTAACATGATGATTACCGCTGCATGCGAATATGGTATCAAACTTGTTAGTTAATTCTTTGCCTAATTGTTCTTCAACTTTATTATAGTCACTACCTGAACAGATATGACATGAGTGCTTGTTAGTAAGCTCATGTAAAAATTCTTCAAACTGTGGGTCTATATACTCTCTGGCATTAGTTAGTGTGCCGTCGAGATCAAAAATTAAATTATTCGTCATCTATAACTCCATTATTATACAACTTAGCCCAAATGTCAATCGGTAATTCACCTTCATCACGTAAATTTTTACGTTTTGTGTCTATACATACGTCAATATCATCAAGTGTGATTGTCGATCCATTATATGTTGGTGAAGAAGTGTCAATAGTTACAGTGCCTGATGATCCTATGCGCATACTTTCTGAGCTAGTATACGTTACTGTATCGTCTAGTGTAATATCTGAAATAGTCATTGTATCTGTAGTCATTATTATCCGTCTCCATATAATTTGTACCAAATATCAATTGGTAATATTCCGTTAGAAAGCAAAAATACAGGATGCTCAGGACTAGGTCTACTACGTATTGTTTTGCCTTTATCAGGAGACTCAAATATCATGCCTCCCAAACTTTGTAGTAAATCTTTGTCAATATCATCCAGCAATATCTGAAATCTCCGTGTCTACACTAAACGAAGTAAATCCGTTCTCTTTAATAACTTGTAGGATAGTATTAACCCTACCTTGTAGTTCATCTCGATGTGAGATAAGGAAAACATTTTTACCACGTTCACGTTCCATTTTCTTTAGTACGCCTAGCGCACTATCAACACCATTGGTATCCATACCACTATCAACAAGCTCGTCAATAGCAAGGAAGTTAATTGGTGTATTCATATTTTCAAATACATCTCTAAAACTCCAACTAAGTCCAAGTATAAGTCTATTACGTTCGCCTCTACTTAGATTGTCAAAGTCTAGTTCTCTACCTAGCTCTGTAATTTCTACATTGAGATCTGGTTGGAATTGTACTTCATGCGGCAATCCAAGTTTAGTCAAATAGTAAGCAAGTCTAGAATTTAGATACTGTAAGTTTTGTTCAATAATACGTTTACGTATAAAGCTATCTTTGTTTGTTAACAGTTTGTACAGGAAGTCCTGGTGTTCTTTTATCTGCACAAGTTCATTCATCTTATCCCAACTAACTTCTTGTAGTGCAGTCTCCTTTAGACTGTTAATTTGTTCTTGATAGGTATCATTTTCGTTTTGTTTATTTGAATACTCAGACAGTAACTTGTCAACTTGACTTTGGTGTTGATATGCTTCTTGTTCTGTGTTATACAATGTTGCTGGAATTTGTCCTAGTTCTCCAATTTCAGCTATAACTGTTTCATATTCTATCAACTGTGTGTTGTTTGCTAGTAATTGTGTAGTAGCTTCTTGCTTTTGTTCTTCTTTTGCGGCAAGAATGCTTTCTTGTTTGTCGTCATGCATCTCTTGACCACAAGCATAACATGTATGATCTTCAAGAAGTTTAATTTCATTTTTTAGTTTAGCAATAACTTTCTCTTGTTTTGCGTCATCAGTATTAATTTTACTAATCCAACGGTTAGCTTCGTCTAGCTGACTTTTCTTTTTCAAGTATTCAGCTAGTAGTTTATGCTTTTGTAATTCTGCGTCAATATCAACTTTGTCTAATACGTTAATAGCAGTTTCTAGTTCTTGCAGGGTCTCTTGTTTTTTATTTTGCCAGAGAGTTTGTCTACGCTCAAGGTCACTAATACTCTTCGCAATTGTTTGATTTGCGTCTTCAACTGCCTTAATTCGATATTCTTCTTCTTTGATTGCATCTTTATTCAACCTTTGTTTTTCTTTAAGAGCTTCAGCTTTTTCACTTAGCATAGTGATACCAAGTAGCTGTTCGATAATAGCTCGCTGATCGTTAGCTCGCATACTAAGGAAGGGCTCTGTATATGTATTTAAGGCGACAATATGTTTAAACATATCGTGACTCATTTCAAACAGTTTATCTACTTGTCCTTGTGTTTGACGGTTCTCGCCTTGTGCTTCATTACCATCATCAGTATCTATGTTATCAACATAAAACTTAAAGATATTAGGTTTACGTCCACGTTCAATACGATACTGTACACCGTCCTTCTCAAAATCAAGTGTAACTAACATGCCTTTGCCGTTAGTTTTATTGATAAGATTGTCCTTGCGTATATTTGTTAGCGCATTTCCATACATAGCATAGCTTAAAGCATTAATAATAGTAGTCTTACCAGTGCCATTACGGCTACCATCTCCACCTAAGTCAACATTGTTGCCTAGTACAAGTGTAAGTCCGTTGTCATTAAAACGAACAGCCTGTGTAACGTTACCTACACTCATGAAGTTCTTTATTGTGATGTCTTTAATAATAATCATAGGTTGTTATATATATCCACTAGTAATTTTTTGTCAATCATTTCACTGTCTACAGCATTTAAGCTATTATACACTATTTGGTCTACATTTTCAACCTCAATGTCATCAACCTGCCGCCAATCTTGCGCATGTTCTTCTTTCTTGCTGGGCATTAGTGTAATGTCACGTAGTTGATATTGTTCAGCAAATGTTTCTTTAATAAAGTTTGCTTCTTCGTATGTAATGTTTACATCTAGTACAGCACGACAATAAGTGTTGTGGTTTAAGATGTTTTCAGCATCGTCAATTAGCCTACTAAGTGGCACAGTACGATATCTTGGACCATCAAAGTCAAAATATTCTGGCTTCCCACCCCAAGATAGTTTCATCATACCTCTGTCATCGTCCCAAGCATCAGCATAGTTGTGTGGAAATGGTGATCCTAGGTAATGGATATTACCTTTGTGTTGGCGCTTATGGAAGTGTCCACTAAAAACATATTCAGGAGATGATAAGTGTTGTACATTAATACCTCCATGATCTGGCATTTCAACCATTGCGTTCATTTTAAAGTGAGGCAACTCAAAGTGTCCAAACATATATCGAGCTTGTACTTTGTTAATACGTTTCCATTCGTCACCTACTAACCAAGGTACTAGTGCTACATCATCTTGTTGTAGTATATTTTCTACCAGTGTAACATTGTTAAACACACCAGCATAAGGTAAACTATTAAGATCTCGCTTTTCACGATAGTATAGATCATGGTTTCCCATAATCATATACACTTTCTCAAAATTTTCGCTTAGTTTCTTTACAGCCTGTACACTGTGATTTAGTGTACTGATATTAATACCTGATCTATGATGATGAAAATCACCTAAGAAGATACACGTTTCACAGTCTTTGCTATTATCGACAAACCAATCAATAAACTTGTTACAATCATCATTGTATTGTTTACTGTTGTTTTTTTGTCCATAATGGATATCACTAAAGCAAGCTGCTCTATTAAAAAATGTCATAGAATACTTTCCATTATTGTATAATGTTAATTTACAATGTTATTGTATGATTGTCAACTAGAAATTTGTTCCAGTAGCTTCTTTGCGATCTTTCTCGCTTTTTTCGTCCCATTTTGCCTTTTCAGCCGCTTCATGGTCAAGTTGTCTACTAAAGCTAGGGTTAAATCCGTTCTCTTGTAGCAGGTCATCACGTATATTTTGATTACGTTTCTCAAGGTTAAGTACCCGTGTAAAGCTATTTGTAACAACAGCCGTATAATACGCAAAAGGATTTTGACTTTTGTCTTCATTAAACTTTAAGCCTATTTGAGATAGTTGCATAAGAGCATGACTTCTCATTTCGTCTACATAAGTGTAACCACGCCAGTTACTACGCATACTATAACGTTCGCATAGTTTGATATACATTTTTGCTAATTCGTTTGTTGTATGACCATGTGTTGTACTAAACGATCCATTGTCAATACCACCTTCCCAGTGGCTTCGTACTACTTCTTGTACTTCTCCATTACGTTTAGCATAGTGTTTGAATGGTGGGAAATTAACTTTAACGTGTCGATCTGCTTCTGTTTTAGGGTTAGTTTTACGTTTTGAATCACCAGGTACATGTTCAAATGTCATTAATCTAAAGATTAGGTCGTCTGGATCAATTTCTTCAGGTTGTACTCTTGTTTCAGCTTGTTTTGGTTTGTCCTTAACACGCTTACCACTTGCTTGCCATCTACGATAAGATTCTTCGTATCCTTGTGAGCTTAATACACTAGCTCGATTTTCTCTTGCTTGTTGGATAATATCTGGATCAAAAATATCTTCATAACTGTTTACAATGATATCAAATCTACTATAATTTTCATCTACTAGATGACAATATGTTAGTTTACTCTTGTGAATTTCTTTTAACATATCTTTGTTGTTTAGATAATTTTGTTTTCTCATAAATCTTTCCTTAAATTACTACGAATATAACACATATTCTACCTTTGTCAAGTCCTTCTAATTATACTAGCACTTATTGATGCTATAAATAGTATTATAGGAGAACGACATGAGATACGCACAACTTAATGAAGCTGAAGCAACTGACATTGCTGTATTCTACGGAGGACGGTTTCAGCCTATGCACAGTGGCCACCATAAAGTGTATATGGACCTTGTTCGTAAGTTTGGTTCTTCAAATGTATTTATCGCTACTACGATAGCCAAGAATGCACAGCCAGAAAAGGATCCGTTTAGTTACGAAGAGAAAACTGGCATTATGACTGACATGTTTGGTGTACCAGCTGATAAGATTATACGTACTAGTCCGTACCAACCTGACGTTAGCGCAACTGGTAAAGATCCAAACAACACTGCGGTACTATTAGTATTCAGTGAAAAAGATGCTGGACGTTTAAAAACAGGTGGCTACTTACGTATGTATAAAGACAATGAACAATTAACATCAAGTGACGAGGCAGGTTATATATACACTGTGCCAGTACAAGATGATGGACGTAGTGCTACTACGTTTAGAAATATAATGCGTATGGATGGTATTGAAGATAAAAAGAAGCGAGAAGCATTCAAAGACTTTTTTGGTACATTCAATCCAAAAGTATATAACTTTGTAAAAGGAAAATTAAATGGCAGTCAATAGTAAAAATAGAGCTAGACTTACACTTGCTTCTGGAGGCCTTCGAAGAGAAGGTCCACCTAGTAGTAGTGGCGCAGCAAGACCAAATACTTTTTACTTTGGCGGGCCTGCTAAAAGTCTTCAATATACAAATGGTATTGTGTTTGCTAATCAACCAGATATTATTTTTGGGCAGTCAGTAAATCAATCTCCAATTAATTTAACACATACTAACTATACAACATACGCATATGGTGGAACACCTAGCGCAACTCTACAAGTAACAGCGCAATTTAGTAATGTTACTCAAGAAGAACATTTATATACACAAGGAGTTATACACTTCTTACGTAGTGTAACAAAAATGTATTATGGTGAAAACGAAGGCGGTAATGCGCCAGCCGGTACTCCTCCGCCTGTATTAAAATTTAGTGCTTTTGGTACTAATCAATTTTATGAAGTACCAGTTTTAGTTGGAGGCTTTAATGTACCATACCAAAGTGATACTGACCTAGTTGAAGTAAAAGATGAAAACGGTGAACTACAAGCATTACCAGCACTACAAACTATTGCCCTGGACTTACTAGTAACAGTTAATCCAGCTAAACAGAAGAAAGAATTTAGTAAAGCAAAATTTGTTACAGGTAGTTTATATCGAGAAGGATTTATTTAATGAGAGCGAAATATTCAAGTACAAGTAACTATTCAGAAACCACACAAAATAAAAAATACTTAGAACAATATAAACCTAAGTATACAACTAACAAATTATCAGCTGATGTTAAAAAAATTAAAGTAGGTAATCGTTATCACAGACGTCCAGACTTACTTGCTTTTGAGTTATATGGAAGTAGTAGATTGTGGTGGGTATTTACACATTATAACCGTGACGTACTAAAGGATCCAATCAATGATTTTGTTTCTGGTATTACAATTACTATACCAAAGAAACAAAGTGACGTTAGGATTTAATTAATGTCGTTACCAACACCTCCTAGTAATCCTCCATCATTTGAATCACAACTTAGTTTTATTAACCATGAAATGGGAACGGGTGACGGTCTAAATGTAGCTAGAGAATTTCAAAATAATCCTAACATGTCAGTAAATCAAGCTGCTACTATATTTGAAAACCAGTACGAAAGAGCTGGTGGACATGCTCTTAGTACACGTATTGATAATGCTAACAGTGTATTCAGCGCATCACAATTTGGTACACTTAGTTCAATAAGTCCTAATGTGTCAAGCGCATTTAATTATTTTACTAGTCAAGGATACACTCCGCAACAAGCAAGTGGTATTGTTGGTAACTTAATGGCGGAAAGTACTAGTAGGCTTGATCCTGCCGCATTTAACACAGCTGGCGGCGGCCGTGGCGCTTTTGGTATTGCCCAATGGCGTGGCAGCAGACAAGCAAATGTACTTAACTGGGATGGTACAGCAATAATCCCATCAGAAGATTTTGTACCTGATCTAGATGATACAGTGGAAACTATTAATAGTCCAGAATCTGCAGCACAAGCTGCCAGTGGAGTCGACACATCAACATATTCAAATCAACCATCATACTATCAAGATAATATTTTAAACAAGTATGAAGGATATACTTATAGTTGGGCAATACATATGATTAACCCAACTGTTGCTCAACAGTTTGAAAAGGCACTTGAACTAGAAGCCTTTATTACACTAGCACAGTCTGGAGTTGAAAATGAGATCAGTATTGAAACTGTGATTCAACAAACAACGTTGGCATTTGTGCGAGAAAATAGAAACGCAGTTTCTAATAGCTTTGATATTTCTTTTGTTGAAGCAAAAGGTATGACATTTCTTAATCGAATTATACTTGCAGCTGATAAACTTGGTATTAGTAATCATCTTGAAGCAAATTACCTAATTGAGCTTAAATTTCGAGGATGGAATACAGACAACACTTCAATGAAAGACAAAGAAATTGGACCATTTTATTATGTAACAAGTATAACAGATTTCCAATTAAAACATAATGATAGCGCAACTAACTATCAAGTTACATTTATTGAAACTGAATATGCTGCATATCGTCGAATGGACTTTCACTTAGCATCTGAAATAGCAGTTGATGCCAGTAACTTTGGAGAATTTTTAGATAATTTTACTACTGAAGTTAATAAAGAAAGATCATACGAAGCTAATACATCAGTAGCAAGAATATATCCAAATGAGTATAAATTTGGAACAGATGGAGAAGCTGATAATTGGCGTGAGTGGAAGTTTGACGCTGTTCACGGTTCTAATTTAGAAGTAAGTCGAAATGTTAGTGTTTCAGGATCTGATGGTATACTAAAATTTGTATTTCACAAAGGTACAAGTATGACAGCAGCCATAGCATCCGCAGTACTACAAACTAAAAATTTTAAAAGAATCCCACTTGTTGGAAAAAATCAATATGCTAAAGATAATACTAATGATGCTAGTATTAGTGATCATCAAAAATTAGCAGAACTAATGAAGTGGTTTACGTTTAAAACAAAAGTAGAGTATTCAACTGATTATGATTATGTTGCTAAACAATATCCAAGAAAATTTACATATAACATTGCAGCATATACTATACCACAGGGTATTCATGATCCCATAAGTTTTCAACATTTATCTGAGGATGATGAAGCACAAAAAGCTCGTTTAGATAATATTCTTCGTTATGGAATGCTGAAGAAAAGGTATGATTATACATACACTGGACTTAATAGTGAAATACTTGACTTTGATTTATCATTAAATACTATATTTTTTGTAGCACAGCCTATAGCTGGAGGAGGACTTGGTAAAGACGCAGCATTTCCTGGATTAAATCAAGAAGAAAATAGATCACTATCTATAGCAGCAAGATACCAAGATGCTAAGAATGAAGTTGACAGGTTGCTAGCAGAGAAAAAATCATTAACAGAAAAATTAGATAGTGTTTCGGCAATTAACGATGCTCCAGCAAGAATTTTAGCCAAAAATTATCGCTCAAAACTATCAGCTAATGCTGTTAATCTAGGTCCAGCGCAAAGACACTTAGCACGTTCAAAATCACAAGTTAACGCATCAGCAAGAAGATTAGATGCGCAAAGAGATAATGGCACTGTTGTATTCACACCAATAGAAAATAAGTATATGACACAAACTGACCTTTATAAAGATCAAACTGAAAAAATGAATAATTCAATGCAGTTTGATTATAGAAATGTTAATGATAGTTTAGCTGCTAGTGGTGTTGATGCTCAAGACGATCCTGGTGCCGCTATGTTAGGTGCGCTAGAAATTAATCTTAATTCTACTGGTGAATTAGTTGAACAAAGATTAACTATTAGAGGAGATCCATATTGGTTAGGCAAACCTAAAGGATCTGCGGTAAGTAATAGTACACAAGCTGATTATGATATTGGCGGAGTTGGCTACTTTTTTAATATGAAATTTCCAGTTTATGAAAATGAAACTACTGGATTAATGCCTGAACAAAATTTTAGCGTAACAGCATTGTATCGTGTTAGTACAGTAACATCGCAATATATGATGGGAGAATTTAAACAAACTCTTGAATCAATAAGGGATACAAACACAAACAATGAAATGCTGATTCAACAATTAATAGATGGTAAAACTATTAGTAGTAAAACTAAAAATTTACAACAATCATATGTTGCTCCTGATCCAGAGAATGATGTACTACCAAATGAAGTTTCTAGTCAACGACAACCCGATACTAGCACCACACTTGATCCAAATGCATCAGGAAATGCGTCAGGTAATATTAGTGGTGATACAACAGGTGTTGATAACAGACTTCTAACAGCGATGAGTGCCGCAGGTACAGCAACAGGATTAGACATGGTTGTAACAAGTGGTGATCGAGGTCCTGGCGGCAGTGGTAGACATAATGGATTTGCAGCTGATACACAACTTCGAACTAGTGATGGTAGAATATTAAGTGTTGAAAATCCATCTGACTTAGCACTTATACAAAATTATACACAAGCATATTTAAATGAAACTCGAGCTCAAGGATTAACACCAAGTGTTGGTATAGCTAATCCAGCATACGGAACTGGTAGTGAACTATATATGAGTGGAACATCGCATCACTTTGATATTGCGATGACACCTGGTATTGGCGCTAATTTAAGCAGTAACGCAGCACCATATTGGGGTGGTTCCACACGCACAAAGCACCATAAAGCACCAAGTTGGTTAGTAAATATGTATAATACAGCGTATTAAGGAACAAAATGTCAAATAAAGAACAAAATAGAAGCACTAGCAGTAATAGAGACTCAATAGGAATACCAGCTGGATTTTCTAGTGGTAACCGTCCGGGTTTTGCTATGCCTACTGGGGTTTATGTAGGTAGAGTTGTTGATAATGCTGACGGTGATTTTGGTGGAGCCATATATGTAGATTTAATTAACAGTCAAAAATGGGGGCAAGAACGAGATACTCGAGAAGATAGACATAAGTTTACTAAAGTTAGAACTGTATCTCCATTCGGTGGTTCAATTACTAGTCCTGATACTACGATTACATATGGAGCAAGTTTTCCACCTCCAGCTGTAGGTACCGAAGTATTAGTTGCGTTTACTGGAGATGGACCAATTGGATTTTTACTTGGTGTACTACCAACTGTAGGTCGTAATGGATCAGTACCAGGGCTACCAGCGAGTCAAATATCAGAACAAGATAATACTATTGGTCCTAGTGTTGATCCTGGTTTAAAACAAGAAAGTAATGTTCGATCACGACACCCAGTTGCAAATTCAGTTGCCGAGCAAGGTACAGGATTAGACCCAATACGTGGTGTTGGCAGTAGTGGTGGTAGAAGAGAATCACCAAGCAACGTAGCAGGGTTTTTAACACCTGCAGGACACAGTTTTGTAATGGACGACGGTACTGTTGCGCATAAAGAAGGTGAAAACTATGTTCCAGATCAATCACGTGAAGAAGGTCAAAATAACTTAGTACGTTTACGCAGTGCTGGCGGCGCACAAATGTTGTTTAATGATAGTGCTGGAATTGTTTATATAACAAATCAAAAAGGTACAAGTTGGATGCAAATGGATAGCGATGGTAATGTTGATATATATGCGGCAGGCAGTGTAAGCTATCATGCAGAAAAAGACTTTAACTTTTATGCTAAAGGTGATATTAATATGGATGCTGATACGTTTAATATTAAAGCCAGAGGGACTGCAGGTATACAAGCAGAAACATCAACAGGTCCAATACAACTTAAATCAAACAAAGATATACGTTTAACAACTGATCTTAATTTACAACTTAAAGCTAGTGGATATGGTAGAATTAGTACTGATGGTATGTTAGATTTAAACGGTCCAAAAGCATTAGGAGCAATAGGACCAACAAGTGGAAGTTTAAGTGTAAACCGAGATATAACAGAAAGTATTAACCCAAGAGTACCAGAACACGAGCCTTGGGGAGGACATAGCGCACAAGGAACTAAAGTAGCAGCACAGGCACCAAGTAGTACGCAAACAACAGCAAAAGATTATGATGTATCTAAATTAGAATATCCTAAAAGTCCAAAGGAAAGACGTACAAGTGATGATGTTAATACTGGAAGAAGAGCAGGTCCGCAATGATTTTACAAAAATATAATACTAATTGGACTGAGTTTACTCTTAAAGATGCTGAATGGGATGAATCTATATTCATTGACGATATATATGCTAGTGATAATATAATCCTAGTAACACTGAATATGGCACGTTATGTTGGCTATAATCAAACTGGATATAGTATTGCTGGTGCTAAAAGAGGTATTACTGAACAAGAAGCATATGATATTTGGATTAAAGATTTCCAAAATAATCAACGAACACTAATAGGTCAATTAAAATCATTTGGGTTAAGAAGCATACCACAGTGTGTTTTTGATGGACTATTATTATACTACATTATTAATGGTGATATGTTAACTGTTACAGCAGATGAAGACATATATGAAATACGTGATTATATTGTTGACAGTGATTGGACAACTGTAGCTAGTATGATTAAGCGTAGTAATTTTAACAGACTGTTTTGTATCCAAGCAGCTAGTATTATAAGATTGAGTGATTATGGTAAATCAAAATCACGTAGCTGGATGAGACAAACTGGTATATTTGAAATGCGTGATAAGAATCAAATTAATGCCTTGGATGCAAATGATTTAGAGAGAGCAAGATTTGCATACTACGCAGAGACTTTAAAATTTTTGCCTAATACACCAGAAGGTATAAAACGAACTATTGCTAAAGCATATGATAACACACAAGTTATTGAAAATTTTACATATAGTGGTACTAGTGTATTTATAATAACAAATAGTCCAAGTATGGAACCAGTGGAAAAACTTACAGTAGAAGTAAATGGTGAAGCAATTCAACATTATTTTGACTTTACTTTACTTAATAACGTTATTACTATAACTAAATCCTTAAAAACTGGTGATATTGTACGATTTACTACTAAAATCTAAAACGTAGCAGTTAATTTTGCTATAAATATCAGTATGGTTACATACGTTGGATATAGCACAATTGACAGAAATGACATTAACACAGTTCTTGTAGACAAGGACTTGGCTCTTCGTGACTTAATGAATCACTTTTACACACGTAAAGGTGAAAGAGTTATGAATCCAAATTT
>ENA-UZWV01006109-UZWV01006109.1-metagenome-genome-assembly--contig:-Day-3-1m-contig-6109_pt1 | contig 13039 bp, 11 predicted proteins | sample MGYA00260342_ERZ794902 | MGnify/ENA metagenome assembly ERZ794902
ATACCATCTAATATCTTTTCTAGCTTGGAAAGGTGGTTTAAAACGATGTCTAAAGTTATTTGATGAGCCTCATCTGATAATAAACCGTCTATAATTTCAACATGCTTTAAACGCAAGGATTCAAATTCAAATTTGTATTTTTTATCTTTTTCAACTGCTTTGTACGCAGCCGCTAATAACTTGTCCGTAATTCCTCCAATTGCAGAAACTATTACGATTACATTTTCCGATAGAGATTCATTTTTTACAATTTCTATAACTTTCCGGATGTTTTTTGCAGAACCAACGGATGTTCCCCCAAATTTTAAGACTTTCATTTATTCTATTTGATTATTTATATAAACTATTGTTAGGAAGCGAACATTAATTTTTGAGGCGAGAGCTATGAGTTAATTCGATCCAAATGAATAAAAGTAACTACTATAATTCGAGTAACTATAATATTTAAATCCAACGATTTATAAGAAAATTTATTTGGTTATTATTTATACTTGCTATAGTTAGAAAAGTATAACTATACATTCAAAAGTATCAAATTAAAAGCTCCAAAAAAATAATTATCGTAGTTTTAAAAATTAATGAATTTAAAGGCTTTTTATTTTAAATAATTAACTAAATATCAACAATTTTTATACATTTCTTAATCTTTAATAAATCTACTATTTTTATGAGGTAAATTTAACTTCTTCAAAATGTTAATGACTGTTTGATAAATATTATTTAAATAGTTAATTTTTATATGTTTTAAATATTGTAATTATTAATTTTGCAAATGAACTTTGAATAATATAAAACATGCGTCGCGACGAACAAATTTTTGAGTTAATTAATTTTGAAAAAGAACGTCAAATCAACGGAATTGAATTGATTGCTTCTGAAAATTTTACAAGTGATCAAGTAATGGAGGCTACAGGATCTGTTCTTACTAATAAATATGCTGAGGGTTACCCTGGTAAGCGTTATTATGGCGGTTGTGAAATTGTTGATGAAGTTGAGCAAATAGCAATTGATCGTGCTAAAACTTTATTTGGCGCCGCTTGGGCGAATGTCCAACCTCATTCAGGAAGTCAAGCAAATACTGCTGTTTTTCATGCTTGCTTGAAAGTTGGTGACAAGATACTAGGATTTGATTTATCACATGGAGGTCATCTTACTCATGGTTCTCCAGTTAATTTTTCTGGTCGTTTATATAATCCTGTATTTTACGGAGTTGAAAAGGAAACAGGAGTTTTAGATTATGATAATATTCAAGATATTGCTACCAAAGAACAACCTAAATTAATTATTGCTGGTGCCTCTGCCTACTCAAGAGATATTGATTATAAACGATTCCGCACAATTGCAGACTCCGTAGGAGCATTATTGCTCGGAGATATATCTCATCCTTCTGGATTAATTGCTAAAGGAATTTTAAATGATCCTTTACCTCATTGCCATATAGTGACAACAACTACTCACAAAACACTTAGAGGTCCTAGAGGCGGACTAATTATGATGGGGACTGATTTTAAAAACCCTTTCGGAATTACTTTGAAATCTGGAAAAGTACGTATGATGTCTTCTTTGCTGGACTCAGCTATATTTCCTGGGAATCAAGGTGGGCCTTTAGAGCATGTCATTGCTGGTAAAGCTATTGCTTTTGGTGAAGCTTTGACAGACGACTTTTTGCATTACATTATACAAGTCAAAAAAAATGCGGAAGCGATGGCAAAATCCTTTGTAAAGCGTGATTACCATTTAATTTCTGGTGGGACTGATAATCACATGATGTTAATTGACTTACGCAACAAGAATATTACTGGAAAAGATGCAGAAAATGCATTAGTAAAAGCTGATATTACAGTTAATAAAAATATGGTCCCTTTTGATTCTCAAAGCCCATTTGTAACTTCTGGAATTAGAGTTGGAACGCCTGCAATAACAACCCGTGGTATGACAGAATCAGATATGGAAACAATTGTAGGGTTTATAGATGATGTTATTAATAACTTTGACGATGATGCTAAGCTAGAAGCAATTGCACAAAAAGTTAATGCTTTAATGAGACACCGCCCCTTAGTTTCCTGAAATTAAAAGTTTTAAACAAACCAACATTAAACTAAGTTTTTAGTTTTTAATCCTCATATTCTACAGCATTATAAGCACCTATGTCAGGTGGCTGATTTCGTATTGTATTTGTAATATCTTTATTTAAGTTCCCATAAACAATGCCAACACCTTGGGCAGGTGATCCAACAGGTATATTTAACCTATTGTTATTTTGATCAACAAACTGTGGGTCGTAGTTAAAGATAACATTTTCATAAATTGTAGAATTATCAAAGTCATATTCAGCTGAAGAAAAATTTCCATTTAGGTCATCAAAATAGATTAGACTATTTGTGAATTTAAAATTTAAATCTTCTGAGTTTTCTTTTTCAATTAATAGTTCTGGATTATTATTCCCATAAATTATACAATTTGTAAAACTTGCTGTACTTAGGGGGTTAGTTGTAACTGTATTTTCTGCATCCACAATAAAATTATTTAGTAATAGAGCTGGAAATTGTCTAAAACTAGATGACCAATAATTTGCTATGGTTGAATGTACAATATTATAGTTACCTCCAAAAGTTCCAGCAAATGAAGATAAACCACAATTATTGATTACTATGTTTTCAGCAATTATTGAAGTTGCTCTACCAAGGATTCCAAAATTACTATGGTTATAAACTTGGGAATTGGTAATTTGAAACTTTGATGGATCTTGTTCATCTCCATCGCATAAGACTCCAATTGTACCATTCTTAATAGTTGCGTGGTTAACAATGTTATTTACGCTGCCATTATATAACCAAATAGCTTGCCATTGTCCAGAGATGTCTTGGTAAAATGGTTCTAAACGGTCTCCTTCAAAAATGACTTCATTTTCTAATAGTTCTGAGTCTAAGCTAGGCATTCCATTTACGTGTAGTGAAGCATTATTTGTTATCAAGAGACCAGAGTCAGCGTGAAAATGAATTCTAGCCCCAGGATTTATATTTAGGGTTTTTCCATTACCAACAGCTGCATATCCGTAAATTACATACGGTTTTTCATTTGTGAAGTTAAGTTCTGAGTCTTCAAGAAATCGACCTCTAATAGAGGTTTCATCACTAATTCCATCTCCATCAATATCAAAGTCTAAAGTTTCAATAATTCCACCTGCATCACGGTTAGGATATATAAATACTGCGTCTTTTACTAAGGTGACTAGTTCTACTTTTTGAATACCAGATGAATTTTCAAATTCTATAGCATCTGTATATAAAAAACGTGTTTCGTTCTCAACTAATGAAAGTATATCTATTGTTGTTTCTATGAAAATATACATACTGTCCCTAGCTAAAATTTCGATGTTTTCGAACTCTCTTCCAGTATATGTGCTATTTCCAATTAAACCATCTACATTCATTCGATAGTTTGAGTTTGGCCCATCACTAAGTTTTATTGATGGAATTAGGATGTCTTTGTTACTTTTATTGTAAACTTTGAGTGTATAGGTGCTAGATCCAATATTTGAAAAAACAGTATCTAGATAAACAGTATCTTTAGAAAAGCTTAGATTAACAGAACTTGGACTAAATACAAAGTCCTCTCGGCATGAGCTCCAAAAAACTAAAGCGATTAAACATAATATTGCGCAAACAAAACGTTTCATTCATTAATTATTTTTTGTAAAAATATAACTTTATGTTTGAATGAGTTGTGATTGTTAAATTCTTTATTTTTATAAAATCCAAGTTAATATGTCAATTTTAAAAAAATAATTAGTTTTTGATAATTCTAACTTCAAACAATTTATCCCATCGTTTACCTGTGACAAACAAAGTTTTTGTATTTTGATTGTAGGCCATTCCATTTAAAACGTCAAGGCCATCATGTTTTGTGACTTTAGATTTTAGAGCTTTAAAATCAATTACAGCTTCAATAGCTCCATTATTTGGATTGATAATAGCGACTCCATTTTTTTGATAACGATTTGCATAAATATAACCCTCTACCCATTCCAATTCATTTAAATTTGTTAGTTTACCTTTATTTGTGTAAGCTTGTATATAACTTTCTTCATAGAGTGTTTTAGGGTTAAGCAGCCATATGTACTCGGTCCCATCAGATTTGTAAAATAGATTACCATCATTACAAAGTCCCCATCCTTCTTTACTTTGTCCGTATTTAAAGGTTTCTATTTGTCTTAGGCTATTGATGTCGTAAACTAAACCACGTTCTTCTTTCCAAGTAAGCTGATAAATTTTATTATTCAAAATTGATAATCCTTCACCAAAATAAGAATTGCTTAAATTAATATTTTTTAAAATATCTCCAGATTTATAATCAATTTCTCTAAGTTTCGACTCTCCATATTGGCCAGTACTTTCGTATAGCTTTCCATTATAAAATTCCAATCCTTGTGTGTAAGATTTTATGTCATGAGGATAAGTATTTACAATTTCATAAGAGTAAATTTTTGGTGTATTTTTATTTACAACAATTATATTTTTTATTAAAATATCAATTTGTGAATCATGATAAACTTTAGCCTTTATAACTTTTTCTCCTAAAGTAGAGTTAAATAACGGCGTAGATTTCGAAATTTCAGTATTGTTTAAAGTTAAATGAATAGAGTCAATTTTTATGTTATTAATATTAGTTATGTTAATATTAATTGTGTCAGCATTTGAAATAATATTTGTTTCACTATTTAACTTAATGGAAAAGTTAGGTTCTTTAACTTGGTTTAAGTTTTCACAACCGATTAAGATAAAGTTAAGGACTATGAAAGTCAGTAATTTAAACGAATACATATGACAGATAATTTTTAAGGCAATTTATTTATTTATATTCACTAAAAAAAATCATTGAGTGAATATAAAACATCGTATATTTGCGCTGGCAAGTCCTACACAACTAGCTCCTATTGAATCCTCCAGGGNNGTAAATGGTTGTAGCGGTGTGATGTAGGTAGCTTGCCTTTTTTTTTACTCCACTTTTATTTTACTGAAATAATCTTCTGTTAATAAATAATTTTTAGTTCTTTGCTTGTGTATAGGGATTAATAAAATTATTTTTGTCTGATAACTAAAAATTAAAGTAATGAAATTTTTTATAGATACAGCCAACTTAAACCAAATTAAAGAAGCCCAAGATTTAGGAGTTCTTGACGGAGTTACAACTAACCCTTCTTTAATGGCAAAGGAAGGAATTACCGGAGATGAAAATATTTTAAACCATTATAAGTCAATTTGCAATTTAGTTGATGGTGATGTCTCTGCTGAAGTCATTTCTACTGATTATGAAGGTATGGTTAAAGAAGGAGAGGCTTTATCTGCTTTAAACCCTCAAATTGTAGTTAAATTACCTATGATTAAAGCTGGTGTAAAAGCATGTAAATATTTTAGTGACAAAGGAATAAGAACTAATGTTACTTTAGTTTTTTCGTCTGGTCAGGCCTTATTAGCAGCCAAAGCAGGAGCTACATATGTATCTCCATTTATTGGACGTCTTGATGATATTTCTTCAGACGGTTTAAATCTTATTGCTGAGATTCGTCATATATACGATAATTATGGGTTTGCAACAGAAATACTTGCTGCATCAGTAAGGCACACAATGCATGTTATTGATTGTGCTAAATTAGGAGCAGATGTAATGACTGGGCCCTTGAGCTCAATTGAGGGCTTACTACGTCATCCTTTAACAGACAGTGGTTTAGCTAAGTTTTTAGAAGATTACAAAAAAGGAAAATAGTTTAAAAAATTTATTAAAATAAATTACATTAAGGTTTGTTAGTACTTTAATTATTTGTGATTCTCAAGAATTTTTTCAAAATTAGGGTCAAACAAATCGGCAGTAGCATCTAAAATAGTTCCCTTCCTGTCAACTACCAAGACCTTTTTTATATAATTTATAGCCAAACGTTTTTTTGCAAATGAAGGGTTAACAAACCTGTATTCATTGTCTAAGTTATATTGTTTTGTATAAATCATATTTTTCCAAGCATTGGTATGTATGGAGTTAATGTTTATTGCAACAAACGTAATTTCTGGAAATAAACTTGTTAAAGTTTTCACTTTGATGTGACTATTTTCAAAATGATAACGATTCGCATTATCCCAAAAATAAAGAACAGTTGTATTTTTTAATATTAAGTTTATGTTGGTTTTGATATTTTTATTGTCAATTACCTCAACGGAAGGTAACTGATGACCAGGTTGCAGTCCTTGAATGTTTTTAAAGAGGTTTTTTATATAAATTTTATCTTTAGAGTTTGTGCTTTTATCCAAATAAGATTGGTATAAGATATAACTCTTATCAATAGACTTGGAATTAGAAATAAAATTACGAACGGTATATTTTAAAAGATTGTTTTTAATCAATGGATTTGTAACTAGGCTATCTATAAGGGTTAATTTGTAATTAGTATATTCTAAATTGTTAGATTCTAGATTACATATTTTTTGGTTTGCTTTAAGCTGTTCAAAAGACAAATTATTAATGTGTGGGAAAAGAAAATTATAATATGGGTAAAAGTCTTTTAAGTCTTTATCATTATATACAATTTCTTTTCTAAAGTCATAAAAATTTGAGGGGATTTGTGTAGAGTTAGTCGATGGGTTATTCCCCAAATTACTGTGTGGATATAATTCTTTTTTTGTAAAGTAATGATATTTAATTGTTGACAAGGCTATCTTCTCAAAAAGATCTGAATTAGGGTTTTCTTTTAAAAACAAATTAAGATCCTTGGAGTTTTTTGAGATTTCAAAATTAATAGTTTCATGAAAATTTAAAGGATCTTGTTTGTAAAAATTGTTTTTTTTTGAATTTTGATTTTCTAATTTTAATAACAATTTCGTTAAGTAGTTATTTTTTTTTGCGCCAATTCCATTAAAATTTAACGAACCATCAAAGTCTTGCGTGTTTATGTGCATCATTATACTGTCATTATTTTCCAATAATAATGACTGGTACTTACCTCCGTGAACAAATGAGTGAATACCATTGTTAAAGTCAGTAAAATAATGAAAAAATTTATTGTCAGAATTTAAGTACAGTGTATCAACTTGTCCATTAGGATTATATAATACGACATAGTCGTTAATAGGGTTAATTATATCTCCGCCTACAAATACACGTTCATTACCATTACTTTGACAACTGTAAAAAGTTAATAAAACAAAAAATTTGTATATGAATTTCATTATGATTCAAAAGTACGTCTATGAACGATTTGTTGCTGTTAATGCGTTGTTAAATTACAACTGTTATTAATTTGGTGGTTAATTTGATTTATATACTTTTGCAAAAAAAAATAATGTTATCAGTCTCAAATCTTTCTGTTCAATTTGGAAAACGTATTCTTTTTGACGAAGTAAATACATCTTTTAATTCTGGAAATTGTTATGGAATAATCGGTGCAAATGGCGCTGGAAAATCTACTTTCCTCAAAATATTAGCTGGAGTTCATGACCCAACTTCAGGTCATGTTCATTTAGAACCTGGCAAACGCATGTCTGTTCTTGAACAAAATCATAATCTATGTAATGATCATACTGTCTTAGAGACTGTTATTATTGGGAATAAACCATTGTTTAAAATAAAATCAGAAATTGACGCTTTATACAACAATTATTCAGATAGTAATGCTGATCGTATTGGTGAACTTCAAGTTCAATTTGAAGAAATGAACGGATGGAATGCTGATAGTGATGCAGCTTCATTGCTATCCAATTTGGGCATAAAAGAACAACATCATTATACCTTAATGAAGGATCTAGATGGCAAACAAAAAGTACGTGTTTTATTAGCACAGGCTTTATTTGGTTCTCCAGATGTTTTGATAATGGATGAGCCTACTAACGATTTGGACTATGAAACCATTTCATGGCTAGAAAATTTCTTAGCTAACTATGACAACTGTGTAATTGTTGTATCACATGACCGTCACTTTTTAGATGCTGTTTGTACACACATTTCTGATATTGATTTTAATAAAATTAATCATTTTTCTGGAAATTATACTTTTTGGTATGAGTCCTCTCAATTAGCTGCAAAACAAAGAGCACAACAAAATAAAAAATCAGAAGATAAGAAGAAAGAATTAGAAGAGTTTATAAGACGCTTTTCTGCCAATGTTGCTAAGTCAAAACAAGCTACCAGTCGTAAAAAAATGATTGATAAATTAGATGTTACAGAAATTCGTCCATCAAGTAGGCGTTACCCTGCAATTATTTTTGAACGTGAGCGTGAAGCAGGAGATCAAATATTGAACGTTGAAAAATTATCATATGATTTTGAAGGTGAGATCCTTTTTGATAAAATAGACTTTAATTTAAATAGGGGAGACAAAGTGGTTATTTATTCAAAAGATTCCCGTGCTACTTCTGCTTTTTATGATATTATTAATGGTAATTCTTTTGCCAAATCTGGTGAATTTCAATGGGGAATCACAACTTCCCAATCTTATTTACCGCTTGATAACAGTACTTTTTTTAGTCAACCTATGAGTTTAGTAGATTGGTTACGTCAATGGGCAAAAACCGAAGAAGAACGTGAGGAGGTTCATGTGCGTGGCTTTTTGGGTAAAATGATATTTAGTGGGGAAGAAGCACTCAAGCAATCTAATGTTTTATCTGGTGGTGAAAAAGTGAGATGTATGTTGTCTCGCATGATGATGATGCGTGCAAATGTATTAATGCTTGATGAGCCCACAAATCACCTAGATTTAGAGAGTATCACTGCTTTTAATAACTCGCTCAAAAATTTTAAAGGAACAGTTTTGTTTACAACTCATGATCATGAGTTTTCACAAACTCTTGCGAATAGAGTTATTGAGCTTACTCCAAATGGAGTTATTGATCGCTACACAACGTTCGACGAATATATGGAGGATTCTAACATAAAAAACTTAAGAACACAAATGTATGGTGGTTAGCTAATTAGCTGTTTAGCATCACTGGCATAACTAGCATAGTTACATTTTCGCCTAATTCCAAACCATCAACAGGTGTCAAAATTCCTGCACGGTTGGGCATGCTCATTTCCAGTTGAACATCGTCAGCATTTAGATTACTTAACATTTCAGTTAAGAATCGAGAGTTGAAACCTATTTGCATATCGTCACCCTGGAAATCACAGGTTAGTCTTTCTTCAGCTTTGTTGCTGTAATCAATATCTTCAGCAGAAATGTTTAATTCAGCTCCTGCAATCTTTAGTCGAATTTGATGAGTTGTCTTATTTGAAAATATTGATACTCTTTTTACAGAATTTAAAAATTGGTTACGACTAATGGTTAAATGGTTAGGGTTTTCTTTTGGAATTACAGCTTCATAGTTAGGGTATTTACCATCAATTAAACGGCATATAAGCACAGAATTCTCAAAGGAAAATTTTGCATTAGATTCATTATATTCAATACTAACATTGTCATCACTACCAGATAATATTCCTTTAAGTAGATTAAGTGGCTTTTTAGGCATGATGAATTCTGCAGTTTCATTAGCTTTAACATCTGTTCGAGAATATTTTACTAATTTGTGTGCATCAGTAGCAACAAAAGTTAAGCTTTCTGTTGAAAATTGAAAAAATACTCCGCTCATAACTGGGCGTAAATCATCACTGCCTGCTGCAAAAATAGTTTTCGAAATTGCTGTTGCTAGTATGTCAGCACTCACAATTGTTGTGCTTGGACTATCTAGTGATATGGATTTTGGAAACTCGTCAGCACTTGCATAAGCCAACACATATTTACCATGGTTTGAACTAATCTCTATAGTATTGTTGTCTTCAACTACAAAAGTTAAAGGCTGTTCAGGAAATGTTTTAAGCGTTTCTAATAATAGTTTTGCTGGAACAGCAACGGATCCTTCATTGTCGCTTTCAACCTCCATAGTAGAAGCCATAGTTGATTCTAAGTCACTGGCAGAAACTGTAAGTTTTGAATTTTTTAATTCAAATAAAAAATTATCTAATATTGGAAGTGTGTTAGAATTATTAATTACTCCGCCAAGTATTTGGAGTTGTTTTAATAAATAAATGCTGGAAACTATGAATTTCATCTGTTGATAGTGTTATAAATAAAAATATTAATACAATACAAATATATCTTTTTGAGGTTAATTAATAAAAGAAACTTATTAACATTAGCTTTCAAAATTTTAGTTTGTAACTATAGAATAGATTTACGTTTTAATCCTTAATCCTTAAAAAATATGACTGATATTGTATCCAACATATTGAGTCCCAATAAAGAAGAAGCGCTTCCGACTGTTGCTAAATTACTACGATACACAGCAATTTCGAGGTAATCCGAAGAATTAAAAACAACTAGACCTTGCCCTTCATTATTTCGAGATTCAATAGGGATGTTAAAATCTACAATATCACTGTAATGGTTATAAATGTGTTTAAATTTATGATTTCTTGCGGATATCTCAAATCTTCGACCCTTTTGTACAGACTCGAACAAGCGTTTTTTAATATTGGTTATTACATTTCCGTAATGATCTATATATATTACATTACCAATAAGTTGTTTTCCTTCATTTTTGATTAAAGGAGAAATATTCTTAATCGGTTTAATTTTTGTGACGGGTTTACCAATCACTTCTAATGTTCCTCCACGTGCTATATGTGCAGCAACTTTAACAAAAACATCTAGCACAGGAAAATTTGATGCTATTTTGTCATGAATATTTATTTCAACAATTTTTTGTGGATTAATTTCAGAACAAATCATGCTCATAATTCCGTTATTAGCACAAATAAAGTAATGATCGTTTAGTAGTACTACAACATGTTTATTTTCTTCACTAATTTCAGAATCAACACCAATTATATGTATAGTTCCTGTTGGAAAGCTTTCATAAGCATTTTGAATAATATAAGCAGCTTCTAAAATACTAAATGGGGAAATGTTATGAGAAATATCAACTACTATAGCTTCATTAACTTCTGAAAGTATAGCACCTTTAACAGTACCTGCAAAATGATCTTTAATTCCGAAATCTGTTGTTAGCGTAATGATAGCCATTGACGTTGTAAATAATTTTGGTTAAGCAGTAAAGGTTTGATTAATTAAGATACACAAACCTACACAATTTTGTTTTAAATTTTTATTAACAGTACTTAAAATTACACCAAAATGTTATTACTTTTATGCTTGAGAAATTAAAAACATATAACTAAATACCAAAGGCTTTTGAATGAATTAATTATTGAGCTTACCAACATCACACCAAAAGAGTTTTTTGGCACACACAATAATAACATAGAACTTATAAAAACTTATTTTCCTAAAATTAAGATTATAGCTAGAGGTACTAAGATTATCGCTTTAGGCGATGTTAAATTATTAGCCGAATTTGAAAAACGAATGGCTATGATTCTTAATCAATTTCAAAAATTCAACAAATTAGATGACAATATTATTGAACGAGTTCTAACAAGTCAATCAACTGATGATTTCAATTCGTCCAAGGCAAGTGGTAATGTACTTGTTTATGGGGTCAATGGTCGTAAAATCAAAGCACAAACATCCAATCAGCGTAAGTTAGTTGACAGCGTTGCCAATAATGATATGGTTTTTGCTATTGGCCCAGCTGGAACCGGAAAGACTTATACAGGTGTAGCCTTGGCAGTTAAGGCTCTTAAAAATAAAGAAGTAAAACGGATTATATTGACACGCCCCGCAGTAGAAGCAGGAGAAAATCTTGGCTTTCTTCCCGGAGACTTAAAAGAAAAGTTAGATCCTTATATGCAACCACTTTACGACGCTTTAAGGGATATGATTCCACACGAAAAGTTAGAAAATTATATAGAAAACGGTACTATCCAAATTGCACCTCTTGCATTTATGAGAGGTAGAACTTTGGATAATGCTTTTGTGATTTTGGATGAAGGACAGAACACAACACANNGCCCAAATGAAAATGTTTTTAACGCGAATGGGAAAGGAAGCCAAATTTCTTTTAACCGGAGATCCCGGACAAATTGATCTTCCAAGGCGTACAATTTCTGGTCTCAAAGAAGCACTTTTGATATTAAAAGATATCAAAGGAGTTGGTATGATTTTTCTTGATGATAAAGATGTAATTCGTCACAAATTGGTTAAGAAAGTTATTGAAGCTTATAAACATATTGAAAACAGAGATTAAAACTAAATCATGAGCAATACAATTACAGAAACAAATTTTGATTTTCCATCCCAATTAAGCCTTTATAAAGGAAAAGTTAGAGATGTGTACACTTTAGAAAATAATCTCTTAGTTGTGGTGGCAACAGACCGTTTGTCAGCGTTTGATGTTGTTATGTCTAAAGGAATTCCTTTTAAAGGCCAAATTCTAAATCAGATTGCTATTAAAATGATGGAAGCAACAGCTGATCTAGTGCCAAACTGGCTATTGGATACTCCTGATCCAAATGTAGCGGTAGGCTATTTATGTGAACCTTTTAAAGTTGAAATGGTTATAAGAGGGTATATGTCAGGACATGCAGCACGTGAATATAAAGCAGGCAAGCGCTTTCTTTGTGGTGTCAGTATGCCAGAAGGAATGAAAGAAAACGACTCATTCCCAACCCCCATTATCACTCCAGCTACAAAAGCTGAAATGGGTGACCATGATGAAGATATTTCAAGAGAAGATATCATCGAAAGAGGTATTGTTTCTGAAGCTGATTATGTAGTTTTGGAAGATTATACACGAAAACTTTTCCAAAGAGGCTCTGAAATTGCTGCTTCTAGAGGTTTGATTCTAGTGGATACTAAATATGAATTTGGAAAAACAAAACAAGGTGAAATTGTTTTAATTGACGAAATCCACACGCCCGATTCCTCTCGATATTTTTATGCTGATGATTATGAAGCGCGTCAAGCAGCAAATGAGCCACAGAAACAACTCTCTAAAGAATTTGTTCGACAATGGCTTATTAGTAATGATTTTCAAGGACTAGAAGGGCAATCTGTTCCATATATGTCTGATGAATATATAAAAACTGTAAGCGATCGTTATGTAGAACTATATGA
>ENA-UZWV01005216-UZWV01005216.1-metagenome-genome-assembly--contig:-Day-3-1m-contig-5216_pt1 | contig 13018 bp, 9 predicted proteins | sample MGYA00260342_ERZ794902 | MGnify/ENA metagenome assembly ERZ794902
AAATTCTAAAATTTTTTTTGCCTTTTTTGTCGTTTCTTGTTTAGACTTATTTCCAATAAAAGCTGGAATACAAACATTCTCTAGTGCTGTAAACTCAGGCAATAATTGATGGAATTGAAAAATAAAACCAATATTTTCGTTTCTAAATGAGGAGATCTCTTTGTCAGAGAGATTTTTTAATGAAACTCCGTTCAAAGACAATTCAAAACTCTTTTCTTTTAATGGCATGTCTAAGGTTCCAATAATCTGAAGCAATGTTGTTTTTCCTGCACCAGATGGTCCAACAATTGCAACAATTTCACCTTTTTTTATGTGAAATTTAACCCCCTTTAATACTTCTACCTCCCCATAATATTTATGGATGTTCTTTGCAATTATCATAGTTTTAAATCTGAGTAACGAAAGTATTAAAAAAAATTGGATACACTTTTTAAGTGCATTCATTTTTTATATGAAGCAGCATCTAGTATTTTTTTGATTTTATTATAATCTATAAAGTAAACAATTCTAACCGATAAGGTATGTTTTTGGGATTGATCAAATAAGTTCTTTAAATTCTTGAAGAATGGAAGGTTTGCATTGGTATCGTTATTGAAAATTGAATTTCTGTAGAATGCAATTAGTTGACTCCCAGGAGCGAATTGCCAAATGTAATTTAAGTCTAAATTCCAGTTATTAAAATTTACATTTTCACTTGTATAGTTTGTGTTTGGATCTAATTTACCGACCGTATTTAGGTTGTAAAAATTGGTATAGTTAACAGCTCCCCAATAATGTCTAAAACTTAATGATAGCGAAGAATTTGTGCTAAAACTATATTTTCCTGAAATCGTGTTTGTGTAATTTTTTCGGTCTCTTATTCCAAAAATAATATTATTGTCCACTTCGTCTACATACCCTTGATCATTTTTGGTTTTATTAAAATTAAGTTGATATCTTAATGAAAATTGATTATTAAATCGATAACGGGGTGCAATACTAAAACCATAGCCTGTTTTTGGGTTATTAGAAAATGTAGTATGGTATCCGTTCGCGTTTAACTGAAATAATTTTTGTGAATTGGTAGAAATCCACCCATTTACATTCAATCTTTGTGGTCGCAAAAAATAAATACCACTTGTTGTACCTTGCCTCGGTTCAAAAAAATCTTTATTTTCAGATCCATAATTTAAATTGGAACCAAAAGAAAAACGTGCTTTGGTTTGTGCGCTGAAGTTTAATCCTGCATTATTGCCGGTATAGCTCCCAGAGTAATGTTGAAAACGGGCTTGATTATAAAATCCAAAACGATAGCTGTTAAAATTTTTCGTGGGTTGTAAAGTTCTCCAGCCAATATTTCCATAGATAGATTGCTGGTTGTTTGAAAATAAGATCCCTAAATCATTGGGATTGAAGTCTTTGTTTTCAAAGTTGTACCCAACTTTCCAATTCCAGTGTCCAGCATTTTTGCCAAAGCTATTGTCAAAAGTATACCCAGTATTTGGATAATTTATATCATCATAAATATTACTCAGTTTAAAGGAACCGTCTGCATTGTACTTACTGTCTTTTGTCTCTAAATGCCAGGATAGGGCTGTTACATTTGCATCCCTAAACCTTCCATCACGCGTCACGTTGGTGTTGATCAATGCAATACTAGAATTTTGATTAAACTGTTGGTCTAACACCATAATATTATAATTTGTAAAAGGGTTTGTGACTGATTTTCTAATTGTTCCGTTTGTATTGTTTTAATTGTAGCCTCTGTTTTCTCAGTGATAGCATTAAAAAAACCAATTCCCAATCCTTTTTTTGTTCTTCCAGAAACTTTTATGGCATTCAACATCGTTACTTATCCAGGAGAATTAATAAGTTTCTCATCTGGAGAAAGAGTACCAATAACATTGAATTGATCTATTGGAGCTGCTCCAATTCTTCTGGAATAAAATAAACGCCCTTTATTAAAGAGTTCAGTTCCTTCGGTAAAAAATTTTCTTTGTTCAGAAAATTGCTGTTCAAAAGGACCAAGATTTAGAACAACGTCATCAAAACCAACCTGACTAAAATCTGGAATTAAAGTAGCGTCCAGTGTAAAATTTTCAGTCAACCCATACTTGACATCCATTCCAGCACTCCAATCAAAATCGGTATTACTTTCAAATGTTGTCGTAGTCGCCGAGGCATAGGGATATAGGTTTAATTTTGTTGGCGGTTTTATGTTTTCAAAACCTTCAATTAACCCGTCATGCTGCGTCCATCTGCCAATTGAATTGTCAATAAAAGCCCAGGTGTGTTGTTCGTTTAAATTCTCTAACCTTCTATGAAAATTAAAACCCCAAGATTGTACTGGACTGTTTGCAAAACGAATTGCTCGATAGGGGATTTCCATTTCTACTTGCCATCCCTCTGGAGTGATTGCAACAGCACTTTTCCAAACGGCACTCCAGTTAAAATCTTCATTTCCGTTTGAAATCTTAGCATCCGCTTGATTTCCAGTACTCTGAACAATAAATTCAAAAGGGTTTTGTCCATCGTCATTTGGGTTGATCGTGACTAGAAAAAAATCAGCCTGACTAAAATTATCCCTATTTGCAAATTCTTGTGGAATATTTGCAGCATCTGGATCCAACATTGTTGCCGAAATATAAATGGCAGCATCATCGTAAATTACTTTCACAGTTGTCTGATATGCTGCTGTAACTCTTTTACCATTGTTAGGTCTAAAAGTGATAAAGTCGCTTAATAATGCCACATCTTTCCATGCCGTATCATTTAAGTTACCATCAATTACTGGAGCCTCTGAAACTCTTGCTGTTGTGCTCTTTTTTCTTTCTTTTTTTATTTCTTGAGCATTAAAAAAACCAATAAAACCGATTCCAAGTACTAGTAGTAATTCTTTTTTTAACATTTTTTTGATGATTTATGAAAAAACTAGTTTTGAACAGATTCTCTCTTTTAATGTCCGTGCGTTAAATCTATGTTAATAACTTATAAGACGATATAAAATTGGTTGAGTTACAGGGTGGCGTGTTAAATAATTCTTAAATCCTCTCTAAAAAAAAATGAATCGTTCCCAATTTTTTTTTGTGAAAACTATGCAGCAATTTACTTCTGAATGTGTATTTTTGTGGCCGTTATAAACATTACACAGCATGAATTTACACGAATATCAAGGAAAACAAATATTAAATAGTTTTGGAGTTAGAATTCAAAGAGGAATTGTAGCAAGTACTCCTGCAGAAGCAGTGGAGGCAGCCAAAAAATTGACGGAAGAAACCGGAACGGGTTGGCACGTTGTAAAAGCGCAAGTTCACGCTGGTGGTCGTGGTAAAGGAGGTGGTGTAAAATTGGCTAAAAATTTAGACGAAGTAAAAAGTATTTCGGATGATATTTTAGGAATGATGTTAATTACACCTCAAACATCTGCTGAAGGAAAATTGGTTAATCAAGTTTTAATTTGTGAGGATGTTTATTATCCTGGTGAATCAGAAACAGAAGAATATTATATTTCAGTTCTTTTAAATAGAGCTACTGGTAAAAACATGATTATGTATTCTACTGAGGGTGGAATGGATATTGAAACGGTTGCCGAAGAAACACCCCACTTAATTTTTACAGAGGAAGTTGATCCTTTATTAGGTTTAATGCCTTTTCAAGCAAGAAAAGTTGCTTTTAACTTAGGCTTATCGGGTGTTGCTTTTAAGGAAATGACAAAATTTATATCTGCTTTATACACAGCATACATCAAGTCAGATTCTGCAATGTTTGAAATTAATCCTGTGTTAAAAACGTCTGACAGTAAAATAATGGCAGTAGATGCAAAGGTAACTTTGGATGAAAACGCATTGTATCGTCATAAAGATTATGCAGCAATGCGTGATCTACGTGAAGAAAATCCCATCGAAGTGGAGGCGAAAGCTGCAGGCTTAAATTATGTAGATTTAGACGGAAATGTTGGATGTATGGTAAACGGAGCTGGTTTGGCAATGGGAACAATGGATTTAATTAAAGAGTCTGGTGGTGAGCCAGCCAACTTTTTAGATGTTGGAGGAACTGCAGATGCTCAGAGAGTAGAAACTGCTTTTGGGATCATTCTAAAAGATCCAAATGTAAAAGCAATTTTAGTGAATATTTTTGGAGGGATTGTTCGATGTGACAGAGTTGCGCAAGGAGTTGTAGATGCTTATAAGAATATGGGAGATAAGATTACAGTGCCCATCATCTGTCGTTTACAAGGAACAAACGCAAAGGAAGCAAAGCAATTAATTGACAATTCTGGAATGAAAATTATTTCTGCTACAGAATTTCAAGAAGCAGCAGATAAAGTTCAAGAAGTTTTAGAAGCTTAGTTTTCTTTTCAATAAATACGATCAAAAATGCCTCATAAAAATGAGGCATTTTTTGTTGAAATAATTTGAAAGTTAAGTTTTTTTAAAAATTAAATTCAAGGTTTTTATATTATTGTTGTAAAACATCTCGCTTTTCTGCCTTTAATTTTTTACCAATAATCCCAGAATATTTTTTTGCGCCAAGTTTGTTTAAGTGATTCGCATCGGACATAAAACGGTCGGCGATGTCTTCTTCTATAAAGTTCAAATGGCGACGATGTTTTAATTTTTTTAGTGATTCTAAAAAAAAATCGAAATATTTCCGGTCAATTTTTTCTTTGTAATCAAAATGATAGGGTGTGGATACAAGTATTAAGTCAATATTGTTTTCCGTACATAGGCGATCTATTTTGTACAAATAGTCTCTTTGAGAATGGCTAAATTTCGCTTCCTCTTGTTTTATGGAGAAATGCATGTTAAACGCCTTATTGATAATTTCTTCATTAGGGTTTGAATTTGTAGATTCATAAAAGCCTCCAAAATCCGGAGCAGTATAAATGCCTGAAATTGCTGGTTTTAGCACCTTGTCAAAAGTAGTTATAAAACCAGAATCGTCAAACATTCGAATGAAATAAAGGTATTTTTTTAGACTCTTTTCCCCTTCTGGAAAGTCAAGACTGAAAAGTCTATTGTATACAGGAGCAAAATTATGAATTGACACGCCTAATATTAGGGTATCGATGCGATGATTTTTGTTTTGAGTTAAAGTGTGTAACTTTTGATAGGTAAAATAATAATGTTCACCAGAACTTGCTAAGTTTTTTGCTCCTTGAGAAATGGAATCCCCATGGAGACGTTGTATTTGAGAATCTCCCATTAATAGGACAGGATGCTCTGAGAATGCTGTTAGTTTCGATTCAACCTTTGTTTTAGAATGCCGATAGTAGGTAAAAGTAATCAATAAAAATAATAAAGCAGGGATGCTGAATTTTAGGATCCTTAATACAAATTTTTTCATAATTTAAAATTGAAAATAAATAAAATGCTGCTCTTTTCCGTTGAACCAAAATAATGCAATTATGATTGTATAATACATTGCATGTCTAAGGGGACGCTTCCATTTTAGTCCCAAATGTTCAAGTGCATATTGACTTTCTCTTCCAAGCCATTCTATAAAAATGAAAATGAAAACAAGTAGCATTGTTATCATGGCGCCTTTAGGATTTGAGAGCTTAGGAACTTCTAAAAGTGATGCGGAGAAAATTCCTGAAATATAATTGAAAGCATGCGTTATATCCTTCGCTCTAAAAATGATCCAAGCAAATACCGTAAGCGTAAAAGTAAAGAGCATTTGTAGGAATTCTTTCACAGTTGGTAGGAAGTTTCCCTGAGCTACTATTTCTAAATTCTTTCTATTTTTATTGGTGAGTAATAGCGGTAAAAAGTAAATAGCATGCAGTATTCCCCAAACAATAAACGTCCAATTAGCACCGTGCCAAAAACCGCTTACAATGAAGATTGCAAATGTGTTCCTAACTTTCATCCAAGTACCACCCCAACTCCCTCCAAGAGGTATGAATAGGTAGTCTCTAAACCAGGTTGATAACGATATATGCCAACGTCTCCAAAACGCTGCAATATCTCTAGAAAAATAGGGGAATTTGAAGTTTTGCATCAAGTTAAAGCCGAAAAGACGAGAAGTCCCAATGGCAATATCTGAGTATCCTGAGAAGTCACCATATATTTGAAATGTAAAAAATAAGGCACCTAAAACCAACGAACTCCCATTCATATCTGCCGAATTATTAAAAATGTGGTTCGCAAGCTCTGCACAACTATCAGCAATCACCATTTTTTTAAACAAACCCCACAGTATTTGGCGCATTCCGTCAACCGCTTTTGAAAGATCAAAAGTCCGTTTTTTGTAAAATTGAGGCAACAGATTCGTTGCTCTTTCGATGGGGCCGGCAACCAACTGTGGGAAAAAGCTTACAAATGCCGAAAAGACAATAAAGTCCTTGGTAGGCTCTAGTTTTTGTTTGTAAACATCTATGGTGTAGCTTAATGTTTGAAACGTATAAAAGCTAATTCCTACGGGCAATATAATAGAAAGTGAATTTGTTGCTATTTCTGAGCCAAAAAATGAAAAAGCACTTTTAAAATTGTCTAGGAAAAAATTAGCATACTTAAAGAAACCAAGAAAACCTAAATTTACAAGTATGCTTGTCCAAAGTAAAATTTTTCTTTTGGTCTTATTTTCTTGACTTTTTAATTTTCGCCCTATCGTATAATCGACAAGGGTACTAAAGAGAATCAAAAATAAAAAACGCCAATCCCACCAACCATAGAATACATAACTTGCTAAAACAATTAATGCATTTTGTAACCTAAGATTTTTATTCGCTAGCAACCAGTAGAAAAGAAATACAGTCGGTAAAAATACTGCGAAATCAATTGAATTAAAAAGCATTCTTGTTGTCTATTTATCCATTTTTTTTTTCACTTCTATATAAGTCTGAATGCAATTTTCTTATTACAACAGCATCTCAAGAAGCAACAGATTAAGAATAAATCTGTTTCGTGGTAAATATATCACTTTAAAATAGTTTTCAATATAAAAACTCACAACCTAATCGAATAAATATTTGGGGACTTTTAATGATAAGAATCGCAAGTACGAGGATCGGTTTTTTATTGTTACAACCTTATTGTTTTATAATAAAAAAGAAAATAATGTTCCTCATCTCTACAGTATATTTGTTCAAAACCGAGCTTTTATAGGGTTTAAATTCAAGAATAAGCTCTTTGGAATATTGTCCTTAAAAGCGATTACATCCAAATCATTATTTTAAAAAGAATCTAAATTCAGGAATTTTTCTGGCTATTTTAACGGCTATTCCTCCTAATTCTTTAATGTCCTCGATTAATTGAGCTTTAGATGTATTTTCTCTTGAGGCTTTTTCTACCACTTTAATAAGTGTTGAATATACTCTTAAGTCTTCCGCTCCAGGAGTTACTGCATCTATTTCATCTTTAGATAATCCAGAAAGTTTGCCAAGTTCTTTTTTGTATTTTCCATCAAAAGCAGCATCTGCCTCTGTAAATAATTCACTAAATCTTCCCATTCTTAATTTATTTTTTTGGTTATTGTTTTAATTTGATTTGATATTTCATTTATTTTAGAAAATGCGGCATCACTTTTTATGTCAATTTCCTTGCCTTTGGTAATGGCAGATTTAACGATTTCAGATGTTTTCAGTAAGACCTTATTAAGTTCTTCATCTTTTCCTTCGAGACCGATTATTTCCAATGCCTTTTGTTGACTTTCTTTGACTTTTCGGGCAGAAACTAAATATCCTGTTATTGTTGTATTTGCTTACAAGCTATTTTGGTATGATTTGTCTATGCTTCGAATCATTTCCCTTTTTTGCCTTCTTATTGGATCTAATAGTTCTTTTTTCTTTTTATTAATTTGATTATTTGCATCTTCAAGAAATTCGGTCATTACATTGAGCGCTTCATCTGTTGCAGCTTTTTCATCTGTTGCAGCTTTTTCATCTGTTGCTCCTGCAGTCTCTATTATTCCATAAATAGATTTTTTGTGGTTTTTATGTTTTTTTAATTCTGACTTTAGCACATAATTAATTATGAAAGGTGCATATATTTCATCCATGAAAAGAGTAATATCATCTATGATTTTACTGTAATGCAATTCAATCATTGATTTGTGTGAGTTGTGAAGAATTTTTAAGTTTTTGCCCAGTATTTTGGATAACTGTACAGTCTCTTTTGGTAGAGAAACACAGGAGTTTATGACTATCAATAGTAAGATAAGCGATTTAATACGTGTGTTAATCATCTCCATTTCCATTTAATGGTTATACTTATTGAGTTTATCAACGATGTCAACTAACTCTTGGTCGGTGCTCTTTATTTGGTGTTAAATATGCCAAAGTTATTATACCTCCGATATTTGTGACTGCCATAAAATCAAACATATTGTAGAGTCTTAGTTTTGATTCCCTTTTTTGGTCTTGTAAATTTTTTTCTATTTGAGTTAAAACAGTCCCAGGTAATATTTTCTCGTATCCCTCTTCCGTCTATAGATAGTATGATTACTTTTGATATTAGCGTTTATTTCATTTAAAAATAATACCCTAATAATCAGTAGTTAATTTGTTAAAGTTAAAAAAATAAAAATAATTTACAAGCGCAAATAAATAAGTGGTCGATTTAAGGAATAAGTGGTAATTTAGAGGAATAACTGTTTCTTATATCGAGAAAAGAAGGCAATATTTACAGTTCCTTTTTCAAAACAGCAATCTCATCACGCAGCTGTGCCGCAACAATAAAATCTAAAGCTTTTGCGGCCGCTTCCATATGCTTGCGTTTTTCTCGAATGCGTTTTTCAATTTCCTCTTTGGGCAAGTATTGTAAATCCTGTTCGGCAGCTTTCTGTTTTGCATTATCATAATGATAGCTAGATACATCAGATTTGGTCAAGGTATCTTCAATCTTTTTATTAATTTGAGTAGGTCTAATGTTATTTTTTGTATTGTAAGCAATTTGTTTTTCTCTTCTGCGGTCAGTTTCATCAATAGTTTTCTGCATACTCTTGGTCATTTTGTCCGCATATAAAATAGCAAGACCATTCACGTTACGAGCAGCTCTACCAATGTTTTGAGTCAAGGAACGATGACTTCTTAAAAATCCTTCCTTATCCGCATCTAAAATAGCTACTAATGAAACTTCCGGTAAGTCCAATCCCTCTCTTAACAAATTAACACCAATTAATACATCAAACAATCCTTTTCGGAGGTCTTGCATGATTTCTACCCGCTCTAGCGTATCTACATCAGAGTGAATATAGCGGCATCGTATGTCTACTCTTGCTAAATATTTTGTGAGCTCTTCGGTCATTCTTTTGGTTAGGGTAGTCACCAACGTACGTTCATCTTTTTCAACTCGAATTTGAATTTCTTCAATCAAATCATCAATTTGATTCAAACTGGGTCTTATCTCTATAATAGGATCTAACAATCCAGTGGGTCTTATCACCTGTTCTACAAATACACCTTCTGTTTTTTGCAATTCATAATCCGCAGGGGTAGCGCTGACAAAAATGGTCTGATTTTGAATCGCTTCAAATTCATTAAATTTTAAGGGACGATTGTCCATGGCTGCCGTTAAACGGAACCCATATTCGACCAAATTTTCTTTTCGACTTCGATCGCCACCATACATTGCATGGGTTTGTGGAATGGTAACGTGACTTTCATCAATCACCATTAAATAATCTTCTGGAAAATAATCCAATAGACAAAAAGGTCGGGTACCCGGTGCGCGTCCGTCCAAATAACGAGAATAGTTTTCGATTCCAGAACAATATCCCAATTCGCGAATCATTTCTAAATCAAATTCAGTGCGCTCTTTCAAACGTTTTGCTTCTAGATGTTTTCCAATTTCCTTGAAATAAGCGACCTGTTTCACCATATCTTCTTGAATCTGATGAATGGCATTTTGCAATACATCTGGAGAGGTTACAAATAAGTTAGCTGGATAAATAGTGAGTTCATCAAAATTCTCAAGCACCCTATTGTTTTCTAAATCGAAGGCTTCAATTTCTTCAATTTCATCGCCAAAAAAATGAATTCGATATCCGTGATCACCGTAAGAGGGATAGATGGTTACAACGTCTCCTTTTACTTTAAAAGTACCGCTTTTTATTTCAACTTCAGTACGAGAATAGAGGCTGGTTACCAATTGGTGTAAGAATTTAGTACGCGCTATTTGCTGGCCTACAGCTACAGGAATTACATTTTTCTTAAATTCGTTTGGATTCCCAATTCCATACAGACATGAAACAGATGCCACCACCAATACATCACGCCTTCCCGAAAGTAGAGAAGAAGAGGTGCTTAGTCGCAAGCGTTCAATGTCTTCATTAATGGATAAATCTTTTTCGATGTAAGTACCCGTTACAGGAATGTATGCTTCTGGTTGATAATAATCGTAATAGGAAACAAAATATTCCACCGCATTTTCTGGAAAAAAATGTTTGAATTCTGAATATAATTGCGCAGCAAGTGTTTTATTGTGTGCTAAAACTAACGTAGGTTTGTTAACGTTTTTGATAACATTGGCAACAGAAAATGTTTTTCCAGAACCTGTAACCCCTAATAATGTTTGAAACTTCTCTCCAGCATTGATACTTGCTGTAAGTTGTTTTATTGCTTCCGGTTGATCTCCAGTTGGGGAAAACTCTGATACCAATTTAAATTTCATACCGTAAAAATACGGATAGTTTTCAAAGATTTTAGGGTCTTAGTAAAGAAAAATTTCCTGTTTTACGAATTGTTTTTTCGTTGAAATCAATCAAGTTTGCTGTGAACCAATATTCTCCAGAGGGTACTGTTTTTCCTTTGTATTCTCCATCCCATCCTTCAGGGTTTTCAGAGGTAATTACATGCATCACAGTTCCATATCGATTAAAGATAACAATGTCAATTTTTGTAAAAAATGTGGGAGTTGCTCCTTTGACACTCCAACGATCATTGCTGCCATCATTATTTGGCGAAAAGAACTTTGGAAATCCAATTATGGAAACATCCTTTTGTATTGGAGGTTCACAATTTTCAACGTCTTTTACATAAACGGTTATAATTCCCGGGCTTACATTGTTGAACTGATAATTCGTTCCATTCCCAAAAAAGTTACTGTTATCTATTGAATAAAGATAACTACTATTCCCAGTAATTTCGATATCTAAAGTGATGTTTGGCGTTGCTGTGTCTACGATGATTTCTCTAAAAGTAGGACTTTTCTTTACGTTTACTTCAAATTCTTTGGAGGTGGAGCAGGTAATGCCATTTCGAGTTTTATAGGCAATATGTGTATAAAATCCTGGCTCTTTAAGGATAAAGTTTTGTTCTGTAGAAATAATGGAGTTTGAAGCATTTCGCCATTCATAACGATTGTTTGTACTGCCTCCATATGCAATTATAGGTGGATTGCTATTGGTATCAAAGCAAATTGTATAGCTTTCTTGTAAATTGATTTCTACGGCATCATTCACAACTAAATCAAAAGATTGAATTCCGTTGCATCCTAAAAGACGATCATCAACACGCACCCAAATAGGCCTAGAACTCGAATTTATAATTCCTGAAAACGCATTGGTTTTTAGCTTCGCATCTTGAAATGTTGGAAAAAAACTGAAGAGCGAAGTATCGGGTAAGTCGAGTTCAATTTTTATGTCTGTTTCTTTTGTTCGAAGATTAAACCGTCCTTCGGCGTTTCCATCAATGTCGTCAGAATTTTCACAGGTATACATGGAACTTATCGTATTTAATTGTACAAATTGTGCTTTTAAGAAAAAAGAGCTGCTGTTTTCACAATTATTTTCATTGATGACTTTTGTAAATATTTTTTGATTTGGAATGGTATTTATAAAATCGGTCGGATTATTGATCTGAATATCTAAATCCAAATCATTTTGTGTTTTGTAAAAAAAGAATGTTTCACTTTGATAATTTGCTGAAATTTTTTCACCAATATTCAATAAGTTGAAATTAGAAATCCCATCATTATCTTCGTCACACTGAGTCAATTCTTGATTTGCAAGTAAATCGGGTAGCGGATATACAGTAATGCTTTTGTATATAACAACGGATGTTCCTCCGATACCCAACGTGGCTTTAATTGTAAATGTACCTGGTGAAGTGTACATGTGATTCGCTGTTAATCCTGCTGATGTATTTCCATCCCCAAAATCCCAAGCAATAGTATCAATATTTGCATAAGATACGGCTGTCAATGTAAAGGAAGTACCTACACATTTATTTTCTGTAAGTATTCTCGAAGCAAAATAGGATTGAATAAAATTGGGCAATCCTTTGTTAGATCCACCACTAGAAAGGTCTAAAGCATTGTGTGTGTATTGTGCATTAAAACCATTTTCTTCAGGAAAATTGATGGTTCCCAACTTTTGTAAAGCTGAAATTCCATTCGTTTCTTGTTCAAACAATGCCACGTATATTTTACTGTCATTTGCGAGTTGAATGCTTCCGAATCGAGTGCCTGAACTTGAAAATAGTTCTTTCTTTGGTGAGTACAATGGATCGTTTGGAAAAGGGTTTTCTATGGAATATTGATTTATAGAGCCTGTGTTTCCAACCAATCCAGTATAATAGAGCATTTTAGAATTTCTTGAAAAGGCAATTCCGTATGGTGATTTTGGAGCGGCTAACCCTGTGTCAGCGAAAATTTTAGTATTCGCTGTAATTGCTCCCGTTTCATTGTCAAAATTATAAAGATATACATATCGATCCTCCTGATCTGCGATTGCGATGAATTGCCCATTTGGTGATGCTTTCATGGCTCCGCTTGCGGAGACGGTTTCTTCTTGAACTGAATGCAAAGGAGGGTTGAGTCCATTTTCGTCAATTTTATAGCTACTAAAAGTATTTTTAACTTCATTCGTAGCTCCTCCTGCTTCCCCAAAAGTAATTAGCCAAATAGCTTTACCATCCTTGTGGTGAACTGCGGTTATTCGCTCTGTTGATGCGCCTCGTAGTGGTTGAAAACGCGTTAGTACCTTTCCTAATGGATATGTACTTGATATTTCTATCTCTGCCAGATAAACGCCTTTCCCTAATAAGGGGGTGGAAGTAGTTCCATTTACCCGAGTACAAAAGATGTAGTACTTTTCA
>ENA-UZWV01005947-UZWV01005947.1-metagenome-genome-assembly--contig:-Day-3-1m-contig-5947_pt1 | contig 12995 bp, 14 predicted proteins | sample MGYA00260342_ERZ794902 | MGnify/ENA metagenome assembly ERZ794902
GTGCCAGCGCTTGTTATCACGCCGCTGGTTTTCCTTGGCGGCAGTTTTTATTCCACCGATATGTTGCCGCCCCTGTGGCAGTCCATCTCGCTCATGAATCCGGTGCTGTATTTGGTCAGCGGCCTGCGCTGGAGCTTTTATGAGATATCAGAGGTAAATGTGTGGGTGAGCCTCATCGGTGTGAGTGTGTTCCTTGTGGTCTGCCTGGGCGTTGTCTATGCGATATTCCGAACGGGCTATCGCCTCCGGCCTTAGGACGTCTGGTTAGACTATGCTCTGGTTAGTAGAAGCCCTCGATAAACTCGAGTGGTGTAGTTAAGTTGCGCACCTAAGCGGCGTACTCACTTGGTGTAGGCGAGGCGAGGCTATATACTCAAACTCTGTCCGAAAGACCCAAAACATCAATAAGCGGCCATAACCGCTACTAGGGAGAACCAACTATGCCTACCCTCGCTATCGTCAACGTTGTGCTTTTTGCAGCACTGCTTGGCATTCTCTATCAATTTGGCAAACGCGAAAACTGGACGCTGTCGCGTCGTGTATTGCTAGGATTGATTGGTGGCACTGTCTTCGGTTTTATCCTCTCGGCGGCCTACGGCGATAATCAGGCGGTTCTCGACTCAACGCTTGAGTGGACCAATATCGTTGGCTCGTCTTATGTCTCTTTTCTGCGCATGATTATCATGCCGCTGATTCTGATTACGATGATCGCAGCGGTGATTAAGGTAGACGAGATAAAGTCGCTCGGCAAAATCGGAGGTACGGTCGTCTCGGTACTTATAATTACGACCGTGATTGCAGCGCTTGTCGGCGTTGGCATTGCCTTGCTCTTTAATCTCAACGCTGCAGATCTTGGTGCCGGCGCGCGTGAGCTTGCGCGCGCTGAGGTGCTCGAGGCGCGTCGTGCCGCTGGCGCGGATTACAGCGTTATAGGCACGCTAACCAATCTTGTGCCCAATAACATTTTTGCAGACCTGGCGGGATCGCGTCCGCTGTCGATTATCGGCGTCGTAGTATTCGGCCTCTTGTTCGGCATAGCGGCTGCCTTAGTCGGCGAAGAGAACCCAGAGCGAGGCGAGCAAATTCGCAGCTTCATCGACACAACTCAAGCCGTTGTTATGCGGCTCGTTAAAATCGTTATCTCACTTACTCCCTACGGCGTACTCGCGCTAATGACCCGCGTAATCGTGACAACCGACGGCAGCGCAATTCTCAACCTCATTAGTTTCGTCGTCGCGTCCTATATAGCCATTGCTATCATGTTTGTCGTGCATACTGTGCTTATTGGCCTGTTCGGCGGCAACATTCGCAGTTATTTTCAAAAGGTTTGGCCGGTGCTGACCTTTGCCTTCGTTACTCGCAGTTCGGCGGCGACTATTCCGCTGACGATCCGCGCGCAGATCGAAGAGCTTAATGTGCCTGCGCCTATCGCTAATATCGCCGCCTCATTTGGCGCAACAATCGGGCAAAATGGCTGTGCTGGCCTCTATCCTGCGATGCTCGCGGTGATGGTAGCGGCCTCTGGCGGCACCGAAATCTCGTTCGAATTTGTGATTAGCCTGGTGTTAATCGTCGCTATCGGCTCGTTTGGCATCGCCGGCGTTGGCGGCGGCGCGACGAACGCAGCGCTCGTGGTGCTGCCCGCACTGGGTTTCCCCGTTACTATCGCTGCACTACTAATCTCGATCGAACCGCTTATCGATATGGCGCGCACAGCGCTTAACGTTAACGGCTCTATTACTGCTGGCATCATCACTTCTAAGTTCCTCGGCTCAGAAGACACCGATGGCGTGGTAGCTGAATCCAACGTTTAAGGTTTTATTTGCGGCCTATGCCGCGGTAGACTTGATCTTAGAGGTTAGCAGAGGCGCCGCGGCGCGTTGGCTGCTCGATTCATTTAGATAAATCAGTTTAGGCTGCAATAAAAGGAATTAATTATGTTAAATCGCGCAAAATCACTGTTTGTTCTCACCGTGCTTGCAACGTTTGGGTTCGCCTCTCTCGCAACCGCCGACGAGATCGTTCGTACTGGAGAGGGACGCAACTTTTATAACAATATCTCTATTCCAGCGGGCGCTGAAACGCTCTACTTAAGTGGTTCGGGTGCTAGCCCCATGGAAGACGGCAGCTGGGGTGATATGGAGCAGCAGACCGTTAACACGTTTAATAAATTCAAAGAAACACTGGAGTCGCAGGGTTGGTCGATGGAGGACATCGTGCAGGTACGCGCGTTCGCTGTTGCGGGCCCCTATGGCGAACTCGATTTCGCCGGTTTTAACAGCGGCTACCAGCAGTTCTTTGGCACCGATGAAAACCCCATGAAGCCCGTGCGCTCTTTCGTTCAGATCGCAGGTTTGGTCGTCGAAGGTTGGTTGATCGAGATCGAAATTCGCGCAGCACGAATGCCAAAGTAAGCGCCGCGCCTCGCGCCCAGAAGGTGTGATCCATGCAAACCCTCGTCGGAAACGTCGAGGGTTTTTTTATAGCTTAGCGTCGTAAAACAGGTCTAGGGTATTAGCGCTCGGATTTCCCGCTTAAAGTCGGCGGGACTGATACCTGTTACCGAGTCGCGCTCTATAGCGATAATGCCCTCGGCGGCACTGGGATCTGTAGCAATACGCAGTGGTGATCGCGCGCGCGTTTGCGCTGGTAATTGCGTCGTCGAAGCTCCTAATGATCCTGATCCACCTGAATCCCCTGAGGGAGTAGCCGACTCTACTGGGGAGACAGCGATAATCGGTTTAGCGTCGACGGTCGTCATGCTATCGACACCGCCGTTTTTGGTTATCAGATAATGCCCCTGCGACCAGCCGAGCAGGGGATTAATTAAGTCTCGGCTCAACGACTCGACAAAATAAACGCCGCGCTCGCCTAGCTTTGGTAGACGCGAGCCGTTTACCTCGAGTACCTCGCCATTCAAAGTGCCCCCAAGAAACTTAAGTTCGATATCGATGGCACTGGCGTCGCCCTTAAGCGTATCTATAACGCGAAAGGTGAGATAGGTGCTCACCATGCCGCGGCTTCCAGATCGCTGCGCTTCTACCGCAACTACTTCGCCTTCGAACACAAATTCAGCTTGCTCGCTCAGGTTATTAACCGAAAGACTCAGCAGCGTAGTGCCAAACGCACTTGAAACGCCGAAGGCGGCGAACAGGATGGTGGCGCTCACCAGTGCCAAAGCTGCATTAATAGACGAGCGTGCGATAGTCATTTCCTGATCGCTCCTTGTGCAGAGTATTTGATCTTTCTACTTTTATATTGAGCCATCATCTGGCTCTACCGCCTGTAATGAATTAAGCACTAGGGCTCGATCAACCAGGTTTGGTGTATTTTGGGATTACGATGGAAATCGCGGTCCAAGCTCTGGCGGCTGAAGTCTTTGACGCGATAGCGCAATGCGATCTCGGCATCGAGCTTAAACCCTCGGCAGTTGTTTGAGAAGATGAGCAAGCCCCCCGACGCTAGCCGAGCCATGCAGCCGGTGATCAGTTTGGCATGATCTCGCTGAATATCGAGCACATTGTCGGTCTTCTTCGAGTTAGAAAATGTGGGCGGGTCGAGAAAAATGAGATCAAACAACCCTTTTTCGGCGTCTTCGTCGCTCGCATCGAGGCTCGGCGGGCGTCTATCCACCAAGGTTTCGAGGAACGCGACGCAGTCGGCGCGCTTGAGCTTATGCCGCTTACCGCCAACTTTATTCTCTTGGTAGTTACGCCTAGCCCATTCGAGATAGGTGTTCGACATATCGATGCTCAGACTCGATGTTGCGCCACCTAATGCTGCGTGTACGCTAGCCGTGCCGGTGTAGCAGAACAGATTAAGAAAACGCTTCCCGCGCGCTCTCTCAAAAATGAAGCGACGTATCGCTCGATGATCCAAGAATAGCCCGGTATCTAGATAGTCTGTGAGGTTTACATAGAGCTTGGCTCGACCCTCGCGAACGCTAAAAAACTTACCCTGATTATCCTCGACCTCATACTGCTTGGAGCCGCGCTGGCGCTCACGTGACTTAATAGTAAGCACGCGAGCCGGAACGTTAAGCACCTCTTGCAACGCGAGAAGCATCCCTTCGCGGCGCGCTTCAACCTTAGCCGGGTCGATCTTAGCAGGTGCTTGATACTCGGCTATATGGACGCGCTCGCCATACAGATCAACCGCGAACGCAAACTCGGGAAGGTCGGCATCATAGAGCCGATAACAATCGATTCCCTGCTGCTGTGCCCACTTACCAAGGACGCGAAGGTTTTTTTCTAGGCGATTTTTGAGATCGGTTATGTCGGTCATCATCAGTTTTTCATCAAGGGCAGGGCAGCCATGATACGACAAAGCGTGAGTGAGTTGGACAAACTATGCGATTTATCCGGTCTGCTACTAGACCTATAGATTTTGTCCTAAAAGGATTTTTGTCATGGAACAAGAGCTCGCACAATTCACCGCCATTTACGCCCAGATAGTAGCCTACCTTGTGGAGTACAGCTTCCAAATCGTCGGCGCAGTCATCGTTTTTCTCATCGGGCTATTCATCAGCAGAAGAGTCGGTGCGCTCATACTCGCTCTCTGTAAACGTAAGAACCTCGACATTACCCTAAGCAGATTCTTCTCGAGCAGCGCCCGCCTCACCGTCGTTGTTGCCACTCTGATCATCGTACTGCCTAAAATAGGCATTCAGATAACGCCCTTTATCGCGGCGATCGGCGCAGTAGGTCTTGGCGCTGGTCTTGCGGTGCAGGGGCTTCTTTCAAACTACAGCGCGGGTCTGAGTATCATCTTCACGCGCCCGTTTGTCGTCGGAGACACGATAAGAGTGAGAGGTGTATGGGGCATTGTCGAAGAGGTTCACCTCTCACATACCGTCCTCACCAACGAAGATGGCGAGATTATCACCATCCCAAACAAGCACATCGTTGGGGAGATCATCCATAACTCTCAGGCGTATACCGTACTCGAGCTTACTGTTGGCGTCGCATACGACAGTGATATCGACATCGCAATTTCAGCGGTGCGCACCGCCGTGTCACGAATCGAAGGGCTAAGCACAGACAGAGTCTCGCAAATCGGCATCGCTAGATTCGGCGACAGCGCGATTGAGATTGAGGCACGCGTCTGGGTGCAGACCCGTAAATTTCATGAGGCAAGGTTCGAAGCAAACTACGTAATCAGCGGGGCGCTAGACAAAGCTGGGATAGGTATTCCTTTTCCGCAGCGTGTTGTTCGGTTAGTTAGGCCGAGAAATTGAGCAAAATATAGCCTAATTGGGGCTTTAGTAAAGCAAGCAATCCAGCTGATCAGCAAAGAGAAATCATATTAACCGGAAACTTGGTAGGAAATTTAATCCGAGCTAATAAATGCTGCCACAATTATCAAGTATCACTTTTATGAACTATATAAATGTCTGTAGGAAGAGCCTGCGATCAATAAAGTTCTCACAAGGATATTGAGTATGAAAACTGAAAGATTAGAAAACTCCAATTTCAAATTCAGCAACAGAGGATTTTTAGTTGCACTAGCGGCATCGTCGATGCTCCTGATGAATAGTTTCAACTCTATGGGTAAATACAGTGCCGGGTTAAAAGAGATTACTTTTGTTCCAAAAACTTACGCTGATGATGCAATGATAATTCAATTGTGCAAAGAGGCGGCCACAACTGCCCATAATGACAGAATGCTGAGTAGTAGGGAGCGAGCCGACGGTCTCCAAAATGTAACTATTGGAACGTCTGTTGGATTTAGTATAGCTGCTGTGGCAGTAGGTGGACTTGCGCTGACACCTTTGGTGCCGATAGTTTTGGTTATCGGCGGCATTGAGTACAGTTGGATGCAATCTCAAGTAAGCACGCAACTAGCTGAGGCGGAGGCTAGATCGTCAAATCAAATGGCTGCGGATCATGTTAAGTGTGTTGAAGACCACGCAATTCTTGTGACAGAGTTAAACGTCCTTGACCAGGCCGAGACGAATATTCAATTCAACTACACATCAGGTGCCCTGCTAGGTGGCTTGGTTGATATGCCGAATGGAAAGACGCCGGTAACCTCTGCAACCCTTATACGATAGTATTTTTCTGAGAAATAACCCAAGGAGATCAACACGTGAAAAATTGGAATTTTAAAGTCAACTTATGGAAAGTAAGTATCAGCGTGGTTTATTTTTTTTCTTTCATTAGTTTCTCTGTCGTTTTTCTTGGGTATTTTGGTCATTCGGATGAAGAAAATAATAATCGAATCGAAAATAATAGTGCAGTCGAAATGCAAGTGAAACTAATAGAAGTAACCGCTTCTATTGATAAGAAAGAAAATGAAACGGCAAAAGATCAAAGAAGCAAACTAAAATTAATGCAAGTTGATACCGAAGAGAAAGAAAAATTAGGTGCTTTCATGAGCGCACTTAGTCTATTCGAATCAGGCTATTTTTATGACATAGCCGAGTCAATTTTTAACTCAAAAGAATTTGAAGAATATAGAGAATTGGCCGGAGACTCTTTGAAAGTACCAACCCACTCAGACTAAGATAAAATCTCTCTAATTGTAGGTGGTGAATTCGAAATGCTCTGGCGTGAACCATTAGAGTCTCTGTCTCTTACTGATTTCGAGAAAGCATCTGTAGGTCAATTAATTTATAACGATATTACACTCCGTGCCGAATTGAACACCATGCTCGCTAATTTTGAAATTAGTAGGCGAGAATATGATATCGAATTAGCTGCATTGCCAAGTTTATATGCAAGTTTGGAGTCGCATATTAGTTTAAGCGATATAGATCAATTGAAGAATGCACAAGGTCAAGTGGCTCGCGAGAGGGACTTCAGCCCGGAATTATATTCCGCGCTGGAAGACATGAAGAAAAATCCTGCCTACAGTATGGTCTATTCTGATGATTTCGAAGCTCTGGAAAATTATCTTTCTTCAGGATTAGACGTAGGCCAAACTAGGTCATCAAAACCTGATTTTAGCCTCATCGATGCCGCGGTTAGCATGAGATCTCCTCGGATAGTTCGGCTGTTGATCGACTATGGTGCAGATATCAATACGATCGATGCCGATGGTGATACACCGCTTCATCGTGCGGCAAGCCAGGGTAGCCTAGAAATTATCAAAGCCTTGCTTAATGCTGGAGCCGATGTTGATGCTAAGAATGATATGGGGCTGAAAGCGGCAAGCGTCGCGAAGATTGCTGAGCTGTCTTCGTTAGATGAAAATTTCGATATTATTGTTCAGCTTCTTAAATCTTCGGAAGAAGGTTGAACTCAAGGGTACGTCAGCTACTTTTAGAACCTCTGCTCTCTTTCCAGCCATTCGTCACCTTATGCTTCTCCCGTCCTTTTGATGTATTCTTTCTCATCAACAAGTCCTCAAGGTTCATGGATTCGAGCCATTTATGAAGGACTAGAATTCTATTTGAGTGAGAGCCTACAATGCCATACCTCCCCGCCGTCGAACTTGAGTGGCCCAAGGGCCTGTCCGTCACCGCCTCTGTAATCTGGTTGCACGGTCTCGGTGCCGACGGTAACGACTTTGCACCAATCGTCCCCCAACTTAATTTGCCAGCAGGTGTCGGTGTGCGCTTCATTTTCCCCCATGCGCCTTCTATTCCCGTCACGATCAACAACGGGTATGTCATGCCAGCCTGGTATGACATTAAATCGATGGATGGCGGTCGTCATGTAGATACTGAGCAGATCGAGCAATCGGCAGGGTGGGTGCACGATCTCATCGAACGTGAAATCGAACGTGGCGTAGCGCCGGATCGCATAGTCATAGCCGGTTTCTCGCAGGGCGGTGCGATCACCTACGAGGCAGCGCTGAGCTATCCCAAGCGGCTTGCAGGCATGATGTTGCTGTCGACGTATTTCCCCACCGCACAGACGGTAGAGATGGATGCAGTGCAGGCAGGCTTGCCTGCACTCATCTGCCACGGCAGCCATGATCCGGTGGTTGTCGAAGGTATGGGTCTCGAGGGTAAAGCGCGCCTCGAGGCACTGGGCTTTACGCCCGAGTATAGAACCTATCCGATGGAGCATGCGGTTTGCCCGCAAGAGATTGCGGACATAGGCGTATGGTTATCAAAAGTGCTTGCGTAAGAATCTTCTATTAAGCCTTGACCTTAGAGTAAGCTCTAAGGGTTATACTTGTCCTATCAAACGACGCAGTGTCTGCGTCTAAACGTGGGAGGCTTAGATAGATCATGAAAATCAGTCAGTTATCAGCGCACTGCGGGCTGTCGGCGCATACGCTGCGTTTTTATGAGAAAAACGGGCTTATCGAGTCGAGCGAGCGTAGCGCCTCGGGGTATCGGCGCTACAGTGACGCAGACATTCGCCGTGTTGAGTTTGTAAAGACGGCGCGAGACGCAGGTTTTTCTTTAGATGAGATCGCGCAGCTGCTGTCTATTCGCTTGGACCGTGATCATCACACGTGCGAGGAGGTCACCTCGATCACTCGTCACAAATTAGAGTCGATCAACGAAAAAATAGCGCAGTTGGAGGAGATCCGGCAGAGTCTGCAACTGCTGCTCAAAAGCTGTGATGGAGGCATGGACAGCGCTGTGCATTGTTCGATTATCGAAGCACTTGATGCCGGCAAAGTACCCATTGAGGAGGCAAATGCATGAGTAACTTATTGAGCATATTCTGGAATCTCGTCATTGAGAGCGCGCCTTGGCTACTTTTGGGTTATTTCATTGCAGGGGTTATCAAACAGGTTATTCCGAGCGAGTGGGTGCAGAAGCAACTCGCTAAGCCGGGGCTGCTGTCCATTACCAAAGGCGCGTTGATCGGCGCGCCATTGCCGCTGTGTTCTTGTGGGGTCATACCCACCGCGCTTGCCGTGCGCAAGGCCGGAGCGTCGAAGGGCGCGACGGCTTCGTTTCTCGTTGCCACACCCGAGACTGGCGTAGACTCCATCGCGTTTTCCTACGCGATGCTGGGGCCAGTTTTCGCGATCGCGCGTCCAATCGGAGCGTTGGTGAGCGCGGTTGTGGCAGGCGTGTTAGTCAACACTCTGGACTCGGAGGAAGAGGCTGTGGATACCGCGCCAGCACCCAAGAGCTGCTGCAGTATGAATAAAGAGTCTGTGGTGGTTGCCGCACAGCCGAGCCTCGGCGAGCGTTTCGTGCAAGCATTTCAGTATGGTTACGGCAGAATGATTTCCGACACAGCCAAGTGGTTATGCATCGGCCTCGTAGCGGCGACATTGGTGACAGCGTATGTCCCGCAGTCGTTTTTCTTGCAATGGGGTGACGGGGTCGTCGCAATGCTTGTCATGGTGATTATCGGTCTGCCCATGTATATCTGCGCGACAGCATCGACTCCAGTTGCGGCGAGTCTGCTTTTTGCCGGTATTTCACCCGGTGCTGCGCTGGTATTTATGCTTACCGGGCCTGCGACCAATATCGCAACAATGGGTGTTATTAAAGAGCAGTTGGGCAGTCGTTCGCTTGTCGCTTACCTGCTTGGTGTTATCGTCACTGCGATCGCGGCGGGTCTCATACTCAATCAGCTCTATGCGATATTCGGTTGGGAGCTTCAATTAGCGGCAATGAGCCATGGTGAAGAGACCGCGCTCTGGCGGCAGTTCGCGGCGGTCGCGCTGTCGCTGCTTGTCGCGCGCGTGTGGGTTAGTAGTCTGCTAAACAAGTTTCGGCCGAGTACGCCATCCTTAGGCGCCGCAGCATAGTTAGGCGCCGCAGCATAGTAAGGCTCGGTTACTCTCAAGAATCCGCCTAAGAGGGGCCGCTTGAGTTTAGGGTAATGGACAGGCGTGACTTTAACGCCTGCCAACAATCCTCTGGTTCGTATCCAACTCGAAAACGGTATCGGCGATTGAAGGCAGTAGTAAGAGGCAGTGCCGTGTAAGCCTCTCGAAATGCTGAACAAAACGCGCTATCTGTGCCTCGCTCATTAACGCGTTTGCTTGTTTAACCGAATGTAAGCTTTGCGTTGCTTTCGAGTCGTCACCATCCTGCCGCGCTTTATCTTTAGGCGTTTTGTAGCTTTCGCGCAGGCGTCTCTCTTGCTTGTTACGCCAGTTCGACACACAGTCAAAGGTGGGAGCCTCAAGGAAGAGCAGATTGTCGATTTGGCTAAAAAGAGTCTGATAGTCGCCTGCGAGCTGCTCGTTCACAAAGCCTCGCCAGCGCCCATCCGAGTCATATTCACGCTCTAAGCTGTTACAGGTACTAGTGAGCTCGCTCGCCNNCCCACACACCAGCCTTCGAAAAGCACGATGTCGGCGGCGGGGCGATCTTGTCGCGAGACAAGCACAGGCCATTCCGCACGCGGCAGTGGATTGTCGGTTGCTTTGTCGAAGCGGGGCAGGGGAATACCATCAGAGTGTTTGGTATCAGTTAGCGCCGCAAGGGTGGCGAGAGCAAGCGGAATGTCATGCGTGCCGGGCACACCTCGCGTGGCCAGCAGTGGATGCACTGTTGATGCAAGCGTTAATCTCTGTTGTCTACTGAGATAAAAGTCGTCGATTGATAGCCTTGCGACGACTAGGCCCCGAGCTGACAGCAGCGACTCAAGGAGTTCGCTCGCGGTTGACTTGCCGCTGCCTTGGCATCCGTTAACGCCCACAACAAAGGGCGATGCGCCAGTTGATTCGCTGCGCGCGAACGCAGCCACTAATTCATCGACGAGAGGGACAAACCAGCGCTCGGCGTCGTCTGCATAGCTCGAAGGCAGAGCATGGGACTCAACAAAACGCTGGATAACGTGTGTATGCATTGTGTAAATCAACCTTTGTCTCTGCTCAGTACGATAAGTCTTTTACGTGCTTGGCTTCACGGCGTATCCTTAAGAAAGATTACCGCATTGAGCATTGAAAAAGCAGCAATATGAATTCGACACTAATACCTGAAAGACCGCTCCTTATCTCACCCACTCTCGCAGCCACCATCGGGCTAGAGGAGACAGTGATGCTGCACGTGCTTGGTGAGCTTATTGCAATGCGTCATGTGCTCGTAGCGCGGGGTGCGGAGCACGAAAAATGGGTAGAGCTTGATGCCGACCAGCTGCAGAGCGTGTTGCCTTTCTGGGCGCCAATCGATATTCGCCGAATTCAGTCTAACCTTCGAGAGCTCGGTTTGCTCAAAGTCTCGGAGGGCGCATCCCATCTTGCGCAGCGGTTCGAGATAGACGACGGCGTAATGGCGACGCAGAACCCAAGGCAACAGCCGGCAGCCGTTCCAGTGGCTGCGCAGGCTTTTGTTGGCGACAATGACGCCGCAAGTACCGAAATGGCAGCGCCCCGGCAGGGCCTCCCTGTTTATGGATCCTCTGCGAACACGCATGCGGCAAGTGCGCAGCAGAGGCAAACGAATGGCGCGGCGACACTAATTCCAGCTAACTGGCAGCCAGAAGCCACTTGGATAAAACAATGTCAGCAGCACAATATTCCCGAAAACTTTCTTCGGGATGCGCTCCCAGAGTTCGTGCAGTATTGGCGTGACCGCGGTCAGGCGCGCTTCTCTTGGGGCAACGCTTTTTACAAGCACGTGTTAAAGCTGTGGCGCGAAGAGCAAACCCGCCGCGGCGCGTTCGAGCAAGTTAGCGAGATGTCTGCCGCATGGCGACCGAGTTCACCGGCGCTGTCGATACTTCATAACGCAGACGTGAATCCGCACTTTATCGAAGACGCGATTCCCGAATTCGTGCTCTATTGGGAGGAGCGCGGCGCGAGTTCGGGCCCTTGGAATACACGATTTATCGAGCATGTTCGCAGGCAATGGGCACGCTGCAGCGCGATGCAGGGTTTCGACGATACCCCAAGGCCAATCGCTGCTAACTGGACGCCCAGCGCCGACTTTTACGAGACCCTTCAGCTTGCCGAGATCGATGCCGAATTTGCCAATGCTCGTGTCGCCGAGTTTGTTCTATACTGGCGCGACAGTCAGCAAGCCAAGGCGTCTTGGAATACGACATTTCTTCAGTTTGTTAAGGCCGAGTGGGCGCGTAAACTTCAGCGCGATGCACAGCAACCAAGCCGCGGCATGAGCACGAGAGGAGGACAGAATGCAGAAGATCGACGCGATGGTAGCGCAGGGACGAGCAGCGTTGCAGAACGACTCCGACAACTCGACGACCGCAGTTGGGCAAGCTGATTTGGCGCAGCCAGAAAGAAGCAGTGCCTCGTCCTCGCCGTCGGATGATCTCGATCATATCGCAGCGATAAATAGGGTGTTCTCGCAGCTACAGTTTGCCTACCACAATCAGTATTATCGCGCGTTTCCCGATGTCGACAGCGAGACGATCGCGAAAAAATATTGGCTTAGCTGCCTCGAAGACTATGCGCCTCAGCAGATTGTCGCAGCAACCAAAACTATTGTACGAAGTCAGACCTTTTTACCTAGCCTCGCCGAGCTGATAAAGGCTTGTGAACGCGGGGGCGACCTGTTCGGCTTACCAAGCGCACGCGACGCTTATTTTGAAGCGTGCTCTGCACCCTCACCGAAGAAAGACTTTGCGTGGAGTCATCCCGCGGTCTATTACGCGGGCCGCGCGGCAGGGTGGTATACGCTCGCAAACGAGGGGCAACGCCGAGGGCAGCCGATTTTCGAGCATCATTATCAGGTGTTTTGCCGACGCGTGATGCGCGGCGAAAACCTCGAAGGGCTTTCGCCGACACCCTTGCCTAGCCGCGTGAATAAACGACTCGATCCTGCCGAGGCGAAAGCGCGATTCGCAAAACTCCGAGCCGAGCTAGAGCTTTAGTAGTCGGCTCGGCTTGCTTAGAAGCGCATTGCACCGGGGTTTTTCAAGTCGCTGTCGCAAATTTTAGCCGCCCAGCTTCTTATATTTTATTCGAGTCGGCTCCGCGCCATCACCAAGGCGTTTCTTGCGATCGACCTCGTAGTCGCTGTAATTGCCTTCATGCCACACCACCTGACTGTCGCCTTCGAAGGCGAGGATGTGAGTGCAGATGCGGTCGAGGAACCAGCGGTCGTGCGAGACCACAATGGCGCAACCAGGGAAGGTCAGCAGCCCTTCTTCAAGTGCGCGTAG
>ENA-UZWV01018791-UZWV01018791.1-metagenome-genome-assembly--contig:-Day-3-1m-contig-18791_pt1 | contig 12988 bp, 11 predicted proteins | sample MGYA00260342_ERZ794902 | MGnify/ENA metagenome assembly ERZ794902
GAACTCCTAAAAAAACCTGCTACGGCTCCAATCTACCGTAGTATCTAGGGAAAGGAATAGTCTCACGTACGTGATCCAGTTTACATACCCATGCTACGAGTCTTTCTAGTCCTAGTCCGAAACCAGAATGCGGTACACTACCGTATCTTCTCAGGTCTAGGTACCATTGGAATACATCTATAGGAAGCTTGTGCTCGTTTATTTTTTCTACTAGCCACTCTTCGCTGGTTTCACGCTCTCCACCACCTACAATCTCCCCATATCCTTCTGGAGCAAGTACATCTACTCCTCTTGCAAAACGCGGGTCTTCAGGGTTTCGCTTCATATAAAAAGCCTTGATTTCATGTGGCCAGTCGTATACCATTATTGGGAGGTCAAACAGGCGAGTAAGTACGGTCTCGTCACTACCACCGAAATCTTCTCCGTAGGTGAAGTTTTTAGCTGATTCTAGCCAGTTTGGTATGTTCCTTTGGTCCTCTTCTAGTTGCTTAAGCTCGTTTTTGAGTCCATCTATTTTATTCTGGTTGAAGTTTCTTACTCCTTTTTTGATACCTCCAGCAGCTATTGTAGTTTCACGTTCTGCTATCTCTGCGTTAGCTTCTTCTATTCTTGCATTTACAGCCGCAAGGTCGGATTCTAACGTCTTTAGCGAGTTTTGACCTTCTACGTCTTTGTTTCCTTTTAGTATTTCTACAGCCTCATCATAGCTTAGTCTCGGGAAAGGTTTGGCTACCGTTTCTAGTTTGGAGATATCTCTACCAAGTAATGCTAGTTCAGCTGAACACTTCTCCAAAACCTCCTCTACTACTGCTCTCAAGAAAGCTTCTATGGTGTCCATATTCTCAAATATGTCACAGAATGCCATCTCTGGTTCTATCATCCAAAACTCAGAAAGATGTCTTCTGGTTTTTGATTTTTCAGCTCTGAAAGTAGGTCCAAATGTGTAAATTTTTCCCATTGCCATTGCCATAGCTTCACCATAGAGCTGTCCACTTTGGGTGAGGTAAGCAGGCTTCCCGTAGTAATCTGTTTCGAATAGGTCTGTAGTACCTTCTGCCGCATTCCCAGTGAAAATAGGAGCATCCATCTGCACAAAGTCTTGAGACTGAAAGAAATTATGAATAGCATAGATAACACTATTACGTACTTTCATTATGGCCCATTGTCTTTGACTACGCAGCCAAAGGTGTCTTTTGTCTACAAGGAACTCTACTCCGTGCTCCTTGTTTGAAATGGGATAGTCCTTTGCATTTTGATACACTTTAATATCCGTGCAGTGCAATTCATATCCTCCTATCTGACGGGTATCTTCCACCACTTTACCAGTCACGGCTATTGAGCTTTCTTGTCCAAGAAATTTTGCGGTGTTAAAAAGCTCTTCTCCCATGTCCTCCACGCCTAATATGCATTGGCACATGCCTTGTCCATCTCTTAGATTTATGAAAACAACAGTCTTGCTTTCTCGCTTGTTAGATACCCATCCTTTCAGGGTAACTGTATCGCCTACATGTTCGCTTAATTTTTTAGTATGCATTGTGATAGTAGTGGAAAATCTCTCTAAATTTGAAGTGCAAAAGTAATTGGTCTCACTTACTTTTCTAATACGAATATGATAAAACAGCATTTAAGTCAGAAACTGCTTCAGAAGCTGAGTCCACAACAGATTCAGTTTATAAAATTGCTGCAACTCAACACCTTAAATTTTGAGGAAAGAGTAGATGAAGAATTGCTCGAAAATCCAGCATTGGAAAGTGGAAAGGATGAGGAAGATGAAGTAGAAGATTCGTATGAAAATGATGGTGAGCTAGATTACGACACCACCAAAGAAGAGATAGACATCTCAGATTATATGAATGATGATGATGGAGGTGTGCATCTGAGTGGTGAGTATCAAGGTGGAGATGAAGAAAAAGAGTTTATGCCTGTAGTCTACTACTCTTCTTTTAGAGAGCGACTTATGGAGCAAGTAACTGGAGTGCTTCGCTCGGAACAAGATGAGCTGCTCGCTGATCAAATTATAGGCACTCTGGACGATGACGGATACCTCAGGCGTTCTCTCAAAGCTATAAAAAACGATTTGCTTTTCACCCAAAATATAAGAACTACAGAGGAAGATCTCGAGCGAATATTGCTCTTCATACACGAGCTAGATCCTCCAGGAGTAGGAGCAAGAGACCTGAAAGAATGTCTGCTACTACAGATCAAGAGAAAACAAGAGATAAAAAATAACCCTGTTTACAGATTGTCCTATAGAATCATCGATGAGATGATGGAGGATTTCTCAAAAAAGCATTACACTAAGCTTCTGAAGAAGTTCGATATATCCGAAGATTACCTACGTGAAGCACTTGAGTTTATCTCTAAGCTCAATCCTAAGCCCGCACAATCTGGATCTGAAGGAGCTTCGAAGAAGGATTTTATCATACCAGACTTTATTGTAAAAGAAAGTTACGGAGATCTTGAAGTTTCCCTCAACTCTAAGAATGCTCCTGAGCTAAAGGTAAGTAAATCTTATGCAGAGACGCTAAAGAGCTATGAAGTCAGTAAGGAGAAAACCAAATCTCAGAAAGATGCCGTGCAGTATATCAAGCAGAAGCTGGATGGTGCGAAGTGGTTTATTGACTCTGTAAAGCAGCGTCAGAATACACTTTTGTTGACGATGCGTAAGATAGTAGAGTTGCAGAAAGCATTTTTCTTATCGGGTGATGAGACAGATTTACGTCCTATGATACTCAAAGATATCGCCGAGGAAATCAATATGGACATTTCTACAATATCCAGAGTGGCAAGTAGTAAGTATGTGGAAACGGATTTTGGTATTTTCTTGCTCAAGGACTTTTTCACAGAAGGAATTACTACAGATAGTGGTGAGGAGGTGAGTAATCGAGAGGTGAAGAACATACTGCATCAAGCCATAAAAGATGAGAACAAGCAAAAACCACTAACGGACGAAGCGTTGAAAAAGATACTCCAAGAAAAAGGATATCAAATAGCGAGACGTACTGTGGCTAAATATCGCGAGCAGCTTAATCTACCAGTAGCTCGACTTAGAAAAGAATTATAAGTATGAAGCAATTGTGGAAAGGAATATCGGGTCTCAGTCATCCAGTCTTCTTACCTTTATTTAGTCTTTTGGTGTATGCACCACTTATCGCTAAGTATGAAAAAGATGCGTGGTTATTGTCTAGTGTATGGCTGATTTTCGCCTATTACTTATTACCTATACTACACTTTCGAGTTGTCAGAAAAATTAATCTTCTTACTCCTAATTTAGATGAGCGAAGGACGATATATCGCACTTATACCATTATAAACTTAGGATTCGCAGTGGTTAGTTTTTTTATAATCAGCGAGTATGTAGCTTACTTTATTGGAGCTTTTTCACTTCATCTGATACTTTTAGCACTAGTTTCAATGGAGCTAAAAGCAAGTTGGCACTCAGCCGCTTGGAGTTTTCTATCTATGGTGGGTATGATGGTAGTATACAGTATAGGATACCAAGACATGATTCTGCCTATCTTAGTTCCTTTAACGGTCTTGGCTATAGTCTGCATAGCCAGATGGAGAGCTAAGGCTCACACTCCCTTTGAGCTATTAATAGGTATAGCTGCAGGGGCTCTTGGAGCAATTTCTGTGTTCTTTATCTAAAGTTGAACAATAAAAAGAAAAAACATGGCATATAACACTATACTCTACACAAATAAAGATGGGATAACCACAATATCTCTTAATAGACCAGACCGATACAATGCAGTTACTGGTGAAATGAGGGAGGAGTTAAAAGATGCATTTGAAAAAGCAGCTTCAGATACCAATTGTAGAGCAATAGTACTCACTGGAGAAGGTAAAGCATTTTGCTCAGGACAGGATTTGAAAGATATCGAAGGACAGGAGATTGATTTTGCTGACTTTTTGAAAAGTGGATACAACCCCGTTATTAAGTTAATGCGTAGCACGGCTAAGCCAATCATTGCTCGCGTTAATGGTGTCGCAGCAGGTGCTGGCTGTTCCTTAGCTTTGGCGTGCGATTTTATCATTGCAGATGACAGAGCAAGTTTCGTAGAAGTATTTATAGGCATAGGTCTCGTATTAGATTCTGGTTCATCATATTTTTTACCACGGAGCGTGGGTCAAGCTAGAGCTTTTGAAATGGCAACTATGGGCACAAAAGTATCGGCACCAAAGGCACTTGAATGGGGATTGATTAATAGGGCTACGTATACAGAAAAATTAGATGAGGAAGTAGCCAAGGTAGCCTCATACTATGCTTCAGCACCTACACTTGCTGTAGGGATGATGAAGGAAATGCTCAATAGATCAAGTACTTCTACCCTACTTGAAGTATTGGACTACGAAGCACATTTCCAACAGATTGCTGGGAACTCAGAAGACTACATAGAAGGTGTAGCTGCTTTTGTAGAAAAACGAAAGCCAAATTTCAGCGGAAAGTAGAATTACACTATTCTTACCGAAGCTCCAACGTATTTTTACGTATTTTCGATGACGGAAATTATGAAGAGATTTTTTACTTTGTTTCTTTTTTCTTGTTTTGCTTGGATCACCTATGGACAGGAGATCTGTGGTCATCAGGCGTATGTCGAGTATTTGAATAGTATAAATTCAGGAATAAAAGAAGCGTATAATTCAGCATTTCATCGAGCTCTTGATCAAACAAAGGTTAAAAATAAAAAAAGTGAGGAGTCTATTTACGAAGTGAAAGTGGTATTTCACGTGGTGTATAATCAAGAATTCCAAAAGATCGAAGATTCTCTCATTTTTACACAGTTAGATGTACTCAATGAGTGTTTTCGAAGAACTAATCCTGATACAGGGAACACAAGAGATGTATTCAAAGATGTGGCAGCAGATACCAGGATTCAATTTGTGATGGCTGAAGAGGACCCCAATGGTAATCTTACCAATGGGATTGTAAGAAAGGAAACCGTGAGACCTACCTTTGGGTCATTCCCGACTAATTTGGCTGCTGCGGACCTAGTTAAAAATGAGTTTGTTGGAAGTAAAGCTTGGGATACAGATGAATACCTCAATATCTGGATTTGTGACCTATCGATACAAGGATTTGAGTCATTATTGGGCTACGCATATCCTCCTACAGGGGCTAGCAACTGGCCAGGTACAAACTCATTTGCTACTTCAGAACGACAAGGAGTCGTGGTGTATTACAAAGTCATAGGGCGAGATAATCCTGAGAGTTTTGCAACGGGAGACCGTACGCTGGTGCACGAAGTAGGGCATTACCTCGGTCTTAGACATATTTGGGGAGATGGAGGTTGTGCTGCGGATGATTTTATGGATGATACTCCACTTGCTAGAAGAGCAAGTAATGGATGCAACTTAGGGGTGAATACTTGTGCAGAGCCTACTGGTGAAGAGCTGCCTGATATGATGGAGAATTACATGGATTATTCTTCAAGTGCGTGCCAGAATATGTTTACCGCAGATCAAGCGGCTCAGATGAGAATGAATCTTACAATGTTTCGTTCAGGGACGTATGAAGAGATAATCCCATACGTTGAACCCGAATTTGCTCTGGCAGCTACGGGAGTATATCCTAATCCTGTTGTTGAAAATTTGAAAATTTACATCTTAAACGTGGAGGAAGAAAGTAAATATAGTATTGGTATATATAATTCTTTAGGACAAGAGGTGAGAAGAGAGCGATTAGCCCGGGTTGCCAATCAAGAAATCAATGGTTTGAACGCATTAAGAGGACTGTATATATACCGAATTTTTAATGGTGAAGAAATACTCAAAGAAGGCAAGCTGATCATTGGCTTGTAAATGCTTTGATTCATTGGGTTCCAATTAGGTTATTTTGTGTGGATTAGGTTATTTTTGCGACCCAAATGGCGCAAGAAGTATTCGACTTAGACTTAATCAAAAAAACGTATCAGAATCTTGATACGAAAGTAAAAGCTGCGAGAGCAGCAGTTGGTAAACCTCTAACATTAGCAGAAAAGATTCTCTACTCCCACTTATGGGAAGGAGAGGCGAGCAAAACGTATAGTAGGGGTAAAGATTATGTAGATTTCGCTCCAGATAGAATAGCGTGTCAAGATGCTACAGCTCAGATGGCTTTATTGCAATTTATGCAAGCGGGGAAATCGAAAGTGGCAGTGCCTACCACTGTACACTGTGACCACTTGATTCAAGCTAAGATAGGTGCAGATGAGGATCTGCAGAATGCTAACAACACATCCAATGAGGTATTCAACTTCCTGGAGTCGGTTTCTGATAAATATGGAATAGGGTTTTGGAAGCCAGGAGCTGGTATAATACACCAAGTTGTATTAGAAAACTACGCTTTCCCAGGTGGAATGATGATAGGTACTGATTCTCATACAGTAAATGCTGGTGGACTAGGAATGGTGGCTATAGGAGTAGGTGGAGCAGATGCCGTAGACGTGATGGCAGGGATGCCTTGGGAACTTAAATTTCCAAAACTTATCGGTGTGAAACTCACAGGTAGATTAAGCGGATGGTCTGCACCAAAAGATGTCATTTTGAAGGTTGCAGGTATACTCACTGTAAAAGGTGGTACAGGAGCTATTGTAGAATATTTTGGAGAAGGAGCTAAGTCAATGAGCTGCACTGGTAAAGGTACAATCTGTAATATGGGTGCTGAAATAGGAGCGACCACTTCTACTTTTGGTTACGATGAAAGTATGGAAAGATATCTAAAAGCGACTGGTAGAGCAGATGTTGCAGAATTAGCAAATGGTGTTGCAGAACATCTTACTGGTGATGATGAAGTGTATGCAAATCCAGAGCAATATTTTGACCAAATTATAGAAATAAATTTAGACGAGCTTAAGCCACATATGAATGGGCCGTTTACACCAGATTTGGATACCAAAGTTGGTGAAATGACGGAGAGAGCAACTGAAAATGGATGGCCACTTGATGTAGAGTGGGGTCTAATAGGTTCTTGTACTAACTCTTCTTATGAAGATTTGAGTAGAGCAGCTTCAGTAGCTAAGCAAGCCGTAGATAAAGGAATTAAAATGAAGTCTCAATTGGGTATCAACCCTGGTTCTGAGACTGTAAGATATACAGCCGAACGAGATGGTCTTTTAGGAATATTTGAAGATTTAGATGCAACTATATTTACCAACGCATGTGGACCTTGTATAGGTCAGTGGGCTCGATATAGTGATCCTAAAAATGCACCTAAGAATAGTATTATTCATTCATTTAATAGAAACTTCAGCAAGCGTGCAGATGGTAATCCAAACACACATGCATTCGTAGCTTCCCCTGAAATAGTAGCAGCTATTGCATTATCTGGTCGACTAGATTTCAACCCAGCTACTGATCCTTTGATAAATGATAAAGGAGAAGAAGTAATGCTAGATGAACCTACAGGTTATGAATTGCCTCCAAGAGGGTTTGGTGTTGAAGACAACGGATATTTAGCTCCATCTGAAGATGGAAGCGGAGTAGAAGTAGTAGTGAGCCCGGATTCTAAAAGACTTCAATTGCTAACGCCTTTTGCTCCTAACACAGAAGGAGATCTTCACGGCCTCAAGCTTCTTATCAAAACAAAAGGTAAGTGTACTACTGACCACATCAGTATGGCTGGTCCTTGGTTGACGTATCGAGGTCACTTAGACAATATTTCAAATAATTGTCTCATAGGAGCTGTAAATGCGTTCAACGATAAAACGGATACCATTAGGAATCCATATACTGAACATTATGAAGGAGTTCCTAAAGTAGCTAGAGCAATAAAAGCAAGCGGAGATAGATCAATTGTTTTTGGAGAAGAGAACTATGGTGAAGGAAGTAGTAGAGAACACGCTGCTATGGAGCCAAGACATCTTGGAGTAATAGCCGTAGTAGTAAAATCTTTTGCACGTATACACGAGACTAACCTCAAGAAGCAAGGTATGTTAGGACTTACGTTTGCTGATCCGGCAGATTATCACAAGGTACAGGAACAAAATACAATTGATATACTCGGATTGGATAATTTCACTCCGGGGGTTCCTTTACAGATAAAGCTTACACACGTGGATGGGTCAACGGATACATTTGATGTAAATCATACGTATAACGAAGCTCAAATAGAGTGGCTTAAGGCTGGAAGTGCACTGAACCTGATCAAACAGCAAAACGGTTAAATCACCGTTTGAGAATTTAAAATTACATTTGTTTAAACCCCACATAATGAACTTCCATTCATTGTAGGAAATAATTTAAAAAAAATGAGTACAGAAAATAAGGATTCGAGGAGTAAACGATTATTGTTTATCCTCATTTTAGGGCTTTTATTACTAAACGTAGGTCTCATCTATAACCTTGTAACTAAGGATAAAGAGTTGAAATCTACCGAATCAGAATTGGTGGAAACCGAAGCGGAGTTAGATGAGCTCAAAGAAGTAGAAGAAGAACTACGTATCAACCTAGAAGATAAAATAGGACAAAATGCAGCTTTAGATAGCATTATCGAAGTGCGTAATACTGAATTGCAAGCTAAGGTTACTCAAATACGAACGATTCTGAGAAGTGGTAAATTGAGTAAGGCAGAATTGAATAAAGCAAAAAACGAGATTTCTGGATTGAAAACTCAAGTAGCTGAATTAACAGCTGAGATAGAGGAGCTTTCGAAGGAAAATCAATACCTGAAAGATGAAAACTATGTGATTCAAAAGCAAGTGGAAGCTGAAAAGGAAAAGGTTGCCCAAATGACAGAGGTAAATACTGAGCTTACAAAGCAGGTCGCTGTTGGGTCTCGTATATTCTTAAAGGGATTAGATGTTATGCCGCTTAGAGATGCTGTATTTGGAGATTTCAAGACTACTGATAAATTAAGTAAGCTAGATAAAATCGAAGTGGAGTACACTTTGGCTAACAATGATCTCGCAGAAAAAGGGGAGAAATTACTTTATTTCCAAGTGGTGACTCCTAATAAGAGTACGCTTCGTAACAATAAGTCTGGTTCAGGAACCTTCAACTTTGATGGAGGAGAAAGATTATATACGGTCAAGAAAGTGATCAATTTCCAAAATAAAAATGAAAAAGGTTCTTTCTCAATTCTGAAAACAGAGGGAATGACTGCAGGCCGTTATGTGCTAAACGTATTCAGCGAAAACCATAAAATGGGTACAGCTGAATTTACGCTCAAATAATGAGTCTGAGAACAGAGAAAATATCTCGAGCTATACAGAGGGATTTAGCACCAATCTTATCTCGTTACTGTGCTGGAAAATTACCCGGTCAAATGGTAACCGTTATAGAGGTCAAAGCTACAGCAGATTTAGGTTTGACTAAGGTATATGTCAGTATACTTGGTTCTAAGGATAGGGAAGCTAGTCTAAGAGTAATAGAGATGCACAATAAGGAAATACGTTTAGAATTAGCCAAAGAAATAGGCAAGCGTATACGTAAGATTCCTGAACTGAATTTTTACTTAGACAATACCATGGATCACGCAGAAAGGATAAATAAGCTGCTTGATAACTTATAAAGGTTAAGTCTTGTGAGACTTCCTCTTTTCATCGCATATCGCTATCTATTTTCGAAGAAAAAGGTCAATGCTATCAATATTATTACCGGCATTGCGATGCTTGGTTTTGGAGTAGGAGCATTTGCTATGATAGCGGTATTATCTACTTTTAATGGTCTCAGTGAGATTGTAGAAAGTACGATTAATAGTTATGATCCAGATATTAAAATCAGTGCTGAAGGGAGAAAAACTTTTAAATATGATGAAAGTCTTTTTTCAATAATATCAGAAACTGATAATGTATTAGGCGTATCTCAATCACTTGAAGAAAAAGTCGTAATTAAGTACGACAATAAACAAGAAATCGCTAGGATAAAAGGAGTAGGTCAAGCTTTTGATGATCAAAAGTTTGATTCATTGATTGTGATAGGAGATTTTAATGTCGGGGATTCTCTTAGACAATATGGAGTGTTTGGTGGAGGGTTAGCTTCTAAGCTTAACCTCTTTCCTGGAGCTCCTGATCCAGTAACTGTTTTAGTGCCAAGAAGGGACGTAGAGTATAATTATCTGAATCCAATGGCTTCACTTAGTGCAAAGTACTTAAGACCTAGTGGAGTCTTTTTAGTTCACGAGGAGATAGATAATGAGGTTTTTCTAACGTCATTGGATTTTACACAAGAGCTTCTTTCATACCCAAATGAGATTAGTGCATTTGAAGTTTATATACAACCTGATGTGAATCCATTTTCAGTAAAAGAAAAATTAGAATCTGCCTTAGGTCCTAAGTTCAGGGTGCAGACTAGACGTGAATTGAATGAAGTGATTTACAAGATATTTAGCAGTGAAAAGTGGTTCACATTTGCCATACTTGCTCTAGTACTGTTCATATCCTCATTCAATATTTTTGGTTCTTTGCTTATGCTTGTATTAGACAAAAAGAAGGATATTGGCATATTGAAAAGTATGGGTGCTGAAGAAGGTACTATTTATAAAATATTTTTGTGGCAAGGGTGCTATATCGCAATGTTAGGAGGCGGTATCGGGATTTTGTTAGCAGCTATGTTAGTTTTAGCACAGCAGTACTTTGGTTTTATAACTATAGATAGTAGTATGGTTCAAGAGTATCCGGTAAAGCTATTGATGAAAGATGTACTGCTGACATTTGGGACAGTTTCACTTTTAGGATATCTCATATCCTTGTATCCTAGTTCTAAGGCAGCAAAGACTCCTATTTCAAACATAAATTGAAATGTGGGGTTGGTTTAAGAAAAAAGTAAAGAAGAGTAATCCAATGAAATTTTTGATAGTAGGGTTAGGGAATATTGGTAAGGAGTATGACGGCACGCGTCACAATATTGGTTTTGAGGTACTAGATCAATGGGTCAGTGAATACAAAGCAGAATGGGAGACAGGAAGACTTGCTAATGTAGCAAGGTTTAAATTTAGAGGTAAACAAATTATATGTTTAAAGCCTACTACATTTATGAATTTGAGTGGTAAAGCCGTAAAACATTGGATGACTTCTGAACGTATCAACCCTAAAAATCTTCTTGTAATTACTGACGATATTGCAATTGATGTTGGGAAACTTAGAATACGGGGTAAGGGGAGTCCAGGAGGTCACAATGGATTGAAAGATATTCAAGCACAGCTAGGGAATGATAAGTACGATCGGATTCGTTTCGGTGCAGGAGGAAATTTTCCAAAAGGAAGACAGGTAGAATTTGTCTTGGGGAAATGGGACAAGGATGAAGAAATAGAAATAGCCTTACAAAAAGATAGGGCTTGTAAGGCTATAGAATATTGGATAATAAAAGGGCTCTCTGGAGCTATGAATGAATTTAGTGGCTAGCTAGGTTTTGTTAACTAAAACAGACCTCTCTGCCTCTTAAGAATTCTTCTTTTTGACTTTTTTGAAACATCATCAAAATAACAACTAGAAATATTTTTGCCTATGGACCGCTCGAACTTTAGCATTATAAAAAAGTAGCTATTGTTTTTTGAAGGGTTCGCTCTCATACTACCTGCCGGATATGAAAGTCCGCTCCTATCTGCCAATATAGCCGCGATGTCCCCATTTGCTTCAGCTATAGTAGCGTTGTCAGCGTTTTGTGTACTTACATCGTCTAGATAGTCTGTAAATATGTACCTCGTTCCGATGTCCAAATTAAGAGTAGAAGTACTACCAAGCGGAAACTTATATCCCAACCCGACTGGAACTACCAAGCTAAATTTACTATATGTTTCATTATCACTTAAGAGCTGTTCTTCAGTACCAAGAGGTCTTAGTTTAACCCACTCGCTATTGAACTCTGCTTTTGGCTGATAAAAAATTCCCCCTAGACCTCCGTATATATATAAACTCTCCTTAAAGATTTGGTTGCATAGAAAGGTCTAATTCCAGATACAAGGTTAAGCTCGATTAAATCTGTGCGAGCACTTAAATTTTTGACAGATCGGCTTGCTGATTGACTATAAGCATCATCTCCATACAGTCTGGTGAAAATTAGATTTGAACTTAAGGAAACCGAATTCATGTGAAGAGTAGTGCCTATTCCTATGGCGGGTCGTGTAGATCTAATGTCTGTGTCTAGTGGTCCAAACTGTGCATCTCCTGATTCCCCGCCTAAATCACCAAGCATATTGCTAGCACCTACCAAAACACTATAAGACCAGTTGTTTTGAAAGTTAGTTTGTCCACTACTCATTGCTGCGATGCCTATTGATAGGCTTAAAATTCCTAATCTCCTCATAATATTGTTCTTAGGATTTTAAAATAGGGAAATAATCCAATTTGTATTTAGAAAGTGTTCATCAACCGAAATATGGTATTAATCTTACTTTCAGGAATAAGTTAAATAGCAGGAATTCTAGGTGAATTGGTTCGTCCTAATTGACAATAATTTTTTGAGAATATTGACTCAATTTCCCACGAATATAGATAATATAGACACCCTTGGTAAGAGCAGAAGTCCTAATAATATAGTCAGATTTTACTCGCTCAACAGGAACTTCAATTTGAGCTCCAAGATGATTGATTAAACGAATCTCAGCATTACTTATGCCTCTTACTTTGATGTCTTGACCATAGGTAGGATTTGGCAAAATTAAGAGGTTAGACTTTTTGGTATTGGAAATAGATGAGAGGTCAGCTACGGTTGCTATTATAGTATCATAGGCTGTGCAGTTAAACTTAGAACGCATAGTAACAGAGAATTCGTGTTCACCTATGCCAAGGTGCTTTCCGATTAACCGTACTGTTTGAGTTCTGAAAAAGGTATTCCAGAAAAAAGTGTAACTATCTCCACCTCCTGGGTCTAAGAATACAGTATCATTCAATGACATAGTAAAATCTGGACCTAAATCAGGCTTGGGAGTGTAATCTATTCTAAAGTTAGCGGTGTCTGAGACAGAATTACAACTGTTTTTATCCGTGTAGTTGAAAAATATTTGAGTAGTAGTATCAATAAATAATTCAGATAAATTACTTCCATCCATCCAGACAATATCTGTAATGCT
>ENA-UZWV01009537-UZWV01009537.1-metagenome-genome-assembly--contig:-Day-3-1m-contig-9537_pt1 | contig 12981 bp, 8 predicted proteins | sample MGYA00260342_ERZ794902 | MGnify/ENA metagenome assembly ERZ794902
GCAACAATCACTGCTTTGCAAAAAGAGCTTGAAGTAAACACCTTAGAGGTTGCGACGTATGAGCAAGAGGTGAGCCTTGCTCAGCAGGGGCTTGATAACTTCTTTGCCTATTATGAACAACAGAAAGTCCTTTTGAGTGAGCGAAAGCGGATTGCGCAGGATCGCATTGTTGAACTTGAATTAAAGCTAAAATCTGGACGATCAGATGTCAGTGCACTTGCCAAAGAGTTTTTGGCTCTTGCTCGGACTGAGATAGCTATTGAGCGATTGAACTTTGATCGTAAGACTAAAACGCTATCTGCTTTGAGTGTTACTGGGCAAACTTGTGAGTTGGTTCGCCTTTGCGATGCTATTGGTACTGGAAAATCTAAATGACAGCGGTTGAAGCTACGGAAGCAGATGCTCCAAGCAAAGTGCGTGATGCCTTTGTTATCCACGCGTTATTGCAACGTCTGTGTTCAAAAAACACTTACAACGAAGTGAAAGAGGCTGTCTCATCCAGCCCACGCGACGCCACGCTAGAATGGTCCAGTGACGCTATAAGTGGCTTTGGGTTCATTTGTAATTCTGGAAGCGCGAAAGCATCTGAGATTTCTGGTGGGTTATGTCCAGCACTCTTACTTGGCAAAGAGGGTGACCTCGCCATTTTAGAAAATGTGCGTGGTGATGACTTTACAATTTTTGATGGCAACACACGTAAAAAGCGCAAGCTGAACAAAGCAGAGTTCAAGCAATGGTATTCTGGACAACTTTTATTCGCCCAGCCTGAACTAGAAGGGCACAAGACGGTAAAAGCACGACTGAAAGCTCTCAGTCCCTTGAAGACCTTGGGAACTGCTCGGTTCTCTTGGATTGCGGTCGCAGCGTTGCTTTCAAATATCTTAGGCTTGTCTACTTCACTGTTTGTGATGGTAGTTTACGATAGAGTTTTGCCCAACCAAGCGACGCAATCGCTTTATGCTCTGGCCATTGGGGTAGGGTTTGCTGTTTTGTTCGATACGCTTTTGAAGGGTGCGCGTAGCCGTATCGTCGAGCGTGCATCTGTGGGTGCTGATATTGCCGTGAATGAGGACATATTTGAGCAGTTTATCGAAGTTTCTAATACCAAAGACCGTAAGTCCGTTGGTGAGCTTGCCTCAGTCATGCGTGACTTTGAAGTTTACAGAGACTTTATGAGTTCAGCCACAATCCTGACTTTGATCGATTTGCCATTTGTATTGGTTTTTGTGGGTGTGATTTACATTATTGGGGGTCCTTTATTCCTCATTCCATTGATATGTATCCCAGTCATTTTGATCCTGATATTAGCGGTACAGCCATTACTAGTTCGCAATTCAGCTGCTGTTTCAGCATCTGCACAATCACGCCAAAGCCTACTTGTTGAGGTCTTGGGTGGTTTGGATGCTCTGAGGGTCAATGGTGCCTTTGCGTTGATGAAACGTAAGTTCCTTACACAATCTAACTTTTATGCGAAGGCATCTCATCAGGCTAAAAGCTACGCGCAGATTAATGGAAACACGATCACAATAATCCAACAAATATCCCAAGTTGCGATCATTGTTTATGGGTTCCATTTGTTTGCTGACCAAATGATTACAATGGGTGCTATTATTGCGACTGTGATCCTATCTGGTCGCGCACTTGGACCACTTGCAAAGGTTGGGCAAACGCTAGGACGGGCGAATGCTGCATTTGTTGCTAGGGGTAATTTGAAAAGGTTTTTGTCTGCGGCACGCGCTCACAGTGATGCTAATGGGTCTGCAATCAAGAACACACAGGATGTTGCAGTAGAAATAAACAGTGCAACTCTGCGCTTGTCTGAAATGGGCCGCCCACTGCTCAATGGTCTTAATCTTTCTATCAAGAAGGGTGAAAAGGTTGCGATTGTAGGACGTACAGGCTCTGGAAAGACGTCTTTAGTTAAGATGATTGTTGGTCTTTTGAAGCCTGAGACTGGTTCTGTCACAATCAATGGCTCAGATATAAGGCAATATCCTCGTGCTGACCTGTTCAGAGCAATTGGGACAGTATTCCAAGAGCCATGGCTGTTTGCAGGGACATTGAGAGATAATGTTGGTTTAGGCCAAGATGATTGTTCTGAAGAACGTATTTTGGAATGTTTAAAAGCGGCTGGTGCTGACTTTGTTGGAGACGGAACAACAGCGGCTTTGGAATTTGCCATTCAAGATCAAGGCAGCAATTTGTCGGGTGGTCAAAAGCAAGCAGTTATGATGGCGCGTGCCCTTGCATTTAAACCGGCTCTTTTACTTTTTGATGAACCTACGAGTGCGATGGATGGTTTGACTGAATCAAATGTAATTAATCATTTGTCAGAGCAGTTAGATGACCGGACACTTGTTATTGTTACTCATAAAATGCCTGTAGTGGCTATGTGTGACCGCGTCATTGTTATGGATCAGGGTAGGATTGTTGGTGATGGCACTAAGGATGCGTATTTTGAGCTTCTGAAAAAACAATCAGAGAAGAAGAACTAAGATGCGTCTCGCCCAACATAATACATCTAGTGGTCGCGAATACTTTCTGATTACATTGGTCACTGCCATTTTTGTAGTCTTCTTAGCGTGGGCCAATTATACTCAACTGGATTTGGTTACGCGCGGCAGCGGTCGTGTTATTGCTGATGGCCAAAATAAGAACGTACAGTCCCCTGAGCGCGGCACAATAGCCACCTATGTGGTTAAAGAGGGCAGTTCGGTCACTGCTGGGCAAGTCATCGCAACCATCAACCCAATTGAAGCTGAAGGCGTCTTCGAGGAGCTAAAGGCTCGCCTAAGCAATCTGAGACTAAAGATGATCCGTTTGGATGCTGAATTGAAGGGAAACTCTATTGCCAGCGTTCGCGGCAAGGCTACTGATTACTCAGATGCTCTTTTGGATGCTGAGATTGAACTTATGGCATCTCGGCGCGAAAGCCTGAACGCGGAATTGAAGAATTTGAACCAAGACAAACAACGCAAGGGTAAAACTCTACTTAGCCTAAAGGCTGAAATTGATGGCCAAGGTATACTTCAAACGCTTTTGAACAAGGAAATGCTTGTGGTGTTACCATTGGTCGATGCAGGGGTCTTGGGAAGTTCGGAACGCTTTAGGCTTGAGCGGGAAGAAGCATCGATCCGAACACAGCTTCAGGTTCTTTCAGAAAAGGTTGCTCAGACTGAGTTGGAGATTGAACAGATTGATAGCCAGCTAGACACCGTCCAAATTAATTATAACACTGAAATCTATCAGGAGCGATCTCAAGTCACAGGTGAAATTGCTGAGCTGGAAGTACGTCTTCCTGCAATCCGTCAACGACTTAATGAAACAGAAATCCGCTCACCGATTGACGGCATTGTGAACCGCGTGTTTTTCAACTCTGTGGGAGCTGTCGTTTCCAGTGGTGAAGTTGTTGCTGAAATTGTTCCAACTGGGGGGCAGTTGCTGATCGAAGCCTTTATCGATCCAAAGGACATCGCTACAATTGAACCTGGCCAGGCTGCCAAGATTAGTCTCACCGCATATGATCCATCTAAATACGGGTTTTTATCGGGAACACTTACCAAAGTGTCGGCAGATACGGTGTTTCGAGAGGAAGCAAAGTCATCTGCTTACTCAGTAAATGTATTCATTGATACGGAAATTTATGAGAGCAAAGGTGTGCCAGTTTCAATCGTTCCTGGCATGATTGCACAAGTTGATGTTATTCGTGGCGAGCGAACCATTCTCGACTATTTCTGGCAACCCGTGGCTAAGATGAAAGACACAGCGTTTCGTGAGTAAGCCCGTTTTTACGCAAGTGTATCTTATATCTGTCTTAAATCTTTGATCCCAGTAAATATAAAAATATTTATTGGTCCATTAGCACTAATGGCCAATGACCGTATGGAGATCTGTATGCATCTCAACCAAAATCATCAGCTAAATGTCATCTTTAGCCAATCGGTAGTCTTTCATGGGCTAATTGTTAAAGTTGTTAAGTTCACCTGACCTGGAAAGCGAAAGCCCCAGCTGGCGCGCAATCACCGCACCGACGATTGCACCAATCCCGTTTGCTGCAAAATCTCCCCATGAGGCCTCCCGAGCGAATAAGTATTGGATCAATTCTATCGAGCCGCCGCAGGCTATAACTCCCAGAACGACCCATGTTGTCAGTCTTGGCCGCGCTAGCGGAAGAGGGAACGCGAGGCAAAAATACGCCACAACGTGGTAGACTTTATCAACGCCAGCAAGGCCAAAAGAACCACCCAGTTGGATTGGCGCCAACGATAGCAACGTAATGATCATTAAGAATGCGATCGTCACTGCGCTGCCAATCACTATTAATCTTAGTTTTTGCTGCCCTTTAGCCACTAGTCAACCCTTGCTGAATATGGTCCGCTGTTGACCTGTACCAACCACAGCCCAGATTTGTCCGCCCACGATCTCCATGAGGACCCAAGCGCGCAGGTCTGGAACCGCTCGCAGTTAATGTTCATCTCAGCGATTTTGGCGCAGTTCGCCCTCATCTGCGTCAAAACCAACTTGCACCTCGATCGTGGAATTTCATCTGGCGACCTCATTAGAACTTTGCTGTCCGTATATCATCAAAAACTTAAACCAATCACAGAAAGCATACTCGAGGGAGTGACATGTAAAAACTGAGGTCCGCAGCCAACTTCACAAAAAAGGCGGCATCACAAGAGTGAATTAAGTATAAGTCCCTATAATTGAGTACAATGAAAAATTACTATTGGACCCGGGGCACCGAGGACAGCCATGCATCCCACAAACGCGGTGGCACCTTCCATTTTTTAGGTGATTTCCACAATTATAAAATGGCATCTTGCAAATATATCGTCACTTAAATCTCGAATAAATAGAAAGGTTCTTCAGAAAAATTGTCCTCAGTCTGTTACAAGGCCTCCTCCATGCTAAGCACTTGAAGTATCAGTTAATAGTCGGTATATTTATGTTGGGAAGACCGAGAGAGGGTATAATTTGATTAATCATGCGATTCCAGTTTGTGATGGGCTGCGTTCCCACGAAGACAACGTCCTTGGGCCTTAGTTCAAGGCGTGTCGCAAGAAGGAAGTTAGCCACATTTTTAGCATCTAGGTGCAGGGCCGTAATAGGTGCAAAGTTTTCTAGGTCGCCCCCCCCCCTTAGAACATAAATCTGTTGAGGATTTCCCGTTAGAGGTGACACCCCACCGCCACTCTCTAATAATGCATCTGCAAGGACGGCCTTATGCTCGAAAGGTAGTGTGTATCGAGACTGCTGAAATACTTCACCAATGATGTAAACATATTCCCTTGGAATGCTTCCATATTGCATCCTAGAAAGGAGGCTGCTAGCGTTGTTGGCTTTTATTCTAGTATGTGTTTCAAGCCGTTCTAAACTTCTTGCCTCAGCCTGCTCGCGGAGACCTAAAATTCTGTCATATTCATCGGTTACATCCACAATAATAGTGTCACCATCTTTAAGCAATATTCTGTTAGCACTACTCTGGTTATATAATTCTGGACCAAAAATTTGGTAAATTGAGCCATTGCGGTAAAGCCTGACGATTATAAAGGATGCATCGCTAATAGCGAAGCCACCGCTCTCGTATATAGCCTCATCCAAGTATAGAGGTTGCAAAGTAAGTGGCAATACACGTGGTGATTTTACACTTCCGCTGACGGAAATTTTTTGAGAGTTAAATTCAGTGATTTCAATGCTGAACGATGGAGACACACCCGCTGCCACAAGGTGTTGATAGATAGTGGATTCAGCTTCATTAAGTGTTAAACCGCCGATAACAACTCGGCCTATGTCAGGAATGGAGACAACTCCGTCATCCTGAACCCTGAAGCCCCGTTGACTGCTTTGTGATGCAACAAGGCCATTCAACACATCACCAAGGCTCTCCTTCAACTGCATGTTCAGAGTTAAAACATCACCAACACCAATCACATAAGTCAGAGGTTCTGGGTCAGGCATTTGCCACTCTATAACGCCATCTAGCCTTTGGGGGTCAAAAACTGGGCCCCTAGTTTTATCATTTTTTTCACTTTTTTCTGATTCATCAATAGATACAAAAGCAGTTGGCCAACTCTGAGGTGCATAAGGCGAGCTATTCGCCTCTAGAACTGTCTCCGGTGTCAGGTGAACGACACGAATATTCTCGCTAGCATCGTCGCGCACGGAGGTGGGCTGATACGCAATACCGCATCCAGTCAGTATCAGTGCAATACAGGCTAATATTGCGCGTTTCATAGACCTTCCAACTAAATTCTGTGTTGATCCGTTATCCACGTATTTGTATCTGTTGAAATCTACCACGAAAGCGCCGAGCGCCACCCAACAGTTTTTCTGGCTGTGTTCAGCTTTCATAATATTCAGATCTGTATGCGCCGTATCCATATGAGCCAGTATAGCCAAAAGCCTTTGTCTTGCGTGTGTCGATTTGGTTCAAAACTAGCCCAATTTTGTTGACGCCGATGCTTGAAAGCATATCAAGGCCTTGATCCACCTGCGCGGAGCTGGTTGAGTTCCACTCAACAACGTAAATATTGGCGTCACTGATGGCACCGATCAAGCGAGCATCTGGAACCGCCAGAACAGGGGGGGAGTCTATTATTATATAATCATAATATTCACGGAGTTCAGTAAGAAGTTCGGAGAAGCGTTGAGACGCGAAGATGTCAGCGGCGTTCTTATCGCTCCTAGACGCAGTGAGAATATCAAATCCAAGCTCTTCAACATAGAGGCTCACTTCTTTCCACTTCTTATCGCCCGCCACAAGATCGACGAGGGTAACTGTATTGTTCCTATCAATTTCGACTGAGTGAACACGTCTCCTGATATCAGCTTCGATTAAAAGAATGCGTTTCCCGAGGCCAACCATGTTCTGAGCGAGGGCAAAAGAGAGTACTGTCTTGCCCTCTCTCGGAACCGAAGACGTCAACATGATGACCTGTTTAATTTGATTTAGGTTAGACATGATAATGGATGTACGGAGATTGCGAACGGCCTCCGAAACCAATGATTCGGGCTTAGTCTTGAGGTAGGAAATGATATTCTTTCTTTGCCGGACAGGAATGAGGGGCACAGCCGCCAGAACGCTGTAGCCGCTTCGGTCACGCAACTCGTTTACCGATCGATAGCCTGAAAAGCGCAATTCCCAAAAGAGCACAAGACTGGCACCCATTATCAACCCAATAGCGCCACCAAAATATAGAATTTGGCTTTTTATTGGACTGGACTGACCGCTTTGGATTGCGGTGGAGAGAAGGCGGCCGTCAGCCGCTTCAAGCCCCAGCTGAACATTCATCTCTAGCAGACGCGTGAAAAAGCTTTGATAGAGGAGGCGAGCACCCTCTGTCTCACGTTCAAGCTGCTGGAGGTCTATCAGTTCTTGGGACTGCCGCTCGATCTGTTTTGCGAGGAGAAATTCAGATGCTTTAAGAGCTGACAGCTGCTTCTGTTCTCGCTCTACCCCCTCCTCGTTGTTGAGCATAAAATGCTCTACTTGCAGGTTGAGGTCGTCTAGAGATATTTTATCATTGCGATACTCAGAAATCGCCCTGTTAAGTCGAAAGTCATTTGAAAGTTTAATGATGCCTTGCAAATTACCGGCTTCTTTAAACGATCGGAGGGTTGTCCACTTTTCCATTTTCTCGTCAACAATTTCGGCTTTCTCCCTCATGCGCGTGCGCATATCACGAAGTTGGACTTCTTGTGACTTAAGGACAGTGGGATTGACAAGTTCTGACTGACTAGAAAAATTAGCCAATTGTATCTTTAACTCCTCAAAATCGTGCTTCAATTCAGATGTACGGCTGGAGAGAAACTCTGTGGCGCTTGCGAGTGCGTCCAATTTAATCTGGATCTGGTTTTCAATATACAGCGTCGCCATTTTGTTAGCCATGAGAGCAGACAGAGCGGCTTCAGTTGTCGTGACTGAAATATTGATTACCCGCGTGTTCTTAGTATTTGAGAATGCCATAGTATTGAGCACAGAATTAATCACAATTGAACGGACTACTTCAGGAGATTGAGGCGTTTTTGGTTTTTCTGACGCCAAACCAAAGAGAGTGAAGAGTTGCGTTCTAATTTGACTGGACAATCGAGGCTCTCGCAAAAGTGGATTGAAGGCAGGTTGGGAGATGAGGTCAAGCGAATCCACGAGTTTTCCGACAAGATCGCGCGACCGTAAAACCTCGAGCTGAGTGTTGATACCCGAGTCTGTTATTGGTCCATTCGACATTAGGCTTTCGATGTCAGTGAGTATTTTTTCGGGCTGATGCTCTTTTAATGCAATCTTTGCGGTCGCAGGATATAAAGGAACTGCAACCTGCCTGACATAAAAGTCTGCAACGCATACACAAAAAAGAACAAATGCCAGTACTGTCCATTTACCCCGCCACAGTGAAGCGGCGAGTTTCACTAGGTCAATTTCACCATCAGAAATTATTTGGTTTGGAGTGTGGTTGGGGTTGTAGAAATTCAACTAGAATCAGCCTTGTGGTTTTCTTCTATGAAACCTGCAACGCCACCACTTTTGCGGCGTAGCCCCGTTATCTTTCGAGGGCTGAGAATCAAGCCAGTCTGGTCTTTCTCTTTGACCAAACAATTTGATATTAAATTGCTTGGAGTTAAGCCGCCAAGATTTATCTCTGCGGAGCCGTTGGATATGTTTTCACCATTGGTTATGTTGTCACTAGGCTTTGAGAGATGTAATGTTGTTTGACGTTCAACAAGATTTTTTTTCTGGGCGCAGTTCTTTTGTTTGGCTTCACCGACCCAGCCCATATCGAGAGCCACCCAGTCTGGAGATCCCACCGGAATGCCCTGCCGTTTTGTGAGTGTGCGTACAAAATTTCCAGCGTCCAACAAGCTGTCATGGGTGCCAGCGTCCATCCAGGCAAAGCCATGGCCCATTGTCTCTGCGCTGAGCGCGTCATCGTACAGATAGCTTTTCAATATGCTGGTGATCTCCAGCTCACCACGGGCCGAAGGCCGCACATTCTTGGCACGTTCGGGTGCTGTCTCATCCACGAAATAAAGCCCGGTCACCGCAAGGTTTGAAGGCGGCACAGACGGTTTTTCGATGATGTTTTTCACCAAGCCGTCTTTGTCAAAATCCACTACGCCATAGCGCTCAGGATCGGCCACTTGGTAGGTGAAGATAGTGGCACCACTGGTGGTTTTATCCGCCTCTTGTAGGAGATCGAGTAGGCCGTAGCCACAGAAGATATTATCGCCCAGCACCATTACCGATGGGGCGCCGGCCAGAAACTGCTCTGCCAGAATAAAGGCCTGCGCCAGACCGTCTGGGCTGGGTTGCACTTTATACTGCAGCGAGATGCCCCACTGGCTACCATCGCCCAAGACGTGTTTAAACTGATCTGCATCATTGGGAGTGGTGATAACCATGACCTCACGGATACCAGCCATCATCAGCACGGTCAGGGGGTAATAGACCATCGGCTTGTCGTAGATCGGCAGCAGCTGTTTCGACACGCCCATAGTAATGGGATAAAGCCGTGTGCCGGAGCCGCCCGCGAGAATGATACCTTTTCGTTGTGTCATTCACAACGATCCAGAATAATTTCTGTTAAGTTTGCCATATTGCTTTGCTTGTACTAGGCACCCGCAGGTGGTGCTACATACACAAACAATTTCACTACCAACCTTTGCAAGCCACGGTGCGGGAAGGTAGCCGATAACTAAAAAGAAGACGTCATAATATCAGAAAGGATAGGTCGCGCTACCAAAGCGTACTTATTTTAAGATCATGCGGTCAAATCGAAGAACGCAGCTTTTGATTGCTGGGCAATATTCCGAAGGCTTTGAATGCTATTTGTCAAATCTGTCACGTTGCCTTCAAGTGTATGGCATTCGAGTTGATCGAGCGGCGTTTCTAGCACGTTTTGTCCCAACAACACTGCGGCACCTTTCATTTTATGAGTAGCCTCCACTAATGCGACATGATCCTCGGCAAACACACCGTCGATGGACTGTTGGATAAGTACGTCCAATTCTTCAAAGAATTTTTCACCAATGCGCAAGACTTTCTCACGACCAAGGGTTTCAAATAACTCCATTAGCACCGGTGAAAACTCATTAATAACCGCAAATTGATCATTAGAAACAAGTTCAGAAATAATTTTTTGCAAAGCCTCAAAGCGAATTGGCTTGGTAAAAAATNNTTACTATCAGCACGAATTCTTTGAGTTGTTTCAATGCCGTCCATTACTGGCATATTAATATCCATGAAAATGATATCAAATGATTGAATGTTAGCACAGTCTAGGGCTTCCACCCCGTTAGTGGCTGTACTCACAGAATGCCCCAAGCCTTTGAGCATATCGCCAAGAACTTCTCTGTTAACATTGTTATCTTCAACCACCAAAATACTAAGATTTTGACTTTCTTTCTGAGGAAAAGATGCTGGTTCAGCAACATTATCATCAATTTTTCTTACTCTTTCCAGCGGCAAACTCAGTGTAAACTCTGCCCCTTTTCCAATATCGCTTTTTACCGTAACGTCACCGCCCATAAGACGTGCAATTTTACGAGAAATATGAAGACCTATTCCATCGCCCCTAACTTGGCTTTGGTCGCCTTGAGAAATGGCTACAAAATCTTCAAAAATCTTTTGATGATTTTCCGGAGCTATACCCGAGCCCGTGTCACTGATTATAAAGTGCAAAAATGAAATTTCAGGGCCATCACTTCCAGTAATTGAGAAGTTGATATTACCTTGATCCGTAAACTTGATGGCATTGCCTAACAAGTTGGTCAATATTTGTCTAATTCTATGGCTGTCGCTCATAAAGTTTGACTTTATGTTGTCAGCTAATTGTAGTCTTAGATCTACATCTTTCTGATTAGCCAGTGGTTGGAGCATCGCAACCAAAGTTTCTACCAAGTCAGACAAATTAAATTCTTGAGAAGATAATTCTAATTTACCAACATCGATACGTGTGATGTCTAGCGCTTCATTAATGTGGTCTAGCAAAACTGTACTAGAGGATGTTGCAATCTGAATATAACGATCCTGTTTTTGCGTAAGCTTGGTTGTCTTCAGCAAATCCATGATACCAACTATGCCAGCAAGAGGGGTACGCATTTCGTGGCTCATTACCGCCAAAAACTGAGACTTAGCTTTGTCTGCACGCTCAGCACGATCACGCGCTTCAATTAACTCTTGCTCAGTAATTTTACGATCACTAACATCCCGAATATAGGCCATAAATATTGCATCATTATCTCGTTTAACAAAGGTCATGGTCAATTCAACTGGAAATTCTTCACCATTTTTTCGCCGTCCTAACAATTCAAAACGGTGGGGGTAGACAGTCACTGATCTATCTCGCAACAAGGATTGGTCCATTGCATTTTTATACGCGTCTCTTAGACCTTCCAGGAGGAAAATGTCTTCCATTGTTGCCCCAATAATTTCCTCGCGGCTCCACCCAAATACACCTTCCGCAGAAGTATTATATTCTATAATTTTACTGAAGCTATCCGCTATCACGATTGCATCCAACGCGCCGGCTACGGTCGCCGCTAATTGCCTGGAGGAAGTAGAAAGCGCATCCGCACGGCGCATAGCAGATAGCAGCATACGGTCCAATAAAAGCAACAAGCTCACCAACATAATTAAAAAACAAATAGCAAAACCACCAGTCCATGTAAGTTGTCTTGCAAATTTCGTCTTTAGTTCCGTCGATTGAGCCCCCACCAATTCTATGTCATGAAGTGAAATTTTATGTACTACTGGCAGAGCCTTTCGAAGTATATCTCGCAAGTCCAATAGATCAGACGTTGTTATTTGAGCAGGATTGTCTGCAATTGCAATTGCACGCGCCTCAAATTGAAATAATGGCGCCAAAACAGAAGTCACTAGTTCTGGATTTTCTTCCACATTCAATATGTAAGGATCATTTTTCAGAACAAGCAACTCGCTAAGTACAATATTGATTTTCTGTCGAACCTTATCTCTCTGCAAATCCACATTTGCTATATTTTCAGTCAAAATTGAATCTAAACTCTCGACTTGAGTTTCAAATTGAAAGATACGCAACCTACTTTGGTTAGCGCCCTCATAAACTGATAAATCTTGCAAGTCCGAAAATAATTTGGATACCAGTAGCGTGAGCAAGACGGTTAGCAGACCAAGACCTCCTAAAACTAAGGAACGATAAGCTTTTAAGTCAGTATCCATCTGGAAACTCTAAGTCATATCACAACGTGAGACAAACGCATATCAATCCACCACTTTAATATGCGTCAATTGCCAAATGCTGCGGGCGAAGTTAACTTCAATTTGGTATTTTGGATCACTGTCATAGGAGAATACTACCCAATAGGGCCCATTTCTGCGGATCAACATTGTTTAGCCATTTAAACGAGTGGAAATTATTGGTGCATTATCTTCAAGATCGGCAATCGGCATAGAGACCACATCACCATCAAGTGCTTTCATCTCAATGTTATTTCCCTTAGATTGCAAATGCTTCAATAAAGCTTTAAGTGAAACTCCTGAGAAATGTATCTCAGCACTCGACCAAATAGTGCTTGTCACAAATTTTGTTTGAGCTAAAGAACAGAGCTCTGCTAAATTTAAGTGAATAGTCTCCGATTGCGAACCACTCACTCGCAACGCATTTCCGCCCTGACCAAACCCCGGACCAATCAAAGTCATAAGAAGTACAAAAAACGTTAGGATCAAACGAATTTTTATCATTAATACTTTCCCAAAATAACTCCCCAGTAAAATGCCCCCAAAAGAGATGTGATGGATCAGGCATAAGTATATAATTATATACCAAAGTATAGATTTTAGATTAATTTGACAAAAATTATCTATTAATCAGCATACAAATCAATCAATATATCAAGTATGAAAAACATATTAATCGCCGATGATCATTTTTTAGTTCGCGACACCATCGCGGCTTACTTAGACACCGTAGGTGACTTTAGAGTATTCACAGCGCAAGATTTGGG
>ENA-UZWV01005762-UZWV01005762.1-metagenome-genome-assembly--contig:-Day-3-1m-contig-5762_pt2 | contig 12975 bp, 7 predicted proteins | sample MGYA00260342_ERZ794902 | MGnify/ENA metagenome assembly ERZ794902
AAAAACCTTAATTTAAAATCTGGTTTAATCTATACGGGTACCAATCGAAAAGCACTTGCTGAAAATGCTATTGGTTCAGTTTTATTTAATGCTTTAAATAATTCTCCAACATTAACAGTTAAAGATGATAACAATCAATATACTTTATCAGAAGGATTAGGTAATGAGGTGATAAATCCTATAGCTCAAATCGCAAACACCTACAATAAATCAGTAGTTGATAAATTGAGTGGGAATTTTGGAGCTAACTATAAATTTTTAGAGAATTTCTCTGTTGAATCAAATATTCAATTCAATTATGCTGAAGTTAGGGGAGAAAATTTTAATCCTGTTGCTTTTTATGGTTCAGGAAAAGTATTTAATAAAGACCGAAGTGAATATTCAGAATCTAAAAGCGTTTTTCAAGATTATACCTTTGACGCGATTCTTAATTATGAAAAAATATTTAAAGAGGCTCATAGTTTAAAAGCTACGATAGGAACTTCAGTTTTTAAAACGGAAGGAGAATTTTCTGGTTCAATTGGTTTTGATATTCCAGATAACGATTATAGCAACGCTAGTCTTGAAAATGCATCGGATATTTTAAATTTTTATCCAAATGGAGATCCCACCTTTGACTCAAGGTTGTTATCTTATTTTGGTCGTATTCAATATAACTACAAAGAAAAGTATCTTTTTTCTGCACTTATAAGACGTGATGGTTCAACAAAATTTGGACCTAAAAATAGATTTGGTTATTTCCCAACGGCATCTTTAGGTTGGGTATTGTCTGACGAAAATTTTTTAGAAGATGTATCTGCTATAAGTTTTCTAAAACTTAGAACTTCCTATGGTATACTAGGTAACGACAGAATCCCAGACTATAGATACGTATCTATCTTAAATGGAGAAAGTGAATATGTGCTCAATGGAGAATTGATTACAGGTGTAGCCTTAGGAACCTTATCTAATCCTGAAATAAAGTGGGAACAACAAGAATCGTTCAATGTTGGTATCGATGCTAGGTTTTTAAATAATGAGCTAACTTTCACTGCAGATTATTTTAGCAGAAATACAAAAGATTTATTACTAGTTCCTGATATTTCTGGAATTTTAGGAGGAACTGCTCCTGGATCTGGGGCTCCGATTATTAATGGAGGTGATGTTAAAAACACTGGTTTCGAATTCCAATTAGGCTATTCAAAATCATTTAATGATGATATGTCTTTTAATATTAATTACAATTTTACGACTCTAGAAAATGAAGTTTTAAAAGTTGATAATAGTTTAGGCTATATTTCTGGTGGTGGATTCGGAATTGGTCAATCTGATGTTGCAAGAATGGAGGTCGGAATGCCAATAGGTTATTTTCATGGCTTAAAGACAGATGGTATTTTTCAAAATCAAAGTGAAGTTGATGCGCATCCATCTCAGTTAGCTCTTGGTGCCAATGCACAACCAGGAGATATAAGGTTTGTAGACGTTAATAATGATGGTATAATAAACGAGCAAGATAAAACGTACATAGGAGATCCTATTCCTGATGTTACTATGGGTCTAAATATTTCCTTTGATTATAAAAACTTTGATTTTCAGATGTATTTATTTTCTTCTATAGGAAATGAAATAGTAAGAAATTATGAAAGAAATTTATCCTTAACGAATAAAACCAGTTATGAACTTGATCGATGGACAGGTCCAGGAACTTCCAATTCTGTTCCCAGAGCAACCACTGGTGCGACTTCAAATGCAGTCTTTTCAGACTATTTTGTCGAAGATGCATCATATATAAGAGCACAAAATATGCAAATTGGATATACGCTTAATAAAAATTCAACAAATGCTATCGGTGTAGATAAATTACGATTTTATGCTTCTGTAACCAATCTCTTTACTTTAACAAAATATAGAGGTTATGACCCTACTTCATCTACAGGTAATCCATTAGGAGGTGGATTTGATAACGGATTTTATCCAACACCACGAACTTTTTTATTGGGTGTAAACTTTAAAATATAATATTAGGTATGAAAAAATTTAAAAAATTAGATAAAAAGTTTTTAGTAGTTTTTATGTTGTTATTAGTAATAATTTCTTCATGTAGCGATGATTTTATTGATGTTGACCCAACAGAGGAAAACTCTGAAGATTTTTTTAATACAGAGGCCGATTATCAAAATGCATTAATTGGTGCTTACGATATGTTGCAATCTTCATTTATGAATGTTTTACTTGGTGAAATAGCCTCCGACAACACTCTTTGCGGTGGAGAAAGTGCAACAGATGTTCCAGGTTTTCAGCAAATAGATGACATGATACACACGCCGGTTAATTCGCAACTTAGAGATATTTGGAGTTGGATGTTTGCTGGTGTAAATAGAGCAAATTATATATTAGAATTCCAGGATAAATTAGATTTTGAGGGAAAAGAAATAGTTTTAGGTCAGGCAAGGTTTTTAAGAGCTTATTATTATTTTGAATTGGTAAAATGGTTTGGAGATGTGCCACTAGTTGTGGATCAAAGAATACTTTTTGGCCAGCAATTTGAAGTTGACCGCACACCTAAAGCAGAGGTTTACCAGCAAATAGAGCAAGATTTAATTTATGCTACAAGTGTCCTGCCGTTAGTTCAAGCTGATCTCGGAAGAGTTACTAAAGGTGCTGCGCAATCCTTATTAGGAAAGGTTTATTTATATCAGGATAAATTCTCTGAAGCTTCCAATGCTTTAGAAAATGTAATTAACAGTGGGCAGTATCAACTTCTTACAGATGATTATGTAAATATGTTTGAAAATGATTATGAAAACAATATTGAATCAGTTTTTGAAGTTCAATACACCGATGTCCAGGGAGCTGGTTTTGGTTGTTTTCAGTGTAGTGAAGGTAATATTGCAGTGGGTTTTAACGGGATCCGTAATTATTCAGTGGAACCCGGATCTGTAGGTGATATTTTCGATTCAGGTTTTAGTTTTAATGTTCCAACACAAGAGACCTATGATTTATTTGATGAAAGCGATATTCGAAGAGATGTATCTATTTTAGATATTGAAACTTGGGCTGCTGAGGTAGGAGCTACCTACGTTGAAGGTTACGAACATACGGGCTATTATAACCTAAAATACCTTCCAAGAAGAGGTGATTTAAATACAGGTGATCAAAATCTGACCAATCCAAATAACTATAGAGCTATTCGATATGCTGATGTTTTATTGATGGCGGCTGAGGCATTAAGTAGAGGTGGAATTGATGAAGGAAGAGCAAGATTATACCTAAATGAAGTAAGGTTAAGAGCGAATTTGTCTGAAATTTCAAGTTCCGGAATAGATCTTACTAATGATATTTATAAAGAACGAAGATTAGAACTCGTAGGAGAAGGGCATCGTTTTTTCGATTTAGTCAGAACCAACACAGCAAGTGAAAATATTGAAGGCTTTGTTACTGGCAAACACGAGGTATTTCCCATACCCTCAATTGAAATTGATTTAACAGGAAACAGATGGTCACAAAACCCCGGATATTAAAAAAAAATAACAAATGAAAACTATAAAATTTATAAGTATTTTAATTGTCACACTCATATTTTCAAGTTGTGTAAGGGATAGTGATATTTTTGATATAGTGGAGTCGATAGATGCTCCTACAAATATTAGTGCTGACTTTTTTATTACTCAAGATAATACTGGTCTAGTGAAAATAACTCCCAATGGAGAAGGAGTTACTCAATTTGAAATTTATTTTGAAGCAGATAATAATGAATTTGCAACTGTCGGTATTGGCGAAAGTGTAGAGAGAACTTATTCAGAAGGTAACTATCAAGTAAAAATTGTTGGTCTTTCTTTAAATGGAAATGCAACAGAAGTTCTACAACCTCTTGTTGTTTCTTTTTTACCCCCCGAAAATTTAGTTGCCACTATAGAAAACGATCCTACTAATAATTTCCAGATCAACGTATCGGCTACTGCTGACTATGCAACCATGTTTGAGGTTTATTTTGGAGATGTTGAAAATGAAGAAGCAACCCCATTAATGGTTGACGAGACGATATCTCATGTATACGAAGAAATAGGAGTTTATGATGTAACTGTGATTGCAATAAGCGGTATAGACGGAGCAATTCAAATAACGGAATCAATTTCTATATTAAATCCACTCCAACTTCCTATCGATTTTGAAGATGCTAGTCTTGACTATTCATTTGTAGATTTCGGTAATGTCGTTTCTACTGTAGTAGATAATCCAGATATTTCGGACAACAATCAAAGTCAAAGAGTAGGACAATCTACAAAACCAGCAAATGCAGAAGTTTGGGGAGGAAGCTATCTAGAATTAGATGATCCTATCGATTTTTCTTCGTTGGTAAATTTAGGTGTTAATGTATGGTCACCACAAAGTGGTATTATTGTCAAACTTAAAGTAGAAAATGCGACAAATCCTGATATTTTCTATGAGTCCGATTTAGTTGTTAATTCAGCGAATGCTTGGGAAGAACTCAATTTTGATTTTAGCGGTGCTGATTTAACTCAAGAATATCACCAAGTAGTTATATTTTTCGATTTCGGCAATTCTGGAACAGATGCTACTTATTATTTTGATGATATTAAGTTGGTACAATCTGATTCAGAAGTATTTGAATCATTTGAAGATTTCGAAGGTGCAGCACCAATATTTACCGAGTTTGGTAATATTGGTTCAACTCAGGTTATTTCGAATCCTAATCCAGGAGGAATTAACAATACAGACAATACTGCACAGTTAGATAACGCGGTTGGCTCTGAAGTATGGGGAGGTGCCTTTTTTGAGCTAACCAATCAAGTGATCGATTTTGCAGGAGTAAAAAGAATTCGATTTAAAAGTTACTCTCCTTTTGAAGGTAAAGTCGTTAAACTTAAATTAGAAAACTCAGATGCTTCTGTTACTCATGAAGTCGATATGATGACTTCTGTTGCTAATTCATGGGAGTTATTAACATACGATTTTATCGATGCACCTGATGCGCAATACACAAGAGTTGTAGTTTTTTATGATTTTGGTAACGTCGGTGATGGTTCGTTATATTTATTTGATGAAATGGAAGTTGGTGAAGGAGCTTTAGTATCTACATCACCACCAACCATAATTGAGGATTTTGAAGGAGTTGAACCAGCTTTTATTGAGTTTGGAGGTATTGAACCACCGTTGGTAATACCAAACCCTGATGCTTCTGGTATAAATACAACAGCAACTGCAGTAAGTCAGCTTAAGACGAATGGGTCTCAAACATGGGCAGGTTCCTTTTTTGAAGTAGAATCTCCTTTAGACTTAAATAACTATAATAACATAAGTGTAATGACCAATGTGCCGTCAACTGGTGCGGTGATTAAATTAAAATTAGAAAATGCCGATGCATCAATTGTGCATGAAGTAGATTTACTGAGTAGTGTATCGAATGAGTGGGAGCAGTTAGTCTACGATTTTAGTGATGCACCTGCTGCCGATTATACAAGAATAGTAATCTTTTTTGATTTTGGAAATCCAGGTGATGATTCCATTTACTATTATGACGAATTTCAATTGACAAATTAAAAGCTATGAAAAATTTAAAACAAAAATTAAAGTATCGTATTTCAATATTAGTGTTTATTGGTTTACTATCTTGTCAAAAAGAAGACCAAAGTTTTGGTGAAATTGTAGCGCCAAGTAATATTACTTTGGATTATGAAATTATAGGGCAAGATGCAGAAAATAGCTTTGGTGACGGATCTGGTTTTGTAAATTTTATTGCCTCTGCAGACGATGCGATAACTTTTCAATATAATTTTGGAGACAACACGGGTAATGTAGTATCACCAACTGGTCTTGATACGCATCGTTTTACTCAAAATGGTTTAAACACCTATACGGTTACAGTGATAGCATCAGGACGTGGAGGTATTAGTTCGTCTTCTTCAATTACAATTGAAGTATTTAGCGATTTTAATCCAATTGAAATAAAGAATTTCCTTACTGGAGGTGCCTCATCATCAAAAACTTGGTACTGGAATGCTCCTGTTAATGCTCATTTAGGAGTAGGACCTGTTGAAACTGTAGATCCAAGTTATTATGGTGCTGGTCCTTTCGAAAAAGAGTCTGTAGGATGTTTATATGAAGATGAACTTATTTTCTCTCAAGATGAAAATGAAAATGTAACTTATGAACTACTTAACCTTGGCAATACTTACTTTCATAGATTAGAAGTTCTTGATGAACTAGGTTTGCCTAATCCAGGTGAAGATACTTGTTATGAATATGATAATTCAGGAATAAACAACGTTCTGTTTTCCCCTTCATCATCAGGTATAACCGAGGATTTATCTACGCAGACATCATTTGTTTTAGAAAATAATTTCATGAGTTACTTTCTCGGTAATAACGATTATGAAATCTTATCGATTTCAGATACCGAAATTCACATTCGTATTATACAAACCGAACCTTCTGGTGCAACACTAGCGTGGTATCAGAAATTTACAACTGAAAATCCTTTTGGCGAAGGTGGAGGTGAAGGCGATGATTGCGAAGAAAATGGAGAAACAGGTGAAACAGGTTCTGGTAACAATGATATTTTAGTTTGGTCAGAGGAATTTGATACCGACGGAGCACCCTGTAGTGGAACTTGGGGTTATAATACCGGTGCTGGTGGCTGGGGTAATGGAGAATCTCAATATTATACCGATAGACCAGAAAATGTTATTGTCGAAAATGGAATCCTAAAAATTACTGCAATTGCAGAATCTTACAATGGAAGTGAATATACGTCCGCTCGATTGTTATCCAAAGATAAATTTGATTTCCAATATGGTAGAGTTGAAGTTAGAGCTAAACTCCCTGAAGGAGGCGGTACTTGGCCTGCTATTTGGATGTTAGGTGCAAATATTGATGAAGTAAGTTGGCCTTTTTGTGGCGAGATAGATATTATGGAACATAAAGGGAATAATCAAAACCGAATATATGGATCATTGCATTATCCCGGTAATTCCGGAGGAAACTCTAATACTGACTCTGTTTCTGTTCCAAACGTTTCTACCGAATTTCACAATTATGAGATAGAATGGACGGAATCCTCAATCAACTTTTTTGTAGATGGAGAACAATACCATAGTTTTTCTAATAATTCAAATGTTCCTTTTAATCAAGAATTTTTCTTCATTCTAAATGTTGCTATGGGGGGAGATTTTGGTGGTAGTATAGATCCACTGTTTGAACAATCTAGTATGGAAATTGATTATATACGAGTATATCAATAATGAAAAAACTATTTACAATAAAATTAGTATTTCTCTATATCTTTTTGGCAGGTTTTCTTTTCTCCTGTACAGAACTTTTTTCCAATGGAAATGGTGCTGACGATTTAATAAGCTTGGATCAAAAGGTGGAAACCCTTCTCTCTAAAATGACCTTGGAAGAGAAAATTGGTCAAATGAATCAATACAATGGTTTTTGGGACTTTACAGGACCAGCTCCAAAAGGAGGTCATGCTGAAAAGAAATACGATGATTTAAAAAACGGATTGGTTGGCTCCATGCTCAATGTAAGAGGGGTCAAAGACGTTACTGCAGTACAAAAAGTTGCAGTAGAACAATCCAGATTAGGAATTCCTCTCATTATAGGATTTGATGTTATACATGGCTATAAAACCATTAGTCCTATTCCAATTGCAGAGGCAGCAAGCTGGGATTTAGATGCTATCAAAAAATCAGCAGAAATGGCTGCACTTGAATCTTCTGCTGCTGGAATTAATTGGACTTTTGCCCCAATGGTTGATATTTCAAGAGATGCGAGATGGGGTAGAGTTATGGAAGGTGCTGGTGAAGATCCTTATTTAGGAAGTAAAATAGCAGAAGCTCGAGTAAATGGATTTCAAGGAAATAATTTGTCACTCAACTCAACTATAGCTGCCTGTGCAAAACATTTTGCAGCATATGGATTTGCCGAAGGTGGAAGAGACTATAATACTGTTGATATTGGAACATCTACACTATATAATATGGTATTTCCTCCATTTATAGCTGCAAAAAATGCTGGAGTGAAGACCTTCATGAACTCTTTTAATGAACTAAATGGAGTTCCTGCTACAGGAAACAAATATTTACAAAGAGACATCTTAAAAGAGGAATGGGCTTATGATGGTTTTATTGTTTCAGATTGGGGATCGATTACAGAAATGATCGCTCATGGTCATGCCAAAGACGGAAAACATGCTGCAGAATTAGCATTAAATGCAGGTTCCGATATGGATATGGAATCTCATTTGTATGTTAAACATCTTGAAAATCTTGTAGGTGACGATAAAGTTGATCTAAATTTTATTGATGATGCTACAAGAAGAATTTTAAAAGTTAAATATGAACTGGGTCTTTTTGATGATCCCTACAAATACTGCAATCTCGAAAGAGAAAAAGAAATTACTGGTAGTGAAGAAATTAATAACGCTGCACTTGACATAGCTAAAAAATCAATTGTATTATTAAAAAATAATAACAATTTACTCCCTCTAAAAAAAGAAGGACAAAAAATAGCTCTTATAGGAGCTTTAGCGTCCGACAAAACAAGTCCATTGGGAAGTTGGAGAATTGCTGCTGATGACAACACTGCAATTTCAGTGCTTGAGGGCATGAACCAATACTCAGGTAATACAGTTACCTTCGCTAAAGGTGCTGACCTTACTCATGGGAAAACTGAATTTGTCACTGAATTAAAAATTAATACAACTGATAAAAGTGAATTTAAGAAAGCTAAAGAAGTAGCTAGAAATGCGGATGTGGTTGTAATGGTTCTTGGAGAACACGGTTTTCAAAGTGGAGAAGGTAGAAGTAGAGCTTCTCTAGATTTGCCTGGTGTACAACAAGAATTACTAGAAGAAATATTTAGCGTGAATTCAAATATAGTATTGGTGCTCAATAATGGTAGACCTTTGGCTATTAATTGGGCAGACGAAAACATACCTGCTATACTTGAGGCTTGGCAATTAGGTACCCAAAGTGGACATGCAATTGCACAGGTATTATATGGAGATTACAATCCTAGCGGAAAACTTCCTATGACTTTCCCACGAAATGTAGGACAAGTGCCTTTATACTATAATTATAAAAATACAGGAAGACCAAATTTACCAGGTCCAGACAGTGTTTTTTGGTCACATTACAATGATGAAGAAAACACTCCTTTATATCCTTTCGGCTATGGTTTAAGTTATTCAACATTCAAATACAGCAATCTTAGTATAACAAATAATTTTGAGAAGAACTCAAAAATAGAAATTACTATAGATGTTAAAAATACGGGTGCTATCGAAGGAAAAGAAGTTGTTCAGTTATACATTAGAGATAAATACGCTAGTATAACAAGACCCGTTAAAGAACTTAAGGGATTCGAACTATTAAACTTAAAAGCTGGAGAAACAAAAGCTGCAAAGTTTAAACTCACTGAAAAAGAATTAGGTTTTTATGATAATGAAGGAAAATGGATCCTTGAGAAAGGAGAATTTGAAGTATATGTGGGAACTAATTCTCAAACTCAAAATAAAAAATCATTTGAACTCAAATAATAATTAACCCCATTAAATTATAAGAAAATGAAAAAACAATATTTATTACTGATGTTTTTAGCAGGCATATTTACCGCAATATCTCAAAATGCCCCTATAGATTTCGAAGCTGGTGGTAATGGAGCAGATTGGACTTGGACAGTATTCGAGAATGATACAAACCCACCTCTAGAAATCGTTGTAAATCCTGACCCTTCTGGAATTAATACTTCAGAAACAGTAGCTAAATTTACAGCATTACAACTTGGGCAACCCTACGCAGGTGTAGAATCAATGCATGGTTCAGACATAGGTACATTTGATTTAACTGCATCGAATGCTTTGGTAAATATTATGGTGTATAAAACTAAAATAAGTGATGTTGGAATCAAATATGTAACTCCTTCGGGAGGAGCACAAATGGAGCTTAAAGTTGCTAATACAGTAGTTAACCAATGGGAATTAATTACTATTGATTTTTCAGACTATATTGGTTTAGGAGAAACCACAGGCTTGGATCAGATTGTAATTTTTCCTGATTTTATTGCCCGTGATGCAGACGATGTCATTTATTTTGATAATATTTCTTTTGGTCCATTTGAATCTGGAGAAAACATTGAATTGCCAGTTGATTTTGAATTAGATACCGATTATGGTCTTATAGGTTTTGAAGGAGCTGAATCTGCCGTAGTTGCAAATCCGGATACATCTGGAGAGAATACCAGTGAAACGGTCGTTGAAACCATCAAGACTGAAGGAGCACAATTTTACGCAGGAACAGCAATGGGTCTTGATGCGCCGATTGATTTTTCTGAATCAGAGATCATATCTATAAAAACATGGTCACCAAAGGCAGATATACCAGTGCGATTAAAGTTAGAGGCAGCTGGAGACGTTTTTATTGAATTAGATACCAATACAACACTTGAAAACCAATGGGAAACTTTGACTTGGGACTTTTCTGGACAAACTGCAGGAATCGATTTTACTACGGTAGTTGTTTTCTTTGAGTTTGTACCTGATTTACCGGGTGACGGTTCGACTTATTATTATGATGATATCGAAGTGGCACAAGCCTTATCAATAAGTGATTATGAATCTTTTTCGGTTAGCTCATTTCCAAACCCAGTAAAAAATATTTGGAATGTTTCATCAATAGATGAAATTTCTCAAATAACTATATATAATATTCTTGGAAAAAATATAAAAACCGTTTCTCCTCATATGAATACTTATTCGTTAGATATGAGCCAATTTAATTCTGGAATCTACCTAATGAAAATAGTTTCCTCAAAAGGAGAAACCCACACTTTGAAAGTGTTAAAAAACTAATTTAATAACTTAATATGAATATCATGAAACAATTTTATTTTTTAATTTTACTAACTTTTGGTTTTGCTTTTCTAAGTACAGCTCAAAATACAGTAACGGTTAATGCCAGTTCGACCCAAAATGGTTATGCTAATGTATTTTTCACAGATGGTAACTTTGCTTTTGGCTCACCATGGGGCGTTCCAGACTTAAAGACGGTAGTAGATGCAGGGGCTAACAGTTTGACCTTGCAACCCAACTTCAATAATTATGGAGATGGTACAGATCCTTTTTGGGTAGATCAAACTACAGGCCTTGGTAACAAAATATTTGAAGGGAATACCTACGTTGAAGATAATACTTTAGTGGGAAGTGAACTTACCTTTGAAGGATCTGTATCTTCTTACACCATCAGTCCTGATTATCAAGTATTGGCTTTTATTAAAGTTTTTAATGCAGATTTTTCATTTTTAAAACAAGAGAATTTTGAAATAACTACAACCGGAAACTTCTCGGTTTCTTATACCAATGTTGAAGCATCAGATGCGGTGGTTCAATACGGATTTCAAGTAATAGGGTTAAATGCAAATCCTNNCAAATGAAGCTGCCTTAGGAAGTGTTGTGGTTGGTGAGCCCGTGGCTCCTGATCTCGTAGAATTGCCAGTTACTTTTGAGAGTGCTACAGCTAATTACAATGTAATAGGTTTTGGAGGTGTAGATCCAGCAGTAGAGACGAATCCTGATCAAACAGGAATTAATACCAGTAGTACGGTAGTTAGAAGCACGAAAACCGTTGGTGCTGAATTTTGGGGTGGAGCAGAGATGTCTTTAGATGTACCGATTGACTTTTCAGCTTCGGAGGTTATTTCAATAAAAACCTGGTCACCAAAGGCTGATATTCCGGTTCGTTTAAAGTTAGAAGATGGACTTGGAGGCTTCGTAGAATTAGATGTCAACACAACAGTAACTAATGAATGGGAAACACTTACGTGGGATTTTTCAGGACAAACTGTAGGAATGGACTTTAACAAAGTAGTGATATTTTTTGAATTTGTACCTGGTTTAGGAGGAGATGGTTCCAGTTATTATTATGATGATATTGAAGTGGTAGTTTTTCCAACACCATCTTTACCAATAACACTTGAAGAAGATGTTAATCCGTATTTTCAAGATTTTAATGGCTCTGATACACAGATTATAACGAATCCATATCAGGAAGGTGGTAACACTTCAGCTGAGGTAGCACAAAATATTGTTCCTGCAAATACAAGTTTTGCAGGAGTTAGTTTTTCGGTTCAAACGATTGACATATCTCAAGGAAAAACATTTAATTTAGATGTAAGAACTATTTTACCGGATGCACCTATTTTACTAAAATTAGAAAACACAGTAAATGGAACATCCATTGAAAGAGAAATAGTTGTTGCTGAGGAAAACCAATGGGAAAATATAACTTTTGATTTTGGTACTGAAGCAGATGCAACTTATGATAAAGTTACTTTGTTTATGTATTTTAATTCCTCGGCAGCTGTTACTAGAGTTGCTTATTGGGATAATTTAGAACAAAATTTAAATGATTTAGTAGAATTACCAGTTACTTTTGAAAGTGCTACTGCAGATTATAATGTAGTTGGTTTTGGAGGTGTAGAACCAGCAGTTGAATCAAATCCAGATCCATCAGGAGAAAATACGAGTAATACGGTAGTTAGAAGTACAAAAACTGTAGGTGCTGAATTTTGGGGTGGATCAGAAATGACTTTAGATGTAGCAATTGATTTTTCAGAATCTGAGTCTATATCCATAAAGACATGGTCACCAAAGGCAGACATTCCAGTTCGATTAAAATTAGAAGATGGGCTTGGAGGTTTTGTAGAATTAGATGTCAATACAACCGTCGCAAATCAGTGGGAGACTTTGACATGGAATTTCACAGGACAGACTGCAGGGTTGAACTTTAACAAAGTAGTGGTGTTCTTTGAATTTGTACCTGGTTTATCTGGTGATGGTTCAATTTACTACTACGATGATATTGAAATAGCACCTATTGTACCTGATTTAGTAGAATTACCAGTTACATTTGAAAGCGCCACAGCTAATTACAACGTAATAGGTTTTGAAGGAGCTGATTCAGCTGTAGAGGCGAA
>ENA-UZWV01016038-UZWV01016038.1-metagenome-genome-assembly--contig:-Day-3-1m-contig-16038_pt1 | contig 12890 bp, 8 predicted proteins | sample MGYA00260342_ERZ794902 | MGnify/ENA metagenome assembly ERZ794902
TTACTATCATTCCTACATCCTTGGCAGATTTGATTTATGAATGGATTGCAAAAAACAGGTACAAGTGGTTTGGAAAGAAAGAGACGTGCAGAATACCTACCGCTGAAGAGCAGAATAAATTTTTAGCTTAGTTTATTTGCCAATTGTCCGCAAGCGGCATCAATGTCCTTACCTCTACTACGTCTTACATTTACGATCACTTTGTTTTGTTCCAAGAAATCAGCAAAACGTTGAATTTTTTCAGCTGAACTAGAGACGAACTCTGCCAAATCAATGGGGTTGTACTCTATAAGGTTTACCTTACATTTTATTCTTCTGCAGAAAGCAACTAGTTCTTCAGCTTCTAGTGGGTCATCATTAATGTCGTTTATAACACAATATTCCAAGGTTACTCTTGTGCCAGTTTTATCATAGAAATAGTTGATCGCCTCAACCAGATCATCCAATGAATTGCTGTCATTTATTGGCATGATTTTACTGCGTTGTTCATTATTTGCCGAGTGAAGAGATAAGGCCAAGTTAAACCTTGCTCCATCATCTCCTAATTTCTTGATCATCTTTGCTATCCCTGCGGTAGAAAGTGTAATACGCTGAGGAGACATACCAAGACCATCAGGTGATGTAATTCTTTCTATACCACCCATTACATTTACGTAATTAAGCAGCGGTTCTCCCATTCCCATGAGAACTATGTTTGAAAGGTTCATCCCGTATTCCTTTTGAGCTTCTTCTCTCAAAATAGCTACCTGATCATACATTTCATCTTTTCGCAGGTTTCTTTCTCTCTTTAGAAAACCAGTAGCACAGAAGGTGCAACTAAGACTACAGCCTACCTGGGAAGATATACAAGCTGTAACCCTTTCTGAGGTAGGTATTAATACACCTTCTACGAGATGACCATCATTTAGTCGAAATGCATACTTTACAGTACCATCATTACTTTTTTGACTATTGGCAATGGTCATGGTATGAAAGGTGAAGTTTTCATTCAATTTAGACCTAAAATCCAGAGGTAGGTTGGTCATCTCATCAAAAGAACGTGCACTCTTGGTCCATAACCACTCCCAAAGCTGCTTAGCTCGGAACTTCTTTTCACCCATTTCTAAGCTTACAGAGATTAACTCTTCAAAAGATAATGACCTGATGTCTTTCACAGATACAAAGGTAATGTGATATATCTACCAAAAAAAAGCCCTTCCGAACGGAAGGGCTTTTCATATATTTTGTGGGTTTTTAATTAAAATCCAACTTCGATAGCATTAACTGTATCGTAAGTCTCACCATTCTTTTTCCATACAATAATTACAGCAGATGTGTTGTTTTTGTCGAATTCCCAAGTCGAAAAACCGTCAGGTAATTGAGCTTTTTCCCAATTAAGAGAATACTCACCTTCTACCTCAGTATTCGCAGTTACGTTAGAAATGATTGGATTCACACTAATTCCTTTCTGAGTGTGCATTTCGCCATCGATTAAAGAAGCTCTAAGAACTTGCTTGTGAGCGAAATCATTTACCATGTTTCCACCAACATTTTGAGCAGCAACAATATCTTTCTCTAATAAAAGAACTGAAATATAGTAATCGTCAGCACCATCTTTGAAGAATTTTGTTTTAGTTTTTACAGTGATAGTGTTTCCATCTACACTTGCTTCAGCTGCAACACCCGCTAAAGGATCGTTTGAGTTATGAGACTCAAGAGCTGATTTTACGTTTCCAGTATTTACAGAGCTATTACCTTGGAACTCATTGTTCAAAGTAAACTGAGGAATATATCCATTTGGTCTGATTTGTTGAACCAATTGACCGGCCATTGCTACAGCAACTTTAGGCGCTCCATCTGCTGGATCAATGTATCCTGGTACAAGACCAGAGCTGTTGCTCGAGTGGATGTCAATTGCAATTAACTCGTCGCTTCCGTTTGCTTCGGTCATTTGCTTAAATAGTGGAGACCCTGTAGATCCACAAGGAGGACACCAAGTTGCAGTATAGTACCATAGCACTGAACGTTGTGTTTGTTCTACTACTAATCCTTGCTGACCAGAACCATTATCTCCTCCCGGAGTTGTTTTACCATCATCATCCGAACCACATCCGAACAAAAACATTGAAGCTACTAAGCCTAATACGAAGATTTTTTTCATTTTATTATGTATCTTTTTTTTTAAGAAACCCAAAGGTAAACATTTTTTCAAAACTCTAGCGATGCCATAAAAAAATGACAATCTGTAAATACGAATATTAACCCTAATATTCGATGCCTTGAATAGTAAGTTTTTTACTAGGACTAGGTTGACATCTTCCAATAACCTGAGCGTCTATTCCAAAAGATTTAGAAATGGAAATTAATTCCTCGGCCGCATCCTTTTGGCAGTATATTTCCAATCGGTGTCCCATATTGAAAACCTCGAACATCTCTTTCAATGGAGTGCCAGTGGTCTCTTGAATAGTCTTGAAGAGAGGAGGTATTTCTAGTAAGTTGTCTTTTATGATATGCAACGGCTTATCTAAAAACTTCATAACTTTAGTCTGTGCACCACCAGTACAATGGATGATACCATTGATTTGTGACCTCAGACTTTCTGAAGCGAATATTTTACCGAGAATGGGGGCATATGTTCTTGTAGGAGAAAGAAGAGCCTTCCCAATGTCTAACCTTGTGCCAGCTAGTTCATCTGTAAGTAAAAACTCTCCAGAGTATATGTATTCTTCATCTGTATTGATGTCAAATGATTCTGGATATTTCGAGAAATATTCGTGGGACAATAGGTCATGTCTTCCAGATGTAAGGCCATTACTTCCTATACCAGAATTGTATTCTGATTCATATGTAGCTTTTCCGTATGAGGCGAATCCAACGATAACATCGTCTTCTTGAATATCAACTTCAAGTATTTCCGAACGTTTGGGTCTACAAGCAACTGTACTGTCTACAATGGCAGTCTTTACGAGATCTCCTACATCTGCTGTTTCTCCACCTGTAAATTTAATATTTACACCGAAGCTTGACATAGTTTTTATGCACTCTTCAAAGCCATCTATGACTTGTTTGATAATATCTCCTGTGATGAGGTGTTTATTTCGACCAATGGTATTAGAGAGTAAGTAAGGTCCAGTGGCACCGGTACAAATAATATCATCAAGATTCATTACGATGGCATCTTGAGCTATGCCTCTCCATACACTTATATCACCAGTTTCTTTCCAATACAAATATGCTAATGAAGACTTGGTGCCAGCACCATCAGCGTGAACGATATTACAATATTCATCTTCTCCACCGATGTAGTCTTCTACTATCTTGCAGAATGCATTAGGAAATATGCCTTTGTCGACATTTGAAATAGCCTTATGGACGTCCTCTTTCTGAGAGGATACGCCTCTTTTTTCATATCTACTCAAGATATTGTATCTTTTGATTAGTTACTAGTCTTCGTCTTTGAGAAGCCAGATTTTACCATCTTTGATTTCAAAATCTACATACTCTTTATCAAAAATATTGTAGCCAAGTACAACTTTTCGGGTATCCGTCATTTTACATTTCACTTTAGTATAAACCTTATCATTGATTTTTAGCTCTGCTAAAGTGAAAGAAGTACCAAATATCTTTGTTCCATCAGAAAGCTTAATTTTAGTGTTCTGATCTCTAAAATCACTAGGTTTCAATTGACCAGACTTTATTAATTGCTCAACTAGAGATTGTGGCATTAGAGTTCTTCTTTCCTCACCGTTGTATTCAAACTTAATTTTCTTTTTCCCTACATATCCATAAAGCGTCATCGCATCACCTCTTCCTTTTGTCAAAGGAATAATGTCATACTTAGCCATTAGTTCCGCTTCTGCTTTTTGTACAAGCAACATACTATCCTCAAGTGCTCTAGCTCTTAAGAAGCTATCTATATCACCTTTAGTTTCAGTTAAGAAATCTCTTTGCTTCTCAAGAAGGAAAGGACTGTAAATAGATCCTTTTCCGTTAAGGGCTTCGTCATTTCTTTGTTTGTAGTCTACACCAATTGATAATACATCAAAATTACAGTTCACTACTTTTACCGTAGTACGTCTGTTTTTCTGATGTTCATCTTCGCTACAAGGGGTTACTTCCGCACCTTCACAAGCACAATGGTTTACCAATTGAGATTCACCATATCCTCTGGCTTCCAGTCTAAATGGATTGATCTCACCTTGTTCTACAATATAACGTATTGCAGAGTCAGCTCTTCTTTGAGAAAGTGCTCTATTGTACTCAAAACTTGCTCTACAGTCTGTATGAGAACCAAGCTCAACTGCCATTCTAGGATATTTTTGAAGTGTTTTAATCAGATCATCTAGAATAGGCTTAGCATCAGATCTAATAAATGCTTTGTTTAAATCGTAGTAGATTGGTAGTACGAACACATCATTACAAGTGTTTTTCATACAGAAGTCTTTTACGTGTTGGCAGTCAAGAGAATTTTCTACTCCCATAGTACTCACGTATTGAGGCTTAGCATCATAGTAATATGCAGAACGCTTAGATACTTCTATGGTATATTCTCTATTGATACCAAGTGATGTTTCATAATATCCTCTTGCATCAGTTCGTAATCTAATTTTACTGGAATCTACATTGTTACTAATGAGTACATATGCATTGGCGATAGCAGTTCCACTATCACAGTCTGTTACTTGGCCTTTGAGTTTACACTCAATGGGTTCCATCGTGAAATGGAATATATCGTCCTGACTTTTGATTCTATTTGAAGTGAAGTAACCTTCCTCTTTAGTAGGAGTCATAATGATTCCAAAATCATCACCTGAGGAATTTACAGGGCTCTTCATGTTGTTCGGAACTTCCCAGTCTTTTGGTCCGTCACCGCTTTTTCGAGTTTCTAGAATGTCCAATCCACCCATACCTGGATGTCCGTCTGAAGCGAAGTAAAGAGATCCGTCATCGTGTATGTAAGGAAACATCTCATTTCCATCTGTATTGACGTTTGGTCCTAAGTTAATAGGTTCACTCCAAGTTCTACCCCTTCTTACGAAAGTTACCATCCAGATGTCTTTAGACTTTTCTAACTCACTAGTATCACCGAATCCTCCAGGTCTATCGGAAGCAAAATACATTACTTTATCACGCTCGCCAAGGGTAGGGTGTCCGTAATTCCACTTTGTATTTTCTTCTCCTGCACAGAAGCTAAGTGGTTCAGGATTCATTTGCCAACCTTTTCCAGATTTACGAGCTTCATAGATCTTGCACTTAGGTTCTTTGCCACTTGTACCATTACACTGAGTGACATACATTTTAGATTTCCTAGAGTTAAAAGCGACAGTTCCATCATTGAATTTAGTATTCAAACCCTCTACAAGTTCGGCTGAACCCCACTTTACTTTTCCTCTTGATCCTGCTAGTTTTACTTGCCAAACATCAGAGTGTCTTCTTAGTGTTCTATCATATTCTTCTTTACTGAACCCATTCTCTCTGTCAGAAGTGAACATAATGGTCTTGTTTTTACGATCTGCCCACATTGGAGAGAAGTCGTCTGAGTTTTTTTCATTGGCTGGTTTGAAAGCATCTACCGTATATCTAGTGTTTGCTTCTTTCCAAGTTAAGGCTTTTTCACAACCCCTAAGCATTGCTTCTATACGTTCATCGCCAGGAGCCATTTTTTCGTATTCTTTAAATGCTGCAATAGCCTCTTCATATTGGCCAAGTTGCTTATGCATTTGAGCTTTTCGATAGATGACGATAGGATCTGTAGATCCGTATTTTTCAGCTCTTTGGTACATTTTAAGAGCTCTCTTTGGTTGGTGGTTGTACCTATAACTTTCCGCACCTCTGAATGCAGCAGTTTGTCTATCTTCTTTAGGAAGTTCAGTATCCCGAGCAAGCTCATCATACATGGCTGCTGAGATTGCATACTGTTTTTGTAGCATAGATTCATTAGCTTTTTTCATGGTTACTTTAGCACAACCAGAGAATAAAGCTATTGCACAAAGTGCGATGCTGAATTTCAGATAGTTAAACGATTTGATTTTCATTGCGTTATTAGAACGTCAAAAATCAAAAATTCTGTGTCCAAAAACAAATTTATAATGGGTTATCAACAAAAAACTCCCTATGTCAGCAGTCTAACTTAGGGAGTTTTTATTTTAAAGAGTTGGAGATTACTACTTAATAAAGAGCAATTCTCGATACTTTGGTAGTGTCCACATTTTATCTGAAACTAATTGCTCAAGTTTATCTGCGTGATACCTGATATCGTCAAAAGTGTCTTTTACGGTTTTATTGTAGGCAATTGCCATTTCTTCTGTATCGGTCATCTTATTTGCCTTTTTACGTGCCTCGGTCATCTCGTCAACACCATTTTTCAGCTCGTCAATATGAACGGAAATTCTATTCACAAGGTGTCTTTGTGCATCACCCACTTCCAAACCTGCTTCTTTCAGCGTTTTTACATTGGTGGCAAGTGAGGATAAATACTCGATAGAAGGAGGAATGATATAAGTGTAAACTAACTCACTTAATACTCGACCTTCTATTTGAATCTTCTTGGTATACTCTTCCAGCATGATTTCAAACCTAGCGTGGAGCTCTTCATTGCTAAATATTCCATTGTCTACAAAGGTTTTTACAGCTTGGTCACTGATGTAAGCTCTTAAGGCTTCAGCAGTATTTTTTATATTGCTAAGACCTCTCTTTTCAGCTTCTTTAGCCCATTCTTCACTGTAGTTATTTCCTTCGAAAAGAATGCTTTTGGAGCTGCGAAGTATTTTCTTTAGTTCGGTTACAATTGCAGTTTTCTGATCTTTTCCTCCAGAAACAGCTTTGTCAATTGTCTTTTTGAATTGAATTAGTTGATTAGCAACAGCTGTATTTAAAACAGTCATGGGCTGTGCAGAGTTAGTTGAAGATCCCACAGCTCTTAGCTCGAATTTATTTCCCGTGAAAGCAAATGGAGAAGTTCTATTACGATCAGTATTGTCTCTTTCTATTTCAGGAATGGTATCTATCAAAATAGACTTAAGTTCTTCATCTTCTGAAGCTGTAGTATCTTTTAGGAATGCATTAAGAACACTTGTAAGATTTGAACCAATAAATGCAGAAATAATTGCTGGTGGAGCTTCATTAGCTCCTAGTCTGTGGTCATTGGAAGCTGAAGCAATACTTGCCCTAAGAATATCTGCATTGTCATATACAGCTTTTAGCGTATTGATGAATATAGTTAGGAATAAAAGGTTGGAATTTGGATCACTTCCTGGCGAAAGTAAGTTGACGCCTGTATTCGTAATAAGTGACCAATTGTTATGTTTTCCTGAGCCATTTATTCCTGCAAATGGCTTTTCGTGCAATAATACTCGGAAGTGGTGTTTGTGAGCTATTTCGTCCATCAGGTCCATAAGCAATTGATTATGATCTATTGCTAAATTTACTTCTTCGAACATCGGTGCACACTCATATTGACCTGGAGCTACCTCATTATGTCTGGTTTTCAAAGGAATACCTAATTTGGCAGCTTCTATTTCTAAATCATACATGTAGTTGAAGACTCTGTCCGGAATAGATCCGAAATAGTGATCATCCATTTGTTGTCCTTTTGCTGGAGCATGACCTACAAGGGTTCTACCACAAAGTACAAGGTCAGGTCGAGCATTATAGAGTGCTTCATCTACTAAAAAATATTCCTGTTCTATACCTAAAGAAGCAGTGCAAGAGGTTACTTTTTTCAAAAAATATTTACATATATCTGTAGCAGCTTTATCTATCAAGTTGATAGATTTTAATAAAGGTGCTTTGTAATCTAGTGCTTCTCCGTTGTATGAAACGAAAACGGTAGGTATACAAAGTGTTTTACCTGTTGTGTTTTCGTGAATAAATGCTGGAGATGAAGGGTCCCAAGCCGTGTACCCTCTTGCTTCAAACGTATTTCTAAGTCCGCCATTCGGTAAGCTTGATGCATCCGGCTCTTGCTGTACCAAAGATCCTGCAGAAAATTTCTCTACTGCTTTACCATTTTTCGGCTCCCAGAAAGAATCGTGTTTTTCAGCAGTGGATCCAGTAAGTGGTTGAAACCAATGTGTGTAGTGTGATGCTCCTTTACTTAGGGCCCATCTTTTCATTCCAGCTGCAACGTGCTCGGCCATTTTACGATTAATCGTTTTACCTTGGTGAATTGCTTTACTTACAGATTCATAAGCTTCTTTACTCAGAAAGTCTCTCATTGCTGAATCATCGAAAACATTCGAATTATAAAGCTTTGTAAAATTGACTTTTCCTTTATTGGTAAGTTTGTTTTTTCTGCCTGCTGCAGTTTTTAGTGATTCAAAGCGCATAATAGATGTATTTTTCTGATGCAAAAGTAATTTTTACAACGAAAAACAGTGTTTTGGATAGCTTTTTGTGAATAAAAAAAAGAAAAACGAAAATTCTCTTGAAATGGAGAAAGATTTTGAATACAGGGACTAAAGACCCCCTTCTTTTAGTTTTTCGGCATTTTCTGCCATTTTTAGAGCATCTATAATTTCCTTTATATCTCCATTCATAACACCGTTGAGATTATAGAGCGTCAGATTAATGCGATGATCTGTAACCCTTCCTTGAGGATAGTTGTAGGTTCTGATCTTAGCAGAGCGATCTCCAGTAGATACCATAGTTTTTCTTTTTGCAGCGATATCACCGTTTCTTTTTACTAACTCAATATCGTATAGTTTAGCTCTTATCATATCCATTGCAATTTCTCTATTGGCTAATTGAGATCTTGCTTGAGAACAGACAACTACTATACCGCTTGGCTTATGCGTCAACTGAACTTTGGTTTCTACTTTATTTACGTTTTGACCTCCTGCACCACCAGATCTTGAGGTTTGCATATCTATGTCACCTGGATTGATTTGCACATCTACATCTTCTACTTCCGGAAGAACTGCAACTGTGGCAGCAGATGTATGTACACGACCCTGTGTTTCTGTTTCTGGAACACGTTGTACTCGGTGTACTCCTGCTTCAAATTTCAGTGTACCAAATATTTCAGTCCCCTCTACCTTGACTACTATTTCTTTGTATCCACCTGCGGTACCTTCAGTGATGTCCATTATCTCATGTTTCCAACCTTGACTATCAAAGAACTTGGTATACATGCGGAATAAGTCACCTGCAAAAATGCTTGCTTCATCACCTCCAGCTCCAGCACGAATCTCAACCATCGCATTTTTATCATCTTCAGGATCTTTTGGAATTAGAAGCATCTTTATATCTTCTTCAAGGGGTCCTTTACATTCATTTAGAGATTCGAATTCCTCTTTAGCCATTTCCTTCATTTCAAGATCCTCGCTAACTTCAAGCATTTCTTTCGCTTCGGCTAGGTTACTGACTAAGTTTTTGTATTCAAAATAGAGTTCTACTATTTGCTTTAGATCACTGTACTCCTTATTGAGTTTGGTGAACTTCTTCATATCTGAAGCCACCTCTGGACTACTTAGAAGCAGTTCTACTTGTTTGAATCTTGCGTATATTCCCTCTAATGTTTCGAGCATGATCTTATGAGCAGCAAAAATATTCTTTACTCTGCAGGGTAAGAAATTAAATTATTGGTACTGAAAGTAAATAGCCTTCCATTATAGTATGCTAAACCATAAGAATCGAAGGTATTATACTTCAATGCCACAGGTTCTCGTGTCAACCTGTTATAAGTGTATATTTGGTCGTTAGATTGATAATAGAAATTCTGTTGTGACTGTGCTACATAATTTATATTGTTAATATAGTACTTAGTATTGTATGTGCCCAACATATCAAAAGCATACACACCATTTACAGAATCTGCAACATACAATGCGTTCTGAGATTCCCATATTTTAAATGGATTAAGATTATTGCTTAATATGTTATTAAGATAGGGAGTTTCTAATAATACATCGCCCTTTTTATTGATTTTGAGCATTTTAAATTCTGAAAGATCTAGAATCCAAACATTATTGTCAAATGATCTAGCGATACACGATACATTACTAAAGAAGTAGTCATTTAGTCTAGTTTCTCCTCTAAAATTGAGCATGTTATCGTAATACACTATGATGTTCTGATCTTGATAGAAAACATAAATTTCAAATGGATTTGAGCAATCAATTGAAGAAATTTCTCCGTAAGCCTTTATATTTACCCTAGTAATCTCACTTCCGTCTTGAGCATATTTGATTAGAGAATGCTCTTTGTCAGCCACACAAAAATTCCCCTTGCTGTCAATAGAAAAAAATGATATTTCACTCAGTCCATCTAGACTAGTCGTATCTTGTGCTTTTACTGCGGATGCGGCAGCAATTAGACTAGTTAGTATAATTATGTAGTGTAACTTTTTTCCCATCCCAAGCTGCATAAGTGAATTTGGAAACCCAATCTCCCAGGTTTATTAAATGTGCATTTTTTCCTAAAGGTATATCCATTGGTTTATGTCTATGACCAAAAATGAAATAGTCTATATGATTTTTTTCGAGATATTTCAGAGCAAATAGGTATTGATGTTCTCTTTCTAGAGGTATTTCGACCTCATCCTTGACACTATTTTTCTTTCGACTAGATTTTGACAAATAATTGGCAATTCCTATACCTAGATTCGGATGAAGACGGTGGAACAACCAGATTGCCCACTTACTTCGAAATACTTTTCGAATAAACTTATATCCAGGCTCGCCTTTCCACAGAGCGTCCCCGTGGTGAACGTAAAAGGTTTTGTCTCCTATATTTCCTATCCATTCTTCATCTACCACAGTGAGACCTATTTCCTTGGACAAATAATCAAATGTCCACATATCGTGGTTCCCTTTAAAAAAATAAATTTTCACTCCAGAATCAGCCATGGATGATAGCTTGCCAAGAAGACGTGTATAATATTTTGGGACAGTAGTTTTATATTCAAACCAAAAGTCAAATACATCTCCTATGAGAAAAAGTGCTTCACAATCCGCAGAGATATCTTCCAACCACTGAACGACTTTTTTTTCGCGAATGAGCGATGAGTCGTAATTTGGAGTGCCGAGATGAAAGTCTGATGCGAAGTAGGTTTTGCCCATCTTTGTATTGCAAAGGTAAGAGTAAATGCGGAGTGTTAGTGAGCCTCCAGCCAATTATCTCCGTGTCCAGCTTCAGCTATAACAGGTACTTTGAGTGGCATTGCTCTTTCCATTTCCTCTTTAATGACTGTAGTAATTTCTTCTAATTCAGTTTTAGGAACGTCAAACAGAAGTTCGTCGTGTACCTGAAGTATCATTTTCGTACCCACATCCATACTTGAAAGACGTTCGTGGATATTGATCATAGCTAGCTTAATCATATCTGCTGCACTTCCTTGAATAGGAGCGTTTATGGCGTTTCGCTCTGCAAAACCGACGACAGTTCTGTTGTTAGAATTGATATCTGGTATGAATCTCTTACGTCCCATCAGTGTCTTGACATATCCGTGGTCTCGAGCAAAGTTTATCGTGTCATCCATATATTTTTTCACTCCTCCAAATTGTTCAAAGTATGCGTCGATGAGTTCAGAAGCTTCACTACGTTTGATTCCGAGATTTTGAGATAATCCGAAAGCTCCTTGCCCATATATCAATCCAAAGTTTACACTCTTCGCCTTATATCGTTGATCTTTAGTGACTTCGGAAACGTCTACTCCAAATACCTTGGCTGCTGTAGCTGTGTGAATATCTAGTCCATTGTTGAAAGCCTCCAACATGCCAGAATCTTCTGCTACTGAAGCAACAATACGCAGCTCAATCTGAGAGTAGTCTACTGCCAGAAGTGTGTGATTCTCGTCTCTTGGTATAAAAGCCTTTCTTATTTCTTTACCCATATCCGTTCTTATGGGTATATTTTGCAAATTAGGATTAGTGCTACTCAATCGGCCAGTAGCTGCTACAGCTTGAGCGAAACTTGTGTGAACTCTTCCAGTAGATGGATGAATAAGTTTAGGCAATGCATCCACGTAGGTAGAACGCAGCTTGTTGATTTTTCGGTATTCTAAAATCTTACTCACAATTTCGTGCTCTCCAGCTAGCTTTTGAAGTGTCGCTTCATCTGTTTTATACTGACCGGTCTTTGTCTTTTTAGCTTTTGAATCTAGCTTTAACACGTCAAATAGTACTTCGCCCATTTGTTTTGGACTAGCGATGTTGAAATTTGCTCCTGATGTTTCATAAATCTGTGATTCCAAATTATTTGACATCTCTTCTAGCTCTTTAGAATAATCACTTAGAAACGTATCATCTATACGTATTCCTTCCATTTCCATTGCAGACAATACAGACACTAAAGGCACTTCTAACCGCTGAAACAAGTGTGCTACCTGTTTGTCCATCAACTCTTTATGTAATTTTTGTTTTAGCTGACAAGTGATATCTGCATCTTCAGCAGCATACTCTGTTGCTTTATCTAATGGGACATCTTTAAAGTTAAGCTGATTCTTCCCTTTTTTACCTATTAACTCATTAATAGATAACGGTTTATAGTTTAGGTATTTTTCAGATAGAATATCCATACTGTGCCTTCCATCCGGGTTCACAAGATAATGAGCCAGCATAGTATCAAACTGTGGTCCTTGTATGAGAATATCATATTTTAACAATACCTTGAGATCATACTTCAGGTTCTGAGCAATTTTTTCTATTGTTTGTGAGGCAAATAATTCTTGAAACTCTTGTAATACAGCTTTTGTTTCTTCAAAATCTTCTGGCATATTTACATAGAACGCTTTGCCTGCTTCATATGAGAGAGCTAATCCGAGAACCTTTGCATCCATCTCAACTAAAGAAGTAGTTTCAGTATCAAAACAAAACGACTTCTGCTTCTTCAGCTCTGAAATTAGTTCCTGCCTCTTTTCTTTATTATCTACTAAAGTATATGTATGGTCCGTATTGGATATATCTTTTAGC
>ENA-UZWV01008356-UZWV01008356.1-metagenome-genome-assembly--contig:-Day-3-1m-contig-8356_pt1 | contig 12863 bp, 13 predicted proteins | sample MGYA00260342_ERZ794902 | MGnify/ENA metagenome assembly ERZ794902
TCAAAAGAGGCATTCATTCCTTGTCCATAAAAAGGTACGATAGCATGGGCAGAATCTCCCAGTAATAGACTGTGCCCTTTGTAATTCCATGGAAAACATTTAACAGTCCCTAGGGGAGCGGTTGGATTTTCAAAAAATTCTATAGCTAAATTTGGCATAAGTTCAAGCGCGTCTGGAAACTCTTTTTCAAAAAACTCTGTTACAATTTCATGAGTTGTAAGGTTGTTGAAGTTGTAGGATCCAGATTCATAACTCAAAAAGAGTGTTACTGTAAAGCTTCCGTTNNAGGTTTAATTGTTAGCTCCTTATAACCATGAGTAAGATAGTTTTGAGAAAAACTAAATAAAAACTTACGCTCCTTAAAGTAACTTTTTCGCAAGGCAGATCCTGCTCCGTCTGTACCAAATATCAGGTCTCCATAGATAGTAAACCCATCTCCTGAAATGGTATCTTCAAAAGTAGCTTTTTTGTTTTCAAAGTCTACGTCTTTACAACGTTTTTCAAATTCTATGGTGACGTTATCAAGAGCCTCAGCTTCGTCTAGAAGTAGTGCTGTTAGTAATTCTCTAGAAATTGAATTTATAGCTTCGTCTTCACGTCCACTATAGTTTGACAGAAAGGTATTTCCTTTAGAGTCATGTACCATTCGTCCATACATCGGAATACATAAAGAATTTACTTTTGCTTCTAGACCAACCAGTTTAATAGCTTTAAGCCCTCGATTTGAAAAGGCCAAGTTAATTGATCGCCCGGCACTAATATCTACAGTTCTTAAATCTGGACGCATCTCTACTACATGAACTTTAAATCCACGTTGTCCAAGCCTTAGGGCAAGTAGAGATCCACAAAGTCCAGCTCCAATAATCAATATGCTTTCTTGTTTATGCATTTAGAATGTTTTTTAATTTTTCAACCATTTCAAAAACATCTTTGAATGAATTATAAAACGGCACAGGCGCACAACGTATGACATCTGGAGTTCTCCAGTCAGTTATCACGTGTGCCTCTGTTAGTTTTGTGTGTAAAGATTTATTAGCATTTTTAACTTGTATCGATAGTTGACAACCTCTTTGCTCTGGGTCTTTTGGGGTAATGATTGAAATATTCTTGTTGTTTAATTTTAGAATAAGATATTCTAAATAGCCAGTAAGTTGTTTTGACTTTTTAATCAGAGAAGGCATTCCTACTTCACTAAATAGTGCTAAAGATGCTTTTATTGCAGCCATAGACAAGATAGGAGGGTTGCTTAACTGCCATCCTTCTGCGCCTGGAGTGATATCTAAGGGCTTTCGCATGTCAAAACGTGTTTTTTTATTTTGACTCCACCAACCAGCAAAACGCTTTAAGGTCTGATCGTGTGCGTAACGTTCATGGACGAAGACACCACCTAGACTCCCAGGACCTGAATTCATATATTTGTATGTACACCATGCAGCAAAGTCTACACCACTTTCGTGAAGGTTGGGCTGAATGTTTCCAACTCCATGTGCTAAATCAATACCTACCTTACATCCTTTTTTATGACCTAATTCACAAATTTTCTTTAGATCTAAATATTGTCCCGTGTAGTAATTGACACCGCCAATCAAAAGTAATGCGATTTCATGACCATGAGTTTGAAGGATTGATTCCAGGTCCTCTATATTTAAAAGAGTCTCTCCTTTTCGAGGCGACCATTCAATTAAAGACTCTGCTGGGTCATGTCCATGGAATCTTAGTTGAGTTTCTACAGCGTATCGATCTGATGGAAAGGCATCACTCTCAATGAGAATTTTGTACTTACACTCAATTGGTTGATAGAAAGAAACCATCAATAAATGCAGATTTGTTGTCAGAGTATTCATTATGACAACTTCTATGGGTTTGGCACCTACAATTGTAGCCATTGTTTCTGTAAGAAATTCGTGGTAGGGCATCCAAGGGTTTTTGGCTTCAAAATGACCTTCTACACCCAACTTAGCCCAATCGTCTAATTCTTGCTGAATGTATTTTTTAGTTTCTTTAGGTTGGAGACCGAGAGAATTTCCAGTGAAATATAACCATTCTTCTCCATTTGGGTTTTTAGGGATATGGAACTTAGTACGGTAATGAGCCAAAGGATCTGTTAGGTCTTGCTCTATTGCATACTCGATTCCTGGCTTGTAACTTATCAAGTTAATTTAATTATAGTTAATCCAAAAATAAGCATTTTCGATTTAAAATAAAATGGATAATTTAAAGTTTACCGCCTTATTTTAGTAAATATTTATATTTTCGTTTAAATTTTCTTAATCTTGGAATAGAAATATTTCTGACATAAGGGTTATTTGGGTGAAGCTGTTCGTAGTTTTGGTGATAATCTTCAGCTTGCCAAAATTTTAAAAATGGATATACTTCTGCAGCTATATTGACGTTTAGCTCTTTTGTAAGTTGTTTTATTTTATTTAGAATTTTTTCTTTTTGATTTTCGTTCTGATAAAAAATAATAGAACGATATTGGGATCCATTATCAGGGCCTTGACCATTAACTTGCGTTATGTCTTGCGACCCAAAATAGACTTCTAAAAGAGTTGAAAAGTTAACAATATTTGGGTCATATGAAACTTCAACAGCTTCAGCGTGCCCTGTCCTTCCTGTATTGCTTAGTTGGTAAGTTGGATATTCGGTATGACCACCTGCATATCCGTTGATTACTTCATTTACACCATTGACACTTTCATAGATTGCTTCGACACACCAAAAGCAACCACTGGCAAAATAGGCTTTTGCTAATCCATTTTGAACGGGGACTTCAATGGGTTTGGAATTAATTATAGCTTCTTGTTTTTCGTTAGTTGTTTTACTTTGACAACTTACTATGGAAAGGTTGAAACTAATTATTATAGATAATATCGTCTTCATTATTTTTTTTTCAAAATTACATTCATTTTTTTTTAAAGATGTGAAAGTTATATTAAATAAAAAAGCCTTCATTTTTTTATGAAGGCTTTAAAGTAATTGTTTGAGGGTAATTAAAGTTTAGAAAATAGTTTTTCCATTTTTACTTTCTGTTCTTCTGCTAAAGCAGCATCAACTAAAATTCTTCCGCTGTGCTCATCCGTGATAATTTTTTTTCGTGAAGCAATTTCCATTTGAATTTGAGGGGGTATTGTAAAATATGACCCACCAGAAGCACCTCTTTCAATCGGTACAATAGCTAATCCATTTTTTACGCTTGTACGTATTTTTGAGTATGCAGCTACCAATCTAGCCTCGATTTTGGTTTTATAATCATCAGATTTAGAAAGTAAAAGTTTTTCTTCTTTTTCAGTTTCAGCCAAAATGGCCTCTAAATCCGTTTTTTTGTGCTTTAAGTGACTCTCTCGTTCATCTAAGCGTTCTTTAGTTCCGCTGATGACTTCATTTTTTTGTTCAATTTGAGCGCTAAATTCTTTAATGTGTTTCTCAGCAAGTTGAATTTCTAATTCCTGAAATTCAACTTCTTTACTAATTGAGTTAAACTCACGATTATTACGAACGTTTTTTTGTTGTTCGGAATATTTTTTAATCAAACTTTTAGCTTCTTCAATAAGATTCTTTTTTGATTTGATTTGACCATCAACATCAGTTAGAGCATCTTCCAACTTTTTAACTTTAAGTTTGAAGCCTTCAACATCGTCTTCTAGGTCACGAACCTCAAGCGGGAGTTCGCCGCGTACATTTCTGATTTTGTCAATTCTTGAGTCAATTAGTTGTAAATCATAAAGAGCTCTTAATCGTTCCTCTACGGTTAATTCTTTCTTTTTAGCCATACTTATGTATACTTTACTGGATTTGTATTTATCGTTGATAAAACGATTGCAAAATTAGTAATTTTTTTCTTAAGATATGCAACTAAAATATTTTTTATGTGTTGTTCACTTTCGTAGTGTCCAATATCAGTTAATAAAAGTTCGTTTTCTGCTTTAAAAAAATCATGATATTTTAAGTCTGAAGTAATAAAGGCCTGAGCACCAGATGATTTAGCAGCCTCTATTGCGAAGCTACCTGAACCGCCTAATACAGCAACTTTTTTGATTTTTCTATTTAATAATCCAGAGTGTCGTACTAAATTGCAGTTAATTTTCTTTTTAACAAATTCTAAAAACTCAGAGCTGCTCATTGGGGTCTCCAATAATCCAATCATTCCTATTCCAATATGTTGATTAGTGTTTTCAAGTGTAATTATTTCATAAGCAACCTCTTCATATGGGTGGTTTTGAAATAATGTTCTTAAAACAGATTTTTCTAGATGTTTTTCAAAACTTATATTAATTTGAATTTCCTTTTCTTTTTGTAAAATGTGTTTCTTGCCAACAACAGGTCTAGAGTTTTCATCACCCTTAAATGTGCCTTTTCCAATAACATTAAAGCTACAGTTGTTGTAGTTTCCGATGCTACCAGCTCCAACTTCAAATAAGGCTGATCTAATACTTTTAGCATTTTGTTCTGGCACATAGGTGGTTAACTGCTTTACAGTATCAACTTGTGGGATAAGTATTTTTTTATCTTGAAGTCCAAAAATTTCACAGAGACCGGCGTTTGAACCTTCAAATACATTGTCTAAGGCAGTGTGAATTGCATAAATTGCAATTTTATTTTCAATTGCTTTCAAAACAACTCTTTCAACGTAACTTTTTCCAGTTATCTTTTTTAACCCATTAAATATAATAGGGTGGAAGCTAACAATCAAGTTGCAATTTTTGGCAATAGCTTCATCTATTACCGTTTCAAGAACATCTAGTGTGACAAGTACGCCTGTTAACTCGCTGTTTTTATTTCCAACTAATAGGCCTACGTTGTCAAATTTTTCAGCATAGGCAATTGGCGCTAAGGCCTCAAGGTGTATTACAACATCTTCAACTATCATAAGTTTTTGTTTATCATCAAAGATAAAATAATTACTTTCGTTGTAATGAAGCTTTTGAGAAAAATATTATTTCCTTTTGTACCTCTCTACTACACACTAGTGTTTTTGAGGAATAAATTTTATGATTGGTCTTTTTTAAATTCTACTTATTATGATTTTCCACTGATTTGTGTCGGAAATTTATCAGTTGGGGGTACAGGAAAATCCCCCATGATTGAATATCTAGTTTCTTTTCTAAAGCATAAATATCGATTAGCTACTTTAAGCCGAGGATATGGTCGTGATTCCAAAGGTTTTATTATCGCTGATTCAAAAGCAAACTCTAAAGTTATTGGAGATGAACCTTTACAGTTATTTAATAAGTTTAAAGACATAACAGTTGCCGTAGATTCTGATCGTCAAAATGGATTATCAATTTTAAAAAAAATTAAACCCACAATTGATGTAGTATTACTTGACGATGCCTTTCAGCATAGAAATGTATCAGCAGGGTTGAATATTCTACTTACCGCTTACGATCAGCTTTATTGTGACGATTATGTATTGCCTACAGGAAATCTGAGAGAGCCTAAGTTAGGTGCAAAAAGAGCACATGCGATTGTTGTAACTAAGAGTCCTGAAAGTTTAAGCCAGGATAGTAAGTCTAGGATAGTACAACAACTGAACATTCTTCCAAGTCAGGAGGTTTTTTTTAGTAGTATTCAGTATGGTGATGAAATAATTTCATCAACCTCCAAAATTTATATTAATGAACTAATGGGCATTCGTTTTACTTTAGTAACTGGCATTGCCAATCCAGCACCTCTAGTTTTGCATTTAAGATCATTAGGATTAGACTTTGATCATTTAGAATTTAAAGACCATCACGAGTTTTCTAAATCGGAACGGGGATTGATTTATTCGAAACCGTTAGTTTTGACAACAGAAAAAGACTTTTCACGTTTGATTTCTGAAACTTCTAACAAAGTTTATTATCTACCCATTCAATTAAAAATTGACCGAGCTGATGATTTTGAGAAATTAGTTAATACTTATGTTAAAAACACATTGTCTAATTAATATGTTTTTGAGCTTTATAAGAAGATCTGACTAATGCACTACTTTCAACGTGACGGAAACCTAATTCCAATCCAATCGTTTTGTATTCTTTGAATTGATCTGGGGTGATAAACTGCTTGACAGGTAAATGTTTTTTACTTGGCTGTAAGTATTGGCCGATGGTGACTACATCTACATCAGCATTTCTAATATCATGTAGTGTTTGAATAACTTCATCCCGCGTCTCACCGAGCCCAAGCATCAGGCCTGTCTTAGTGCGGCGTTGTCCATTATCTTTTAGGTATTTTAAAACACCTAGACTTTTTTCGTATTTAGCCTGAATTCTCACCTCTCTAGTGAGACGTCTTACGGTCTCCATATTGTGAGAAACAACTTCTGGAGCAACTTGAATAATTCGCTTTATATGTTTTTCAATCCCCTGAAAATCAGGTATTAAAGTTTCCATTGTTGTGTTTGGATTCATACGTCTAACAGCCTTTACTGTTTCAGCCCACATGATACTTCCCATGTCTTTTAGGTCATCTCTATCTACACTTGTAAGAACAGCGTGTTTGATGTCCATTATTTTAATTGATCGTGCCACTTTTTCAGGCTCATCCCAATCAACAGCTTCTGGCCTCCCTGTCTTAACGCCACAAAATCCACAAGATCGGGTACATACATTTCCTAAAATCATAAAAGTAGCGGTCCCCTCTCCCCAGCATTCGCCCATGTTTGGGCAGCTTCCAGAAGCACAAATAGTATTAAGCTTGTATTTATCGACAAGACCTCTAAGTTCAGTATATTTTTTTCCAGTAGGTAGTTTTACACGAAGCCATTTAGGTTTGGATTGTCGTATGATTGGATTTGAAAGAGTTTCAACAGCCATAAAGTCAATTTAGATAAACAAAGATACAAACTATTCTACTAAAAAAATTATAAAATTGTGAGATACCATACGCTAAAACCAATTAAAAAAAGAATACCAAAACAGCTTAAAACATGCATAAAACGAGAGGGTTGCCATTGTTTGGGAGTAAATTTGCTAGAAATCAGTATGTAATTTACCAAGGCGTAAAATGGAGCGGTTAAAAACGAGATAATTGTAGCTATTTTAATCAATTTATCCATATCTGATAGGAAATAAAAATAAATGATTAAAGTTCCAAAAATCAGGACCAGACTCCATCCTAAATAGCCTTTTTTGAAATGTTTTTTAAATATTAGTTCTATGGTTTTGTTCATAGATCTAGGAGATGCATCAAGAGTTGTTAAAGTGGTACTAAACATAGTTGTAAATGCTGCGACTCCAATGAATAAATAAGCCCAGCTTCCGAGGCTTTTAGTGTAAATTTCTATAAGTTGTACAGAAAATACACCTGCATTGCCACTAAAGCTAGTTCCACTAGCATGCATTGTAAGGCTCCCAAGACATACAAAGCAAATACCTAAAACAACAGTACCTATGTATCCAATATTAAAATCTAGAAGTGCTGTTTTCGTATTCAGTTTGTCGGTAGACGTTTTTTGTTTTTCTATAGTCCACATTGAATGCCATACCGAGACATCTAATGGGGCTGGCATCCACCCCATAAAGGCGATTAAAAATGTAATCTCAATTGTTCCCTGAGGTATATATTGGGCAATCTCAATAGTACTATCAATATTATGAAGTGCCATTAAAGTTGCAGCCAAAGTGGATAAGGTTAGTGTAATGACAATAACTTTAATTAAAACATCTAATAGTTTATATTTTCCAATATTTAAAATAATAAAGCAAAGGCTAAGGATGACAACAGTCCAAACCTTTACACTCAAACGATCACCAAATAGTGACGTAGCTATTCCTGCAGTTACGATAGTTACTGCTGACTGAATCGTAAACATGGTTAAGAATGTTAATATTCCATAAGTTTCTAAAATCCCTTTGCCAAGTTTTTGGTACCCTTCTAACAAACTCTCTCCTGTTGCACTTGCGTATCGAGGTCCATACTGGAAAAATGGATATTTAACTAAATGAATTATTAATAAAGCCCAAAGCAAACCAAATCCAAAATCAGCCCCAGATCGAGTGGACTGAACTAAGTGAGAGACTCCAATTGCAGCGCCTGCAAAAAGTAGTCCTGGCCCTAGTTTTTGAATTACTTGTTTCATTTTTTAGATAAAATTATTTCAGCTAATAGCTTTTTTGCTCTTAGTAGTTTAATTTTTACATTATTTACTGGTGTTTTAATTTCTTTGGAAATTTCAATGTAAGATAGTTCTTGAAAATAACGCAAGTTTATGACCTGCTGATAGTGCGGTTTTAATTTTTTGATATCTTTTAATAACTCTGCTAAGTTTTGCTTAGTGATTAACTTGTCTTCTGGAGAAGGAGCTTCATCCATAATCCAGTAAAGTCTGTCCTGTTCTTTTTCAGACGTTTGATTACGAAAAGATATTTTTTGTTTGCGTAAGCTATCAGAATGTGTATTTTTAGCAATAGTAATCAGCCATGTTTTGAATTTGAATTTCTCATCAAATGATTTAATTTTTTCAAAGGCCTTTGAAAATGTTTGAATCGTAATATCTTCAGCATCATTTTCATTATGTAATCGTTTAATCAAAAATCCATATACATCATTCCAAAAAGTATGCAATAGCAAATTAAACGCAATTTGATCATTTTGCTTAGCCTTTTGTATGGCATCATTTATTTCCAATAGAGTGAATGATTTTAGAGCTAAAATTAAGTTTTAAATGAATTTAAGCTACATTAAACATTTTAAGTATGTTGAGGTTCTGAACAATCTTTATATTGTTCAGGAGTTTTTCCACAAAACCCGCATGCTTCTCCATCTTTATTTAGCATCGGATTTTGACTTGCGCAAGTTCCTGCAAATTCACCATCTTTTTTCGTCCACAATTTTATAGATATCCCTGTAACAGCTAAGCCTAAAAGCGCGAGTGTGATTAAGAGTAAAGCCATCTTTTTTTTTCAAAGATACAATTTTCGATACAAGTTGAAAAACGTATTTAATGAGTGTTTTAAATAGGTTAAAGTGGGGTAAGGCTAAAGTAAAGTAAAAAAAGTAACTGCCTATAAAATGTTTACTTCGTTTTCTAATACAATGTCAAAAATAAATAAAATAGCTTCTTGTATTTTTTTTGAAAGTTTAAGTATGTCTATTCCTGAAGCATTTCCGTAGTTAACCAACACCAATGCTTGCTTGTTGTGAACTCCGTAGTTTTTAAATGTTTTCCCTTTAAACCCGGCAGTTTCAATTAGCCATCCGGCTGGAATTTTTACGGTAGTTTCTGAAACTTTATAATGTGGTATTTTTGGAAATTGAATTTTTAAAAGTTCAAACTGCACAGAAGAAATTACAGGGTTCTTGAAAAAACTACCACTATTACCAAGGACTTTAGGGTCTGGAAGTTTTAAATTTCTGATAGAGATAACTGCTTTTGAAATATCTTGAATTGTTGGGTTTTCAATTCTATTTTTTTTTAGCTCAGTCTCTATGTCTCCATAATTTTTTTTAATGACATGATGTAGGATGCTTAATTCAAATATCACAGAAATGATAATGTATTGACCTTTCAATTTTTCTTTAAAAATAGAACTTCTGTAACCAAAATTACAATCATCTTTTTTAAAAGTACATATTTCTTGAGTTTGAATATTCATCGCTTCACAACTGATAAACACATCTTTTAATTCAACTCCGTAAGCACCAATATTTTGAATTGGAGCTGTTCCTACATTTCCAGGTATTAAAGATAAGTTTTCGACTCCACCATAGTTTTTGTCAAGGCACCAACTTACAAATTCATGCCAGTTTTCACCCGCTGCAACTCTAACTCTTACGTTATTTTCGCAGACTGAAACAATTTCGATCCCTTTGATGTTAATATGTAAAACTAATGCATCTACATCCTTTGTAAGTAAAATATTACTTCCGCCGCCAATGACTAGTAGATTAGATTTATTGGTGTTTAAAATTTTAGCTAAATCTTTTGTAGATTCGACAGATGCAAATTCTCTTGCAACCACATTTATTCCAAATGTATTTAAAGACTTGAGCGGTATGTTTTTTTCAATCAACACTAAGAAATATATTCGTTAAGCGCTGCTTTTAAAATAGCTACGGAGGTTTTTAAATCTTCTTTATTCAGAACATACGCAATGCGAACCTGGTTTTTGCCAAGTCCTGGAGTTGAATAAAAACCAGCTGCGGGTGCCACCATTATGGTTTGATTATTTAGTCTAAACGTCTCTAGCATCCATTGTGCAAATTTATCAGTATCTAAGACAGGTAGTTCTGCGATACAATAAAAAGCACCTTTAGGAGTGGCTACTATTACTCCGTCAATTTGTTTAAGTTCCTCGACTAATACATTTCTACGTTCTTCATATTCATTTATGACTTTACTAAAGTAACTTGGTGGAGTTTGCAATGCTGCTTCACTAGCAATTAATCCATAAGTTGGTGGGGATAATCGAGCTTGAGCAAATTTTAAAACAGTATTAATTATTGAATTATTTCTAGTTAATATACATCCAATTCTTGCGCCACACATGCTATATCTTTTAGAAACCGAGTCAATTATTATAGCATTGGACTCAATTCCTTCCTCTTGCATAATAGAGTAGTGTTCAAGATTGTCATATGTGAATTCACGATAAACTTCATCTGCAATTAAAAATAGATCGTGTTTTTTAACTAAAATCGCTAGTTGTTGTATCTCATCCTTGCTGTAAAGGTAACCTGTGGGGTTCCCAGGATTACAAATTAATATAGCTTTGGTTTTGGGTGTTATCAATGCTTCAAAATCAGCAATTGATGGTAATGAAAAATTGGAATTAATTTCAGATAAGATAGGTACTACTTTAACCCCTTGAGCAATAGAAAATCCATTATAGTTTGCATAAAAGGGCTCTGGTATAATGACTTCGTCTTCCAAATCCATGATGCTACCAAAAGTAAACATCAGTGCCTCGCTCCCACCTGTCGTTGCAATGATATTATCTGCACCAATTTGGATATTGTTTTTTCTGTAGTATTCTGAAAGTTTTTTACGGTAAGTCTCTGACCCTTCTGAGCGGCTGTATTCTAGAACCTCTAAGTTTGAGTTTTTAATAGCATTGAGGGCAACTTCTGGAGTTTTAATATCTGGTTGACCTATATTCAAGTGAAATACTTTGACGCCTTCTTTTTTTGCTTGCTCAGCAAAAGGGACTAATTTACGGATGGGGGAAAGAGGCATTAATCTCCCTTTTGTAGAAATGTTGGGCATCTTTTTAAATTGGCTATTTTTTGTAAATTTATTTTAAATTTAGTACAAAATAAAATCGTTTAACTAAATATTTTGATAATAAGATATAAAATTACTGGAGGAATGATGCTTTCTTAGTTAATCTTGTTAGTAATTTAAAGACTTTTGACTTAATTCATAAAAAAAACACCTTAGAGGTGTTTTTTTTTAATATACTTTCATATTATTTTTCTAATACACTTTTGTCTTTATCTCCAATTACAGTTGATTTTATAGAGTTAATCACCGTACCTTTTATTTTTAAGGCTACGGTTTGAGTTTCTGCATTTGATGTGACTGTAATTGTTTTACGAATAGGATTGACACGATTCGTGTCATATTTCACTTCAATTTCTCCACTTTTACCAGGCATAATTGGAGCTGTTGGTTTTTTTGGTACAGTGCATCCACAACTGGATTTCACATTTGAAATAATTAGAGGTGCGTCCCCAGTATTTTTAAATTTGAAAACACGAACTCCGTCAGATCCTTTCTCAATAGTCCCATAATCAATTGTTTGAGATTCAAATTCTATTTTTGCAATTTTGTCTTGAGCGTACATGGATACACTTAAAAAAGTGATTGTTAATAATGTTAAAATATTCCTCATGATATGATTTTAAATAAAAGTAAATTTAGAGACTTTTTTTAAACTACAAAAATGTAATCATATAAATTCAATTATTAATTTCAAAGAAAATAAAATATAAGTACTTTTGTTAGCTAACTACAAACTTATTCATAGCATGTCTATTCCTTCTAAGTATAACACACTAGCTGTCGAAAATAAATGGTATGACTATTGGATGGCTAATAAGTATTTTCATTCGGTTCCTGATTCCAGGGAGCCTTATACCATAGTCATTCCTCCTCCAAATGTGACAGGTATTTTACATATGGGTCATATGCTTAATAATACTATTCAAGATGTACTAGTTCGCCGTGCACGTTTACAGGGGAAAAATGCTTGCTGGGTTCCTGGAACTGACCATGCATCGATAGCCACCGAAGCTAAAGTTGTTGCTAGCTTAAAGGAACAAGGCATAAATAAAAATGATTTAACTAGAGCTGAGTTCTTGAGACACGCTTGGGAATGGACTGATGAATATGGTGGTGTTATATTGCAGCAGTTAAAGAAACTTGGATGTTCTTGTGATTGGGATCGCACCAAATTTACTTTGGATGATGATATGAGCGAATCTGTAGTCAAGGTTTTTATTGATTTGTTTAAAAAAGGTTTGATCTACAGAGGTTTTAGAATGGTTAATTGGGATCCCAAAGCTCAAACAACTCTTTCTGATGAAGAAGTTATATTTGAAGAGCGACTAGGAAGCTTGTATTATTTGAATTATAAAATTCAAGGCAGTGATGAAGTAATAACAATCGCAACTACTCGTCCAGAAACAATACTTGGAGATACAGCAATTTGTATTAACCCTAATGACGAGCGTTATACTCATCTCAAAGGAAAAAAAGCGATTGTACCATTGTGCGGACGTATTATACCCATAATTGAAGACGACTATGTAGATATTGAATTTGGAACAGGGTGTCTTAAAGTCACTCCTGCACACGATCAAAATGATAAATTTTTAGGAGACAAGCACAAATTAGAAGTAATTGATATTTTCAAATCAGACGCCACCCTCAACAGCTTTGG
>ENA-UZWV01002822-UZWV01002822.1-metagenome-genome-assembly--contig:-Day-3-1m-contig-2822_pt1 | contig 12827 bp, 12 predicted proteins | sample MGYA00260342_ERZ794902 | MGnify/ENA metagenome assembly ERZ794902
ACGCTCGCAAAGCGGTTGAACTTGAAAGCGAAGCGGTCACAGAGTTGCGCCGCGAAGAAGAGTTTCTGCGCCATGCGGTGGCTGAATTAAGCGCGCTGGATCCAAAACCTGGCGAGGCGGATGCGTTGGATGCGAAGCGGCGGTTGATGCAGGCCTCGACGCGGGTGCGCGCAGATGTGTCCAAAGCCCATCACGCACTGGGGCGCGAGGGCGCCGAAGCTTTGCTGGATGATGCCCAGCGCTGGCTGCAAGAGGCTGCTGCACAGTTAAACGATGAATTAGACGCGCCGCTCGACAGTTTGTCGCGCGTGATGAATGACTTGCAAGATACGCTGAATGAGGTTGAAGCCTGTTTAGACGCAATCGGGTTTAACCCACATGAGCTTGAAACGCTTGAAGAGCGCTTGTTTGCGATGCGCGGCTTGGCGCGTAAGCATGATGTCCATGCCGATGCATTGGCTGACTTAGCCGGCGATTTAGAAGCGCGTTTGCTGCGTTTGGACGCCGGCGCAGACAATTTGAACGCCCTGCGGGCAGCGCAAGCTGAAGCCGAAAACGTCTATGCTGCGCGGGCAGCAGAGTTGCAGCTTGCGCGCAGCGCTGCCGCCGAAAAGCTGGATCAAGCGATGGCCTTAGAATTGGCACCTCTGAAAATGGAGCGGGCAGTGTTTGAAACCAGACTGACCGCGGCCGCCGCAGGCCCTGAGGGGATTGATCAAATCGATTTTTGCGTGGCCACCAATCCAGGCGCGCCGGCGGGGCCTTTGGGGAAAATTGCCTCTGGTGGTGAATTAAGCCGATTTTTATTGGCGCTGAAAGTGTGCCTCAATGCGGGTAATTCGCACGCAACTTTGATTTTTGATGAGATTGACCGCGGGGTCGGGGGGGCCACTGCCGATGCGGTGGGCCGACGTTTGGCAGAGCTGGCGCAATCCGGGCAAGTGCTGGTGGTCACGCATTCTGCACAGGTTGCCGCATTAGGTGATGCACAATTCCAAGTCAGCAAACATCAAACAGATAGCCATACTGTCTCGCGGATCAAACAGCTTGATCGCGAAGAGCGCGTGGATGAGATTGCGCGTATGATTTCAGGAACGCAGGTTACGGATGCCGCGCGTGTGGCGGCTCAGACTCTGATCGCAGGGCGTTGATCTGCACTGCGATCCGGCGCCTTAATTCTGCCTTAACAATTTACCTGGATTTAAGATGTTCAAGGGATCCATTTGGCGTTTCAAGCCGCGCATAACCTCCCAGGCTAGACCATGCTCTTGCTCCATAAATTTCAGCTTGCCCATGCCAATCCCATGCTCGCCGGTACAGGTGCCGCCCAAGGCCAGTGCGCGTTCGGCCATACGGTCGGAAATCTGCATTGCAGCTCTGTATTCGGATGCATTGTCAGGATCGATCAGCAGAATCGCGTGGAAATTTCCATCCCCCATATGCCCTAAAATAGGTCCGCTGATCGCGCTTCGGGCAATATCTGCATGGGTTTCTTCTACCGCGTGCGCCAGAGCAGAGATTGGCACACAAATATCAGTTACGATTGCACGCGCGCCAGGGCGGCTTGCAAGAACGGCGTAATAGCCATTATGGCGCATCGTCCAAAGCGCGGTTCTTTCTTCGGGCAGCGCGGACCATTGGAACCCGGCACCGCCATATTCTTGACAGATATCACAAAATAATTCGGCATTTTCGGCAACGCTGGCATCGCTGCCATGCAGCTCAAACAACAGATGTGGTTGAATGCGCATTTCAGCGCCAGCATATTCGTTAAAGGCTTGAGCGGTTGCGCCATCAACGAATTCTATACGCGCCATGGGCAAGCCCATTTGTATTGTTGCGATCACGGCCTTTACCGCTTGCTGCATGCTGTCAAAAGCTACGATGCCGGCGCTTATGGCTTCTGGCTGTGGATGCAGCTGCAAGGTAAGCTTTGTGATCAGCCCCAGCGTGCCTTCGGATCCCACCAAAAGCGACGTGAGATCGTAGCCGGCAGAAGATTTACGCGCCCGGTTGCCCGTCTGTATCACTTGGCCATCCGCAAGAACAACTTCTAATGCTTTTACATTTTCCCGCATGCCACCATAGCGCACCGTGGTTGTACCGCTGGCGCGCGTTGCGGCCATGCCGCCCAATGAGGCATTGGCCCCTGGGTCAACGGGGAAGAACAGCCCGCTGGCCCGCAATTCGATATTCAGCGCTTCGCGGGTGAGCCCGGGCTGCACAAGAACATCCATATCTTCAGCATTAAGTTGTAATAGTTTGTTCATCCGCGAAAAATCGACGCTGATCCCACCACGTGGAGCCGAGGTATGCCCCTCGAGCGATGTGCCGGTGCCCCATCCAATCACGGGGCATTCAAATTGCGAACAAATCTTGAGCAGGTTTTGAACCTCTTGCGTGGTTTCCACATAGGCCACAGCGTCCGGCGGCATGAGATCAAAATAACTTTCTGAGCGGCCATGAAGGTTGCGATCCGACTTTGATGTGCTAAGGCGGCCGGGCAAAAGCTGCGACAGGGCTTCTAGGGTTTTGGCATGGCGCATAGCGCTGCCTCCTTACTGGGTTCGCCTTAGCTTAGCCCAAAGTTCCATTCTCCGAAAAGACTGCCAGCGATCAAAGTTAACAAAATTTCAGAACGCTGTGGTTCAGCCCCATAGCCTGCGGTTTTAGAAAAACATATTTATGGTGAGGGAAATCACATCATCATCGGCAATGCCCGAGAAAGCCAAACCGCTTTTTTTGGCGTCATAGAATTGGCTGCGCAGTTCCAAACTGGACCAATTGTTCAGCCGCCGCGATGCTTCAAAAGCAATCAAAGATTGCTCTTGCTTTTGGTCCTGTGACATCAATGCCAAGAAGCTTGTATCTTTGGCATCATTCAAAACAAGGCGTAAGCCTGCACTGTAAAAGCGTTCGGCCGCTGCTTGTGGACGGGTGTCATATTGGCCCTCAGCGATAAGTCCAAGATCCCAGACCTGCCCGAAGGCGCCATAAAGCGTATATTCCAAACCGGCAACCGCGGCGTCGAAGCCTGCCCCCGATTGTGTTCCATGCAGGCTTTCCCATTTCAAAAGCGTTGGATCGCCGGTAAATTGCGCTTCAAACCCGATTGTTTCCTGCAGTATGTAGGTCGCGTTCAGCGCGCTACTGTCTTGGGTTGGTGTTATAAGTGGCTCGCGGGCTGTGCCTTGGAAACCGCTAACTGCAAAATCCCAATCGCCCGAAAAGGTAGAAAACCGCGCCGCAATATCATCTGCCTCTTTGCCTTCAGAGCGTTCATAGAGGCTTGTGGTCACATTTAAGCCACTGCTTGGATGGCCGTTGCCGTCGTTGAATGTGCGCTCACGAAAACGCGAAATATACCATAATTGCAGATCACCGAAATCGAAATAGCCATCAAGCGACAGCGATGGGGCGCCTAATTTTGCCTCGCTCCCCTGATTTGCAGCCGCGTCGCTTTGGTTGATAACATCAACAACGTTTCTGCTTTCTGCTTTGCCCCAAAAGGTTTGGCGCTGCCCGATATAAAGATCAAAATTGCTAAAGGACCGGCGCAGATAGGCTTGGCGCGCCTCAACCAATCTACGACCCTTATCATCGGCATCTGCGCGCGCGATCAATTCAAGCTCTGCGCGATAGGCGTCAAAATCATGATACGCGTCGAGCTTTAATTCAACCGATTTACCATATTCAATCGTTCCTTCAGCATGGCTTGGGAAATAGCTGACTTGGGGGGATATGGTCAGGTTGACTTCACCCGAGACGGCGGGCCCACAGGTCAGTAATATGGCTGTGGGCCAAGATAAACTAAGCGGCTTCATTTGATACGTTTAAGCGCGTTTTTCTGAAAATCTTTTTCGGTCATGCCGGTTTGAAAGGCCCAGTCCGAAAATTGTAATTGGGTTTTCTTGCCCGTCTGATGATTTTCCATACTCAGGGTATCTGCCCGCCAATATTTTCCGAGAAACTTATTATAATCTGCGTAGGAGAGTGTTTTTAATAGGCTGTTTTTCCGATCGTAAAATTCGATCTTTTGCAGCCGGTATTCTTTTTTATCGATCCATACCAATTGGCGGGAATAGCCGCTTTTCCGGTCAACCGGATCATATTCCACCAAAAAGCAATCGAGCCCATTTACCTTTTCATCGCGCAGATAATTATAGGTGTATTTCTCGATTTCTTGGCTCGAAATATCCTCATAGGCAAATTCGCTGCCCATGAAAGGCCCGGCTTTGTTCGATGAGGCAATGCGTTTCACCCGCTTTAACGCAGGCAAAAACAGCCATTGATCATCCGAGCCTGCCTTTTTTGTATGTGATAAAAAGGCGGTTCCGCGCACGTCCCCGGGCGAGTCAAATATAACCAGCGATAAATCGCCCTCGCTGGACCCTTCTAAAGTTCGGTTTCTGATCGCGCGTTGGGTGGATTGGCCATGTTGGTCAGATAGAACCATAACCATTGTAGAGGTTGAATCTTTGAAACCCGTGTCACGTTTGTCAAGTTCTGTGGCAATCTCCAATCCCTTTTCAGGAGAGGCGGCCGCGGTTGAGGGAAGGCTAAGGCCTGTTAGGCCTGCAATCAAAATCAGGGGTAAAAATTTCATCTCTTTCTCCTTAAGATGTTGGCTGCATTGCCGGTGTGTCTGGGCCATCATTGGCTGCGTGCTCTGCAGCTTCTGAAGGTGTGTCTTTATCTAAAGCAATCAACAGCGCCGGCAGTAAAGTCAAGTCTGCGATCAGCGCCATGATCAACGCGATGGCGGTGAGACTGGCCATATAGCTGTTTAAGCCAAAGCTGGATTGCGCCAGAATAAAAAAGCCCGCCGCTAAAATGATGGTCGTAACCAAAAGCGCGGTTCCAACCCCCGTAAACGCAAAGATAACCGCGTCTTTAGGTGAAAGCTTTTCATCGCGCCGCGCAATTTGATATTTGCTTAAAAAATGCACGCTATCATCGACCACAACGCCCAAAGCCATTCCCGCAACCACGGCAACAGCCATGTTGACCTGCCCGACAAGTAAGCCCCAAAGGCCGAATGCAAGGCCCGCTGGCAAGAGATTTGGCACGAGGCTGATGACGCCGAGGCGCACGTTTTTAAGCGCAATCAAAATCACACCGCTGATCAGCAATACCGCAAAGAAAGTACCCGATAGCATGCTTTTGATATTGCGCTCGGCGATATAGGCAAACATCACCGTGGGACCGACCGCATAGGTGTTGATGCCCAGATCATTGGCGAGGAAATCTTCAGCGCGTTGCAACCAGGCCCTGACTTCATTCGTGGTCATATCTTCAATTGTAATCACAATCTGCGTTGACGATTTATTGATGTCCAATTGGTTGTTCAAATCCAGCCCATAGGGCAGGGACAGTTCATATAGCAGCAAATATTGCGCGGCCAATTCGCGGCTTTCGGGTATTTTGTAAAAAGCCGGATCGCCGCCGTTTAGATCACGGTTCAAACGTTTGAACGTGTCAGAGATCGATTGCACGTGGGTAACGGGTTCTTCATTCATCGCCCAATCGGTAAAGGCTGCGATTTTCTTGATGAAATCGGGCGAGCTGATCCCGTTTGGTTCACCGGAACTTAGATCAAACTGAATTTGATTGATGCCAGTTAAATTCTGTCCAATCCATTCCGAATCTTCTCGGAACTGGATTGATTCATCGAAATATTTCAAGAAGTCATCATTGATTTCATTCAAAGGGATCAAGGCTAATAATCCAAGTGACGCCGCGATGCTGAGCGTCATCACGGTTTTGTAGCGAGCGGCAATGAATACGCCCAATTTGCCCATAACACCGTCGAGCTTCTCGATCGTGGCTTTGGGCTTTAATGTAACAAAACTGATCAAAATTGGCAGCAAGGTGACCGCGTAGATCCAAGCGGCAATCACGCCAACCGCTGTGATATTTCCCAAATCGTGGAAGGGGGGCGAGTCTGAAAAGTTAAGAGACAGGAACCCTAAAGCAGTGGTTACACTGGTCAGGAAAATGGGTTTTCCGTTTACTTTCAAACTGTAGATGATGCTGTCGCGTTGGTTATGGCCGGCGCGCATTCGGTTCATTAATGTAACCAAAAAGTGGATCGAATCTGCCACCGCCAAGGTGGTGATGATGGTCGGCGCGCTTGCTGAGGGCGGCGTTAATCCAACCCCCATCCAGCCACCAATACCCATCGCAACCAGAATACTTGGGACGATGATCACCAAAACCATTGCCGTGGCATAGAGCGAGCGGAGCAATATGTAAGACACCGCTAGAATGACCAAATACATCGCCGGGATCAGCGAGGCCATATCATTCATCGAGGCTTCTAGAAACGCATTATTGAAGAAAATAATGCCCCCGGTACGGATTTTAACATCATGCTTTGCTTCGATTTCGGCAACTATTTCACGCGCAACAACGGCAACTTCTGCCACTTCATCGGCGTTTTTGCCGGGCAATTGGATCGTAACGTTTACGGATGTGCTGCGATGCTGTGCATCGTGAATTTTACCCGCCAGCGTTGGCTCGGTTGAGCTGATTTGATCAACGAGTTTCTGTTCATCAGCGCTCATATTCGCGGCGTCAAAATACAAATCTCTCACGATCAGATCATCGCCCTCGACTTCGGTGTGCTGATAGTTCGAAAGGCTGTCAACGCGAATGGAATAGGGAATTTGCCATGACATATCCGTCAGCTCTTCAATGGCGGCCAACACTTTGGGAGAGTTCGCTTTCCCCGATTGAGGATCAATCGCGAATTGAACGTTGTCAATTTTTGTATAGGTGCGTTGGAGTTTTTCAAAGGCTTCCAATTGGGGATTGGTTTCACCAAAAAAACTGCGGTAATCATTGTCAAAATACAGGTTTTTCGCCCCAAAAGTGCCAGCAAGCGTGAGGGTCAACAAGGCAACCAGAACGATAAGCCGATTGTTTAGGAGGAACTCTCCATAGGATGTTTTTTGGGGTGCCATTTTGAATATACCTTTGAAATCGCAAGCAAGATCACTGCAGGGTTTAATGTCATATCTATTGATGCAAGCACCATTTAAACCACTTGCAAAATGCAAGCTATCTGATTATAAAGCGACCTGCAATGCTTTTAATCTCATTGTCATACAATTTTACGAAAACGTAAGTTTTCAAGCGTGTTAAGGCCATGAAGCGAAAAAACTGTTGTCCAATTGCACAAGCATTAGGCGTTTTAGGGGATAAATGGTCCTTAATCGTGTTGCGGGATGTAATCTTTGGCAAAAAGCGGCATTTTAATGACCTGCTCGCCTCTCCAGAAAAAATTTCGACCAATATATTGTCAAATCGGTTGAAAACCCTGCAACAGGAAAGCCTGCTCTGTTGTTCTGTGGATTTAGAGAATAGACGGTCAAAAATTTATACACCTACAGAAAAAGCTCAAGATTTAGTGCCGGTTCTGGTCGAATTGTATAAATGGGGCGAAAAATACAATGATAGGGCCGATACGGCAGAAAATCCGCTGCAGGAATAGCCTTTTTAAGCGTTCTGGCTGGGCTTTTGGCTTGGCAAAGACTGATATCGCGGCAACACTGATGCGGTGAAATTGCAAAAAAGATGACATTATGACCTACCGCCCAATCCCGCTTCCAGACCGAAGCCTTTTGACGGCGCAAGAAGCCGAAGAGGTGTCGGCTACATATTTAGCGCAGATGCGCCGGCGGCATTCTGTACGGCATTTTGACACCGCCCCTATCTCAGACGTTTTACTGTCTAACGCGATTTCTGTTGCCGCATCTGCGCCCTCTGGTGCCAATCAACAACCTTGGCATTTCGTGATTGTCAAAAACCCGGCCATGAAAATGAAAATCCGCTTGGCCGCCGAAGCAGAAGAACAAAAATTCTATGCCGGAATGGCAGGAGATGCTTGGATTTCTGCCTTAGAACCGATTGGCACGCATTCTGTAAAAGCTCATTTATCCGAGGCCCCTGCGCTGATTGTTGTGTTCGCGCAGCGCTATGGGCTAACCGAAGATGGCGCGCGTTTTAAGCATTATTATGTGACTGAGAGCGTTGGTATCGCAATTGGGTTTTTAATTTCAGCGCTGCACCAAAGTGGGTTGGTTTGTTTGGAGCATACTCCTAATCCAATGGCCTTTTTAAATCAGCTCTGTAATCGCCCGGCGAATGAAAAACCAATGATGATCTTACCGGTCGGCTATGCTGCAAAAAACGCTGAAATCCCTGCTGCCGCCAAGGTTAAAAAGCCCCTTGGTGAGGTGTTATCAGTTTTTTAAAATCGCAAACGCGAAATTTTACGTTAGGGCATTTTTAGCAGTGGCCAGTGCGCTCGGGCGCAGCGCCCCTTATGCTGACATTTGATTTTATTATCACGGATGGATGCTGTTTTAGGTGTTAGTCAATAAGTGCTGTCTTCGTACAGCCAGCGCAGCTTGTGCCGATTGTCTTCAAGCCTTGCGCTTAAAGGCCCCTTTTTACCAGCGCCGCTTCCTTAAACAAATTGCCAAATGCGCCGTATTCATTTGTGAAGCGATCAGCGAGCGGAGGGTCAGAATGCAGGTTACTCATCCATCTTCCACCTTTCAATGGGCGGCTTATCAAGCCGCTATTGCACGGCCAGCACCGCTTAAAACGCGCCGCATTTCAAAACAAAGCCGCGATGCGCAGAAAAAAACACCCGCTCGGATGGGAAATACGGATTGCCAACGCTCGGGCAAAGATTTTTCGATATCCTTAAATCAAAAGCTAACCAGCGAAACCTTCTAAGTTTTATAAAGCCAGATTGGGTGGCATGGCGCTGGAAAATTAGGGCGAATTGCTACTGCATCCTTATGCTAAGTTTGAGACTTAAGCGCGTGATTTCGCTGGGTGAAGCTGGATTTTTGGTGGCTGGCATTCGGCGCTTTGGCTGATATGCTGGCACTGGAGAAAGCACCCGGCGTATGAACTCAACCTTTGAAAACACACTCAGTCAGATCTATTGGAAGCGTTTTCAACAATTTGGGTCCACGCCACAAGGCAGCTTTTGGGCGACAGAGGCGCGGCAAGCCCTTCGGTTTGAAATCATTCTGTGCGAAATTGACAAGCTGTCGGGGGCAGAGGGGTTTAGCTTGGCGGATATTGGCTGCGGCTATGGCGCCTTGGTTGATCATCTTCTCAAACGGCCTGCTAGCTTTGTTACATCGTATATTGGCTATGATATTTCAGATCAATTGATTGCGGCCTGTAAGCGCAGATTTGAACAAAGGTGGGCGAGCTTCATATGCAGCCCCGCGCCGCGTCAAGAACAAGACTTCTCCGTCATGTCCGGACCTTTTAATTTGGCCGCTACCCGCGATGTCGTGCTCTGGCAAAACTATGTGTTCGATGCTTTACAGGCCTGTTGGTCGCACACCCGGGTGGCAATGATTTTCAATCTTCAAGTGGCCCCGAGCGCGCGAATTTCGCCGCAGAGCCATATTTATTATGCAAATTCAGATCAGGTTTTAGAGCATTGCGTGGCGCGGTTTGGCCCGACGAAAAGGCTTGTTCACCCTGATCTGCCGCAGGATGCAACTTTCGTGGTTTTAAAGCCGCTCTGATCCGAAATCTACCGCCAGTGCTTTGGGGCTGCGCGGCCATGATGCAGAGCAAATACCTGTCTTTTATACAGCGCTACGCAAATATTTACTGGCCGGTTTGCTTTTTGTTTTCGGGGCTGGGTTGGCTAAACCGTGAAGAGATCAGCCGCAGGGTTTGTCTGATCACATTTTGCGGTAGGTTGCTGGAGACACCGCAGGGGGGGGGGGGTTAGGCTTGACTGTGCTGGGCAAGGATTGCCCCCGAATAGGCGCGGCAGACATTTTCCTCATCATATCGCAGGCAGAGATGTTCAATCAATTCGATCATATTATGCGGCCCATTCACGTAATCCATAAACGCATCCAACGAGGCCCATTGATTTACAATAACCAACTCGTCGTCTCGGGTGTGGACAATGCTATAGACGTCTAAACCGGCGACGCCGTCCTTGCGACTTTCTGTGATCAGCGCTGCAATTTCATCTATGGCGTCTTCTTTGGGTGTCACCGCGACGATACTCATCATTTTCATTTTATTGGTCCTTTGGGCTTTGTTCTGGGGTTGAATAAAGGCCTAATTTTTCCAGAAAAGACAATCAAGTTAAATTTCACGCTGGTGTGATTTGGGTCTATGAAGAATTATCGAGGGCTAGTGCTTTGCGCAAGCTGCGCAGTGTTTGCGCGGTAAGATAGAGCCTGCCAGGTTTATTGCGTTACCCTTGGCCTTGGTGATGAGGCCGGTTTTTGGTTGCAATTGCATGCAAACTGGAAGATGCAACATTCATTACCCTATGCTGCATCTGCCCGGTCAGATGCTGGAAGCACGGCCACTGAGTGAGAGCATCATGAACAGCAAACACGCCTATTCTGATTCATTTCTGCGCAAGATTTTGGCGCGCAACAAGGTCATCGTTTCGGTAGGCGTCAGTCTTAACGCCATTCGCCCTAGCTATTTCGTGGCCCGTTATTTAAGCCGGCGTGGTTACACGATTATCCCGGTCAATCCTGGATATGAGGGCGAGCTGCTGTTTGGGCAACGGGTGTATGCGCGCATGGATCAAATTGAGCAACCGATCGATATGGTACAGGTTTTTCGAAAATCGGATGCGGTGCCTGCCATTTATGAAGATGCGTTGGCCTGCTGGCCCGCGTTCAAAACCATTTGGATGCAAATTGGCGTGGAACATGAAGCAACTGCTTGCAAAGCGCAGGCAAGCGGCATTGACGTGGTTCAGGATCTCTGCCCAAAAATGGAGCACCAAAGGTTAAGCGGCGAATTGGGCAAATATGGCGTGAATACAGGGCTGGTGCGCGCGCGCTTGGCGGATGTGATCTAAGCCTCAAAAGAACGGATGAGCGTCGTTTAGAAAGCGATGGCACGGTTAGAATGAGAAAACCGGGCTGCGCCTATTGCAGTGCGGCATTGGCCGCTCTGATCCGCCTGCGCAGGGCGCCGGCCGAGCGGAAGTGAAAAGGCGCAACTGGGGCTTGCTCTGGTTTTGGAACAATCGCAATATAGCATTGAAACAATTGCGGTAGCTGTGATGCCTTTACATGATCCCAATATTCTGCTTCCCGCTGATCCTACGCATCGCGCCATTGCCCGCGCGCTTTATGATGGCGTGCGTGATCTACCGATCATTAGCCCGCACGGCCATGTTGATCCCGCCTGGTTTGCAAAGAATGAACCTTTTAAAAATCCAACTGATCTTTTTGTAAGCCCGGATCATTATGTGCTGCGGATGCTGGTCTCGCAAGGTACTTCGCTGGCGGAGTTGGGGCTTGTCGATCAGGACGGGCATCAACACGCGGATAAGCGGGCGATTTGGCGCCGGTTTTGCGCCGGCTATCACTTGTTTCGCGCGACGCCAAGCCGCGTATGGTTAGAATATGCATTCGAAAAACTGTTCGACCTGACCGAACGCCCATCGGCTGAAAATGCCGATGCGCTTTATGATGCAATTTCTCAGAAGCTGGCTGAGCCGGCGTTTTTGCCGCGGGCGTTGTTTGATCGCTTTAATATTGAGGTTTTGGCCACCACAGAGGATCCGCTGGATGATCTGTCGTATCATCAGAGCATTCATAGCAGCGGTTGGACGGGCCGCGTTATCACCACCTACCGCCCCGATAATGTGATTGACCCAGAACATAAGGGATTTGTCCAAAATGTAGAGCGTCTGGGCATTTTAACCGAATGTGACACCCGGAATTGGCAGGGATATTTGCAAGCCCATCGCCTGCGCCGCGCTTATTTCCGCGGTTTTGGGGCAACGGCAACCGATCATGGGCATCCGTCCGCGCGCACCGAAAATCTTTCTTGCCAGGATGCTGCAGATTTGTTTGATAAAGTTGTGCGGGGCCAGGCTTCATCGCAAGAGGCCGAGCGCTTCCGTGGGCAAATGCTGACGGAGATGGCGCGGATGAGCCTAGAAGATGGTATGGTGATGCAATTGCACCCGGGATCATGGCGCAACCATTCTCCGACTGTTTTCAGCGCTTACGGGCGTGATAAAGGGTTTGANNGATTTTGTGGGGGGGCTAAAGCCTTTGCTGGACCGCTTTGGCCATGAAAAAAACTTCACGCTTATCCTTTTCACCTTGGATGAAACCACGCTGTCGCGCGAACTGGCGCCTTTGGCTGGGGCCTATCCATGCTTAAAATTGGGGCCGGCTTGGTGGTTTTATGACAGTCCGGAAGGAATGCGGCGCTATCGCGAACTGGTTACGGAAACGGCGGGGTTTTACAACACGGTTGGATTTAACGATGATACCCGGGCTTTATGCACGATCCCGGCGCGCCATGATATGGCGCGTCGGATCGATTGCGGTTTCCTAGCCGGCCTGGTTGCCACGCATATGCTGGAGGAAGACGAAGCGCATCAGGTGGCCTATGACCTGGCGTATTCTTTGGCCCAGAAAGCCTATCGTTTATGAGTGATCTTACCAAGGATTTTGATCGCGTTGGCGTCGTTCATCTTGGGCTGGGCGCGTTTTTTCGCGCTTTTGGGCTGCCGCAACTGCAAAGGATGCAGGCGCAACTTGGCGCAGATCACGCGATTGGTTGGGATGTGATTGGTATCAGTTTGCGCAGCGCAGGGGTGCGCGATCTCTTGGCGCAAAACGGGTTTCGATATCACGCGGTTGAGATGGATGCAGCGCGCCGTTTGGTTGAAGAAATCACCATTTTAAAAGCTGTCTATTTTCTTGAAGATGAACGCCGCGAGGTGCTGAACGCGCTGCTGCTGCCGCATTTGAATATGGTGACGCTGACGATTACGGAAAAAG
>ENA-UZWV01010130-UZWV01010130.1-metagenome-genome-assembly--contig:-Day-3-1m-contig-10130_pt1 | contig 12708 bp, 12 predicted proteins | sample MGYA00260342_ERZ794902 | MGnify/ENA metagenome assembly ERZ794902
TTCTCTGACCGCGTCGACCCATCACCCCCTAATGCGGCTCGAACCAGGTTCGCAGACTCCTCCGGATTTTCGACCGACAAATCGTCAATTGAGTGATGTGCCTGTCCGTACTCCGCAGGATCAATCTGGTAGCTTTTCAGCGTCCCATCGACAAGCTCGCAGACCTGCGTCTTCGCAGCGACTGATATTTCATCTAAACCGTCTAATCCGTGGACGACCATGACGTGCTCACTGCCCAAGTCACGCAGCGCCGCCGCGAGCACCTCACACAGTGACGGTGCAAAGACACCCAAAACTTGTCGACGCGCACCAGCAGGGTTTGTCAGGGGGCCCAAAATATTGAAGATGGTTCGTACAGCCAGTTGTTGCCGTGTCCCAATGGCGTGTTTCATNNGCACTGTGGTGCATCGGAGCGAACATAAATCCAACGCCGATTGAGTCGATACAGTCGGCGATCACGTCGGGTGAGACACTCAGATCGACGCCCAGTGCCGAGAGAACATCTGACGAACCCGACGCACCTGATGAGCGGTTACCGTGCTTGGCAACGCGTCCGCCAGCAGCCGCCACAACAAAAGTAGCCGCCGTTGAAACATTGAATAAATTCGCGCCACTGCCACCGGTTCCCGCAAGGTCGATAAGCCCGTCGGTATCAATCGAAACCGGGGTGGCGAGCGAGCGCATGACGCTGGCTGCGCCAACAATCTCGTCGATTGTTTCGCCTTTCATTCGCAATCCAATCAACAAACCCGCAATTTGAGCTTCGGTCGCCTCACCTTGCATGACCATGAGCATCACTGATTCCATGTCAGCACGCGACAGCGACTGCCCCAAGACCAACTGCGCGATTGCCGCTTGAATATTCATTTAAAAGACCTCAGCTCGCTTGGTTCAGAAAGTTTTGCAGCATGGCGTGACCGTACTCGGTAAGGATTGATTCGGGATGAAACTGCACACCTTCCACGGCAAGATCTCGGTGACGCAAGCCCATAATGACCTCGCGCTCACCCTTCTCATCGACAGTCCACGCAGTCACCTCTAAACAATCAGGCAGGGTCTTGGGATCCACAACCAATGAGTGGTAGCGGGTGGCCGTGAACGGCGAAGGCAAATCTTTAAAGACGCCCTTGCCAATATGGTGTACTTCACTCGTCTTTCCGTGCATGACCTCGGGAGCTCTCACCACGTCACCACCGTAGGCGGCGCCAATACTCTGCATACCCAAGCAAATACCGAACACCGGTAATTCACCCGAAAATCGCTCAATGGCCGACATAGATACCCCCGCCTCCGTGGGTGAGCACGGACCCGGGGAGACACACAGGAGGTCGGGCTTAGCCGATGCAATGTCTTCGATAGAAATTTCATCATTTCGATGCACAGCAACCTCAGCACCTAACTCCCAAAGGTACTGAACAATATTCCAGGTGAATGAATCGTAATTATCGATCATCACAACACTCGGTTTAGTCATCGGATTAGCACGCCTCTACCATTGCCGCAGCCCTTAGCACTGCTCTCGCCTTGTTGAGGGTCTCCTCCCACTCAGACGCCGGTACTGAATCTGCCACTACTCCCGCACCCGCTTGAACGACAAGCTTCCCATCTTTAATGACCGCAGTCCGAATAGCGATGGCCGTATCCATGTCGCCCGACCACGTCAAATACCCAATGGCACCACCGTAGACACCGCGCTTAACCGGCTCCAACTCGTCAATAATTTCCATGGCTCGAATCTTGGGCGCACCACTGAGCGTGCCCGCGGGCAACGTCGCTCGTAAAGCGTCAATGGCGGTCACACCGTCTCTTGCAGAGCCTGTCACATTGGAGACAATATGCATCACGTGCGAGTACTTCTCGATGACCATTTTGTCAGTAAGCTCCACGCTTCCAGGCGCCGCAACACGCCCCACGTCATTACGACCGAGATCAATCAACATCAGGTGCTCGGCCCGCTCTTTCTCGTCATTGAGCAGCGCCGCGGCTAGCATCGCGTCTTCTTCCTCATCCGAGCCTCTGCGGATCGTGCCCGCAATCGGACGCACAGTAATCTGTCCACGCTCAGACCGGACTAAAATTTCAGGTGAGCTGCCAACAATATGGAATTCATCAAGGTCGAGATAGAACAAATAAGGCGACGGGTTCAAATGACGTAGCGCCCGATAAAGATTGATTGGATCGGATGTAAACGGAAGTGTCATTCGCTGTGAAACCACCACTTGCATCACGTCTCCATCGAGGATGTAGTCCTTAATTCGTCCAACCCAAGACTCAAAGGTCGATTGTTGGGTCTCAAATTCAACACGTGATTCAATCTCGGTCGTGTCAATCGCGCCGAGCTCTACGTTAGAGAGTGCCGGCATGGGCTCTGCCAGTTGTTGCTCGAGTTCAGCGAGACGCTCTGTTGCGTATTCAAACGCTCCAGCTTGTGACGTATCGGCATTCACAATTAAGGTAAGAGTGCCGCGCAAGTTGTCAAAAACCACAACCTCCTCAGCCAGCACCAGCAAGATATCCGGAGTTCCCATGGTGTCTTTGTTGGCCGTGCCCGATAACTTAGGCTCGACATAACGAACGGTGTCATAGCCAAAATAACCGACCCACCCACCGTGAAAGACAGGAAGGGACTCAAGCGGTGCACTGTTTTCAGACTGATGAAGCGCCTCAATGTCCTGAAGAGGGTCAGCGGTCTCATAAGTACAGGTCAGTTGGTCATTCAGAAACCGTGTGATAGTAGCGCCCTCAACAGCAAATCGATGTCGAGCGGGTAATCCCACGATGGAATAACGGCTCCACTTTTCACCGCCCTCAACCGATTCGAACAAAAATGAATAAGGCTTATCGCACAGCTTTGCATAGGTCGACAGGGGCGTTTCGGTGTCTGCCAACAGCGTTCTCGTCACAGGAACACGGGAGTAGCCCTCACCAGCGAGCGCTTCAAATTGAGCCTGACTCAGCGACTGGGTCATTTCACCAAAGCCAACTCGTCGCGCATGGTTTTAATCACTTCAGCGTAGTCGGGCTTGCTGAAAATCGCCGAACCGGCAACGAATGTGTCTGCGCCTGCTTCTGCAGCCTGGCGGATATTTGCAGGACTCACACCGCCGTCGACCTCCAGACGAATATCCAAGCCGGACTCATCAATCAGCGAACGTGCCTCACGCAGCTTTTCCAGTGTCATCGGTATAAATGATTGGCCACCAAACCCTGGATTTACCGACATGAGCAGAACCATATCAATCTTATCCAAAACGTATTTAAGCGCATCGAGACGGGTTGCTGGATTAAATACCAGACCTGCTTTGCAGCCTGCGTTGCGAATGAGTTGAAGCGTTCTGTCCACGTGGGTAGAGGCCTCGGGATGAAAAGTAATATAGGACGCACCGGCATCGGCGAACATGCCCACAAGCGCATCGACAGGCTGAACCATCAGGTGCACATCGATCGGCGCAGAAATTCCGTAGTCTCTCAGCGCACTGCACACCATGGGGCCCACGGACAAGTTGGGTACATAGTGGTTATCCATCACATCGAAGTGAACAATGTCGGCACCTGCGTCCAAAACAGCACTGACGTCTTCACCCAGTCGGGCAAAGTCAGCCGCGAGGATCGAAGGAGCAATCAAGTAATCACGCATTGTAAAGTCCAATAAGCTAAAGCCGCATAGTGTAAAGCGCGTTGACCCCAGTCACCAGTAATGTGAGCTCACGCCGCTATTGATCGAGCTTATTTTCAAGCTCTCGGAGTCGCTCTGGCGTACCCACATCTGACCACAGTCCACTCCAAAGCTGGCCAGACAATCGCGCTTGAGTCATGGCCGTGTCGAGCAGCGGACGCAACGCCGCCTTACCCGGTCTAATACCGTCAAATAGTTCAGGTCTCATGACTGACAGTCCCGCATACGTCACTCGAGGCTGATCGAGTGCCAACAAGCGCCCCTGCTCCAAGACAAAATCACCGGCAGGGTGGTGTGCTGGATTTCGGACCATCACCAAATGAGCGAGGTCCTCCTGTAAATCGAGCGCTTGAAGTCGGGCAAAGGGAAAATCGGTATAGACATCACCGTTGACCACCGCAAATGGACAGTCACCCAGCAAAGAAAGTGCATTAATAATTCCACCCGCGGTCTCAAGCGGCGTCTCCTCCACAACCACAGTGATTCGCGCGTCTCCGAACTGTCGATCGTGACAAAAATCGACAATCTNNACGATCTCTGTAAATCCACTCCCAGCCAGGCCCTCAATGTGACGCTCCAGCAGAGATTTTGCCCCGACTTTAATGAGCGGCTTGGGCCGCGTGTCAGTGAGCGGCCTCATTCGACGGCCTTCGCCGGCGGCGAGAATAATGGCGTGCTTCATGCCGTTTTATACCAAGCAGCTCGTGTCGCTTGCGGCAGGACATGAGCCTCAAACCAGCGCCAGAACTCACCTAACTCAGGAAATGCTTCCGCGTGTAGAGCACAGGCCTCCTCGATATACCTCACAACCACAGAGATATCGGCCATGTAACTCGGCTTGTTATCCCTAAGCCAAAGTCGCGAAAAAACACCGAGTATTTTGGTGTGCCGTTGAAGTCCAATCAGGTCATAGCACGTGACAAATTCAGCCCAGCTGTCAGTCGACAAATGGTTCAGCGAGACAAGGGACTCCCAATAGAAGGCCAACCACTCCAACTGTCGCTCACGTGGCCAGACCCTATAGACGTCTTTTAACAGTGACACGGCATCGTAGGTGACGGGCCCGATGATTGCGTCCTGAAAGTCGATGACCGCCGGCGAGACATTACTGTCCAACACCATCAAATTTCGGCTGTGAAAGTCACGATGCACAAGGCCCTGTGGCTGCGAGATCGATGCGGCGACCAAACATTCGCTGAAGGCCCTAAACGTATTTAACGCCGCCTCATCGAGTGTTAACCCCAATACCTTTGAAAAAAACCACTCCGGGCAGATATCCAGTTCTCGCTGAAGCTCAGTCGCGTCGTAAACCGGGAGCGCCACACCGGTAAGCGGGAGCCCGCGCAGTGTAGCCAAAGTATCCAGTGCTCCCCGATACAAGGCCTCGCTATGACGGTGCTGTAGTGCAGTCCACAAAGTGACATCACCCAAGTCTTCAAGGAGGAAAAAGCCCAAGCCAAGATCAGCGCGCAGCAGTCTCGGAACTCTCACACCGCCTCGCTCTAAAACATCTTGAACCAGAACGAAACGTTCGTTGTTCTCAGTCGCGGGCGATACCATGAGAATTCGAGTGTGCGCATCAAGAGCCGGTGACGCGGTGATGCGGTAAAACTTTCTGGGGCTGGCGTCTCCTGCAATAAGCTCTGCCGAAACGGCGCCCGCTGCGCAGTTAAAGATCTGCGCCACCCACGAGCACTCTTGTTCGAGCTCACGCAAGGCCAAGGTCTTCTCCTTTGTGCCGGTATAAATCCGCAGCATTGCCACAAATACTCGAAAACACCTTAGCCTCCTCCGCGTTACACTATGACCCTGATAATAACCCGAACACACATCGAACCGTTTGTGCAGACACTCTTAAAACGTCCACTGTCAGTCTTGATGACCACCCTTGTCGTAACATGGGTGCTCGGGCCTGCTGCCGTGTTCTCAGCACCGACTGACGAACATGAACTCAAAGTAGAACGCATACAAGAGCGGTTCAACTGGATTCCGCTGACGCGTGTCGCTGCCGTTGACGTTAATGCGCGCTGCCTGCAGTGCAAAGGGCAATATCAAGATCCACTCGCAGAGGTGGATCGTTCAGTTTCTCCCAACGAGCTCGACCTTGAGGTGAGCGCCGGAGACAGCGACATTACCGACAGTACGTTCCTTTTTTCAGGTGACGTGAGGGTAACGCAAGGCTACCGAACAGTTAAGGCGCAAGAGGTCTACATCGACCGAGTGGAGCAAACGTTAGTCGCAAAAGGACCCGTGGAACTCAGGGAGCCCGGCATCGCTATGTACGGCGACGACATCAACTACAACAGCCTCAACGAACAAGCTGCGCTTAAAAATGCAGAGTTTGTGATGTTTGAACAACAGCTTTACGGCATTGCTGAGAGTGTGATCAGGGACCGCAACGGCGCGCTTGAGATTGAAGACGGCCAGTTTACATTTTGCGCTCCAACGGACCCAAGCTGGCAGGTGACCGCCGAGAATTTGCGCATTGATCCTGAGAACAACACCGGTGAGGCTTGGGGCGCACGCATCGACATTAAAGGGGTGCCAGTCGCTTACCTGCCTTGGATACAATTCCCACTCGGCGACCAGCGAAAAACGGGCTTGCTGTTTCCCGATGTCAGCAGTGACACCCGGGGCGGACTCGACGTCACCGTACCCCTTTACCTAAACCTGGCGCCGAACTACGACGCGACCTACTCACCACGCCTGATCCAAGATCGCGGTTTGCTTCATCAAATCAATGCTCGAGGGCTCTCAAATGCCACCGGTTTTTGGGATGTCTCAGGGGGCTTTTTAAAGGCTGACGATCTCAGCTCGACCCGTGAGAAGCAGGATCGATGGCTGGTAAACATCAACCAGTCCAGCGACCCCTCTGCACGATTACGAACCTCAATCGATTTCTCCAAGGTCAGTGACAACGAATACTTGAGAGACCTAGAAAACAATACCCTTAGCGCTCAGCGACAAACCGCCCTGTTGCAAAGGGCGCGTATTGACTGGCTCGCAGAAAATTGGGTGCTCGGTATTGAGGCGCAGCAATTTCAGAATATCACCGAGGACATTACGGATAACTACAAACGCCTGCCCCAGATCACCGCGCTCTGGCGAGGTCAGCGTAAATTGGGACAATTCGAACCCCTCTTAAAACTTCAGGCCGCCAACTTTGATACCGACCTTGACGAGGTCGATGGGCAGCGATTTTACCACGAAGTGGGACTCAGGCTTCCCATCACTCGAGACTACGGCTTCCTCAACACAACCCTACTCCACCGCGGCATTAACTATCGCCTCAAGTCCCCAGAAAGCGATCAAACGGTCAATGCCTCTGTCGCATCGTCAGTGCTGAGCGTTGATGGCGGACTTGAATTCGAGCGCAGTACCCAGGTGCTTGGACGATCATTCATACAGACTCTTGAGCCAAGAGCACGTTATCTTTACGCGAGCTACGACAATCACGAGGGCATACCGGACTTCGATAGTGCCGAACTCACCTTTAGTTACCGCCAACTTTTCCGCACGACGCGATTCTCAGGATTTGACCGGCTCGCAGACGCCGACCAACTCTCTCTCGGCGTCACCTCGCGGCTTGTGGATGCGAAAACAGGTATAGAACACGTCACCGCGAGTTTTGGCCAAGTGGTTAACTTTCGAGATCAGCGTGTTCGCTTGAAACAGAGCGACGCTGCGCTCACAGATAAGGGCTCTGCACTGGCTTTCGCACTTGATCTTCGAGCCAGCGAGCGCTGGGCACTCCACAGCAACCTACTGTTTGATGGCTATGATCAGAAACTCGACGCCGCCAATGTGCGGGTCAGCTATCGACCCCGTGACAACGCTTTGATCAATGTGGGGTACACCCTCCGTGAGCCCCCGCCCTCCTTCGCCACACGCCCCGTGACTGAGCAGGTCAATACCTCTGCCTACATCCCACTCAACGAGAACTGGAGCGCATTTGGTGCAATACGGTACTCGCTCGAAATTGGCAGTAGCGTGGAAGATATGATCGGTGTCGAGTACGATGGCTGCTGCTGGCGAGTGCGTCTCATTTACATGAGTTATCTCGATGCACTCAGAGAGGCAGATGTGTTTATAGCGGAACCGGAACTTACGCGAGACCGCGCGTTCCAATTCCAATTCATTTTAAAAGGCTTGGGCGGCTTTGGCGGCCGAGTCGATAACCTCATGCAAGATATGATCAGAGGGTTTAATGCTAAACGTTAGGTTTAAATCAGTTGTGGCTGTGAGTATCGCAACGCTCGCAACGCTCTCAGCTACAGCACCGTCGATTGCACTCGCGCAAATGACGCCACTGGACACCATTGTCGCGATCGTGGATGAAGACATCATTTTGGCCAGTGAGGTACGAGATCGTGTCAAGCAAGTGAAAACCTCTGCCGAGCAGCGGGATATCGCACTGCCCGATGACGATACCGTGGTCCAGGAGACACTGGACAGGCTGATTCTTGAAAGCATTCAGTTACAACTCGCTGATCGCTTCGGCGTCCGAATTCCTGACGCACAACTAGACCAGTCAATGGCGAGAATCGCAGCACAAAACGGTCTGACGCTGGAGCAGTTCAGAGACGCACTGACTCAAAGTGGGCAGGACTACGTTGAAATGCGAGAGGGCCTACGAGACGAGCTCGCCATTCAGCGTGTCCAGCAGGGCAGCGTGATGCGTGACATCAATATCACAGAGAAAGAAGTCGATAACTTCATGACCACTGAAGAAGGTGCGGCGCTGACCGAACCTGAATATCGTGTCATGCAAGCACTCCTTCCAATTTCAAGATCGGATAACGCAGCGACACGTGCTGCTAAGGAAGATTTTGTTGACGGGGTATTGGCCAGTGTTTTGGCTGGGACAAATTTTTCTGAGGCCGTAAATGTACAAGAGCCCTTTGCCTTTCGAGGCGGCGACCTTGGCTGGCGAAAACTGAGCGATATACCCAGCATGTTTTCACAGATCATTCCGAGTCTCGCGGCAGGCGATACTGGCAAAGTGCAATCAAACTCAGGGCTTCACCTCGTTCACCTTGCAGAAGCGCGAGGACTGGAGCGCTTGGTTGAGCAAACCGATGTCCGTCACATACTCCTTACACCCAACGAAGTGCTCGGTGACGAGGCCGCCCAAACGCTGATCCTCAGTCTGAAAGCGCGCATTGAAGGCGGTGAAGATTTTGCCGAATTAGCGAAAGAGTACTCAGATGACATTGGTTCGGCACAGGAAGGTGGCGAATTAGGCTGGACNNTGATCACGGAGCCCGTCAGAAGCGAATTTGGTTGGCATATTCTCGAGGTCACGGGTCGACGCACTGAAGACTTCTCCGAACAAGTGAGGCGTAATCAAGTGGCAAGCTATCTGCGCGAGGCAAAATATGAGGAGGAGCTGGAAAACTGGCTTCGTGAAATTCGCGAAGAGGCTTTTGTAGACATTAAGTAATGGATACGTTGAGCGAATGACCTCGCCGCGTCTTGTCATTACTGCGGGTGAGCCAGCCGGAATTGGTCCTGACGTCCTACTGACGGCCCTGCAGTGCGCGTTTGATGCACGCATTGCCGTCGTGACCGATATCGACGTACTCAAAGCACGTGCCCAGTTGTTAGGTATACCTTGCCGTATTTACTTATTATCGAAGGATGACGTCCCCCAACCGCACAAACCCGGCGTCGTTAACGTTCTTCACACACCAACTGCGAACCCGGTTGTACCCGGAGTGCTCGATCCCGCTAATGCGCTCCACGTACTTCAGACCCTCAATGCCGCGGCCGATCGCATTCGAGACGATCTCGCCGACGCCTTGGTTACCGCACCCGTCCAGAAATCAGTTATTAACGACTCAGGCATTTCTTTTTCGGGACATACCGAGTTCTTCGCCAACTATTTTAACTGCGAGGAAGTGGTGATGATGTTGGCAAACAGCGCGCTTAGAGTCGCCCTCGCAACCACACACCTTCCGCTGCGCGCTGTGCCTGACTCAATCACTCAAGCGTCACTAGTGACTCAACTTAATATTATTAACGAGAGTCTTAAGCGTTTGTACGGTATTGCCCAACCCCAGATCGCAATGCTGGGACTGAATCCGCATGCGGGAGAAGGCGGTCATTTGGGTCGTGAGGAAATTGACGTACTGGTGCCCGCAAGAGACGCAGCACGCGCCGACGGGATACAGGTGAGCGGCCCACTACCTGCGGATACCGCGTTTATTACATCGACCGTCACCGACGCCGATGTGGTTCTCGCGATGTTTCACGATCAAGGTTTACCGGTGCTTAAAGCCCGCGGCTTCGGCGCATCGGTCAATATCACGCTCGGACTGCCCACCATCCGCACGTCGGTGGACCATGGCACGGCTCTCGATCTTGCAGGCTCGGGAAAGGCCTCAGCCGACAGCATGATTACGGCAATAGCCGAGGCCATCATCTGCACAGGTCACAGCGCGTCAGGACAATAACAAGAGCAAGCGGTCCAACGTCTTCTGGTTTTCTGAAATCAATCGATCGGCAATGCGCTTTAAGTTGTGGATATTAGCACTCGAGGCGTCATCCATATCGTCGTTTGCCTCGTCGAGCGAGACCTGAAGCCTGAAGTACATGTCCCCTAAAAACATCCGCATTTGATGATTTGCCGCCTTGGTCGCACCGTCAAACATGCAGTCCAGTAATGGCATCACCCAGCCCGCCTGCCCCCAATCCTTGGCTAACTCATAAGGGATAGGCCGGACCAATTCACCGGTCCCTAAGGACACCACCAAAAGTGGCTCGCCTGGGTAGAGCTTTAGCGCCTCGGCATAGGCTGAAACGACAGGGGAGTTCACAAAAACGCCGCCATCGACCAAAGCCCGAGCCTGTCCTTGCACGCTGATCAACGCGGGTTCGAAATAGGTCGGTGCCGCGCTGGTGGCGCGTGCCGCATCACGGCACAAAACGGCCTCATGATCCGGGTGCCAACTTTTCAAAAACAAGGTTCGTCGAGCTTCAATGTCGTACGTGGTCACCATGGTCGAACCGAGAGTGTCGCCTAAGCGCGTCCGACCATAATATTTCCTGAGCGCACCTTCGAGCGGCTTTGCGGAATACAGCTCATCGAGTACCCCACCTGCGGAACGTATATTTCGCCACACCGTCTTTTTAAAAATTTTAGCGCCACTATTTTCGAAAAACGCGGCCAGATCATATGCTGAATATTTTGGGTGCCCCACTTCATCTTGCTGCGCCAGCCCAAGGGCCGTAATACCGCCTGACGATGTCCCCACGCACAGATCAAACAGCTCAGCGATTGGCTTGCCTGATTGACCCTCTAAATAATGAAGTAAGAGAGAGGGAATAATGCCGCGTATACCACCGCCGTCAATCGAAAGGATTTTACGCATTAGTCGTTTCTCCGACAGTTTATTTTTTTTAAACCCAATATATTATTAATAGTATCTTGAATTTTATGTTTATTAATCGTAATAATGCATCATGACAAAAACGACAAAGAGAATTTAATAGATGTCCGCAGAATTCAGCCTTGAATTAATTTCAAAATCAAAATCCGCCGCAAATAATGCGGTAAAAGCATTAACTGTCAAACAAATCGAGCGCGCTATTGCTAATTTATCAGCCGCCGCCAAAACAGTGCAGCAGCGTGAAGCGGTCAAAGCGCAACGAAAAAAAGAAGTCGCCGTCAAAAAACTCAAATCCATGATGACTGAGCTCGGGATTTCTGCAGACGATATTACCGGCGCTGTGAAGGCAAAGCCGGCAAAACGGAAGTCGGCGGGGCCAAAAAAGGGCAACAAGGTCGCGCCCAAGTACCAGATCACTGTCAATGGTGTGGCGCATCAATGGACCGGCCGTGGTCGCACACCGGTTGTCTTTAAAGACCACGTAGCACAGGGTGGCGCGCTTGACGACTGCCTGATCTAGCGCTAGCAAATCACGTGCGAAAAGCCGCTCGCAAGGTAGACACCGTGCGTCCAAAGACGCACGTGCCGCGCAAGCGGTTCGGGCAAAACTTCCTCACTGACCAGTCGGTCATCACCGCGATTGCACGTGCCATTGCACCCTCGACGTCAGATAATATGATCGAGATTGGGCCTGGCCAAGGCGCGCTGACCGACGCCCTTTTTGAAAGTGGCTGCGCCATTAATGCCATCGAAATCGATCGTGATTTACAGTCGCAACTGCGAGTCATGTTTTTTAATCGCGACTTCACATTACATAATGCAGACGCATTGAAATTTGATTTTCACGCGCTGTCTAATTCACCCGGAGATTTGAGAATCGTTGGAAATCTTCCCTACAATATTTCGACACCCTTAATATTTAAATTACTGTCGCACTTATCCGTCATTAAAGACATGCACTTTATGTTGCAAAAAGAGGTTGTGGATCGGCTCACTGCAGAGCCGGGCAATAAAACCTGGGGTCGAATGAGTGTCATGACGCAAATAGACTGCACGGTTGAGCATTTGTTTGACGTGCCACCCGAGGCATTTTACCCACCGCCCAAGGTCCAGTCTGCGATTGTCAGACTCACCCCGCGAGTCGAACGTTATCGCCCTGAGTGCCCGCGCGCGCAGCTTTCAAGCCTCGTTCAACACGCCTTCTCTCAGCGCAGAAAGACGTTGCGAAATAACCTCAAGGGAATTGTCGACGAGTCTACGATCGACGCCTTAGGCATAGACCCGTCGTGCCGCGCAGAGACACTGTCACTGGATCAGCTTGTGGACCTCGCGCTGCACCACTAGCTGCACCACTAGCGACGCTACTAATCAGCGGCTATCTGAATTTGCCAAGGCCCGCTACACTCACGACTAGTCACGCCGAGACGCATACGAGAGATCCATGACGACCTATGTAGTGGGAGACATACAAGGCTGTTTCAAGCCGTTTCAACAGCTGTTGAAGCGTGTCGATTTCAATCCCGATAAGGACGTTATCTGGAGCGTCGGCGACCTCATTAACCGCGGCCCCGATAATCTCGAGACCCTGCGCTGGTTTTATGACCGACGCGACAACGTGGTCACCGTGCTGGGGAATCATGA
>ENA-UZWV01003503-UZWV01003503.1-metagenome-genome-assembly--contig:-Day-3-1m-contig-3503_pt1 | contig 12691 bp, 9 predicted proteins | sample MGYA00260342_ERZ794902 | MGnify/ENA metagenome assembly ERZ794902
AGATTTTCTTTGAAGTGTTACATCTTTTGCAAAATTGACTGTTCCTCCATCAAAAACTCCAATGATGTCAATAAGAGCATTATTTTTGAAAAGCCCTATAGGATCATTTCCGTTGAAATTCACAACACTAGAGGAAGGAGTGAAGTCAGCATGATCAGTAATGCTTTGAGAGGCACTAGCGTGTGATATTACAATTACATCACCGTTGGCTAAAGTTCCTGATAAGGAGAATGCATTTGACCAAGACCCAGCTCCATTTGCTTGTATTTTTAGAGAGTATAAGTTTAAATCTATTGTATTGCCTGTATAATTTACCAATTCCAATGCTTTATTGTATGATGAACCTTCTATGTATTCAGAAATAAAAAGATCTGTTGCAGTTGTAGTATCTGCCCCTGTATGAATAATTAACGGGGCACTTGGCAAAGAAATATTTCCGGACGGATCATAAGCTTGAATTGTAACCTCATATTTAGAGGATGTATTTAGGCCAGTAGCATTGTAACTAGTAGTGTTTGATGTGTCGATAAGAATTTCATTAATTAGAATATTATACCCTGTAACGGATGCGTTATCCGTTGAAGCTGTCCAAGAAATAGTGAAAGAGTTTCCAGTTATATTGGTCGATGTAACTGCTGTTGGGATGGTAGGAGATTCAATGTCTGTGAAGTTACTGAATTTGTCTTCGGCTTGAGGACCACCCCATATTTTTGTTGCAAAAAATGGATTGTCTATAAAAGGGTTTCTGTTTCCTTGAGCATATTCTGCAGAACTATTATGATATGCATTTCGTTGAATTTCAAAATCTGATACTGGGTCATCAACATTCCATTGAAGAAATAAATCAATCATATCGTCAGGTGTCTCTGAAGCGTTCCCTAAACCAACATTTGTTGGCAAGCATTGAGAATCATATCTCAAATACATATACATCACTATTCTCGCGATGTCTCCCTTCCATTCATCACCAGGATACCAGCCATATTTTATATCTCCATTGTAACTTGTATAACTCTCATCTGTTGCACCAGAAGCATCTCCTGAATCATCTGAAAATTTTCTATTTCCTCTCGATGAGTTCGTAGAAGAGTCACAAGGTCTTAAATTGTGTCCATCAGCATAGGGTGCTCCTGTATTTCCATTAGTATTTAAATCTGGAGTTGCTAAAGAGTTTGAGTACACGTGTTCTCTATTCCAAAGACCTACACAGCTGCCACTTCCACAAGTTTCATTTAGATCTCTTTCTCTATTATTATTAGGATTATTATCAGAGCCATCCTCATAGCCATATACTAGAAGTACTTCTTGGTTGTTAGTCGGATTTAAATCTGTAAATTTTGAAGCGTTCCAAATATCACTGTAAGAGAGTTCGTTGGTATGAGTCATAGTAATCTTGCTGGTCAACTCATTTTTCAAAGCAATACCTGACACACTTAGATTTACATCATTGTAATAGTCTGGTATCGTTTGCGTATATAAATTAGTTGAGCATAATACTAAGAGTACAAGATGAATAAGCTTCATTTTTTGGAGTGTTTAAAAAAAATACCCCTCTGTAAATTTAGAGAGGTATGCTTAATTATTACTTCTATTTATTACTAAAATCCTGATCCGGGGGCTGTTGGAGAAGAAGCTTGCGCTTTTTGTGGATTTAAAACTAAATACGTTCCCAGTGCAGTTAACGCTGCATATTTACTGTAAGATCCAATCTTTTTTAGAGCATCTTTACGAGAAATTTCTTGAGAGGGTGTTTGGAATTGTTTTTTCATTGTGAATTGTATTGATAAAACTTCTTATGAGTTATTCTAAAACTATTTTCTTGTTTAATTTTCCTTCTACGGTTTCTAACTGAACGATGTAAACACCTTTTGCTAAACTTGGTAAAGAAATATCTTTCGTACCATTAGATTCAAAAGCAGTATTTAAAACTTGTTTGCCAAGTACATTGAATAATTTAACAGCAGCTTTTCCTTGTTGTAACCCAACAATTCTTATAGAATTATGTACCTTAAAAACACTTACGTTGTCTAGAGCAGCATCATTAATATTAAGAACACCTTGTGTTGTGTGAAGATAAAAACGTCCCACACCATTTATAGCTGATGTAGTAGTTATTTTATAAGATGTATTCAACTCGTCCAAACGTGTAAATGTATTTTCTTCTCTATCTTCTAGGAATACTTTAATAGCTTCTGGCAAATTTAAAGCATCAGCAGTCAACCTAATTTCTTTTCCAGCAGCTGCTTTTATACCAATAGGAATCACCATGTTTTCAAAATCTGAATTAGGTAACGATTGTACTTGATATTTTTTTCCAATGTTATCCGATAATAATTGAGAATAAATAGAGAAGTTATCTGTCACCCCTCCAAAAACTTCTCCTTCATAACCAACATCGAAACCTTTTGTAGCGTTGTCTAAGTAATAAATTTTTGCATAATTTTGAAATCCATCTACAGAAATTTTAAGTTTAATTTCTGTATTTGCTGATTTTTGAAATGTGTCTGCACTATGACTTTGATTCGCCTCTGAAAAATTAACTGTTCCGCCAGCTTCGTTTGCTTTTACAAAGAAACCCTGCCCTGGAGCTAAAATAAAATTACCTACTAAAGTTGAAACGGCATAGGCTCCGTTAGTACCACTTGTTTGATCGTAAATCCATATGGTTTGTGTTTCTGAAAGTGCCCCATTCCCAAGTAAAGTAGCACTGCTTATAGAAGACGTATAAGGATTACCTAATAAATTATAACGATTGCCTGTATTATCAAGAGTAACATCTACACCAGCATCATTGGTGTTTAAAGTACCTGTAAAAGAAACCGTACCGGTATTCGTTTGTCTTTTTAAAGAATACCCTTTACCAGCAATAAAACTTCCACTTCCAGCTCCTTGATGATAAGCCCAACTATCTGAAGTAGTAGTATAAGTTGCAATACCTCTGTTTGTTCCATTGCTAGCAATATCATTTGCTGTTACATAGTCATCATTATAATCCTGACCCACAACAGGAGAAGATAATAAATACCATCCCTTTAAATTACCATCAACGAAATCTATTGTTCTGTTGTAGGTTACATTTCCTGAAAATGTTGATTGTGCTATCAAAGAGCTTCCAGAAATCATAGTTACTGAATTTACAGTTACCGCTGAGGAAGCTGTTGGATAGTTTGATAAGCTATTAGGAATTAGAATATCAGAAGTCGATGACGGTAAACCTGAACTCCAGTTAGTAGAGGTGTTCCAATTATTATCGGTAGCACCAGACCAAGTGGTTGTACTTATTTTTCCTGGAGACCCCCCATTAATTGCACTTGCCTGCCAATTGGAAGCTGTTGAGGAATTATCTGCGGTAATATCAATGATTTCATAACTTGGTCCGTTTCCATCAGTTGAGGAAGCATCTCCATCATCATAAAATACTGTATCGATAGTAGAGCCACCGCTATTTTTTAACGTTATTGTTCCAGAGCTATTTCCTAACTTATTAGTGATGTCTGTATTTGCAACTTCTGCGTTGGTAACAGAGAGGTTATTTTGATCTGGAGTAAATGGATTGTTATTGTTGAAGGTCCCGTCACCATTACTTCCTAGGGCTACGGAAATATATTGGCCATCTCCTATATTAGTAGATTCAGGGAATGTAAAAGTTGAACTGGAAAAAACTATAGTCCAACTAGAAATATCTACAGTGCTTCCATGTGCATTGTATATTTCAATCCATTCATCATCAGTATTTGGTGTATTATACATAATTTCACTAATCACTATTTGCGGAAGGTCATCATCAGAAATGGTAATCGTATGTTGAATTGTTCCTAAATCTGCAGTTCCAGAAGTTACTGTGAAATCTATGATAACTGTTTCATTATCAGAATCTAGATCATCTTTAATGGTTAATGGAATGTATTTAGTTTCATTTCCAGAAAATGTTAATGGAGTTAAATCTATTGTATAATCACCAGCTTCTGCTGTACTAGATCCATTTACGGTTGGTGTAATGGTAACATCTGCTGCATAATTTGTTAAAGTAACAGGAATTCCATTGGTTACAACATCTGCATCTGTTTCATTTACAGCACTTGTTGCTGCGTCGAAAGTAACTGATGGGTTTGATGATGCAAAGTCTGTAATTTCAAAATCATCAACTTTTAATCTTTCACCTGAAACATTAATAATTTTTATCTTAATGTCGTTTTCCGAACTATTTAGAGTATGTGACCATTGAGCATACGAGGTACTAGTTGTACTTATTTGATTGCCAACATTAGTATAAGCAGCACCATTTATACTTACTTGTACATCATAAACTGCTGTAGGTGAGGCATCCCAGGAACGATACCAAAAAGAAATTACTCCAACACCTCCATCTTTTCCGCTTCCATCAGTACCAACATATTGTAAATATGAGTTTGTTGCATTTCTTAACCTAACACATTTTCCGGACCTAGAATCTTGATTTTCTGTCATTGCATTGTCGGAAACCCACTCTCCATAAGTAGAAATACCACCGTAAGAACCATCAGTCCAATTATCAAAGTTTTCTGTAACTTGCCCATAACTAATGTTTGAAAAAAGGAATAGAAAAAATGAGATTTTCAAAATGTTTGGAAACTGTATTTTTTGGAAGTAAGAAAACAGGAAAGAGTAATTTTTTATCATAATTAATTGTATTACAAAATCAAAGCTACAAAAAAAAATAAAAAAAATACCTTTTTAACAATCATTTAATCTTCAAAAGGTTTCTTAACATTGGATTTATCTAGAAAAAGTTTTTATTTAATTCTTTCTCCAGAAGAAGGGTGTAAATAAAATAAGCACTGTAAAAAGCTCTAGACGGCCTATTAACATTAAGAAAGAACAGAACCATTTAGCACCATTAGATAAGTGAGAAAAATTATCTACAGGGCTAACAGAACCAATCGCTGGGCCAATATTTCCCAAGCTAGAGGCAGCTGCTCCCAGAGCAGAGATAAAATCTAAACCAAAAAAAGTAAAGATAACAGAAGACATTATAAAAATGAGCATGTAAATAATGAAGAATGAAATAATGTTAAAAACAATGTTTTTGTTTACTGCTTTCCCATCATATCTTACAGGAATAATTGCATTTGGATGCAATGCTTTTTTAAATTCTAGAAAACTATTTTTTAGCATGACAATATGCCTTACCACTTTTACACCACCACTTGTAGAACCGGCNNACCGGCAGAACCCCCCGTAAAAAATAAGGCAAAGAAAATACCAGTTGCAAAGAAACTCCACATGGTAAAATCTGCAGTAACAAATCCGGTTGTTGTTACAATAGAGGTAACCATAAACAGAGCATGTCGTATGGCGCTTTCTTCTCTACCAAAAACCATAGGATGCGCAATGGTTGTTTGTAGGTTAGGGTCTTGAAAGAAATAAATGAGTAGTGTAACGATAGAAGCAACAGTAATAATACCAAATAGATAATATGTAAATTCTTCACTACGAAATACTTTCTGAATTTTTCCTTTTAAAGCAAAATAAGTCAAAACAAAATTGGTTCCTGCTACGAGCATAAAAAAGATTATGATATATTGAACCAATGGCAAGTTGTTGTAAAAGGCAATACTGTTATTTTTTGTTGAAAAACCACCGGTACTCATTGTTGCCATTGCATGGTTGATGGCGTCAAACCAAGTCATTCCAGCAAATTTTAACAATAAGAATTGCGCAAAAGTTAGAGTTACATAAATTAGATACAAACGTTTGGCGGTATCCGTAATCCTGGGATGCAGTTTGTCTGTTGATGGTCCGGGAGCCTCAGCCATAAACAACTGCATGCCTCCAATTCCTAAAAGAGGAAGTATGGCAATTGTAAGAACTATAATTCCCATTCCGCCAATCCAATGAGTGGCACTTCGCCAGAATAAAATTCCTTTTGGCATCGATTCGATGTCTGTTAAAATAGAGGAGCCAGTAGTTGAATATCCTGAAATTGTTTCAAAAAAAGCGTTTGTTATATTTGGAATTACCCCTGAAAAGAGATAGGGAATCATTCCTGTTAATGAAAGTGTCAACCATCCTAATGTTACGATTAAGTATCCTTCCTTTTTTTGAATGTTTGTACTTGTAGGTTTGTTTAAAAAATACAGGAGTAAACCAATAATTACAGTTACTATACCTGCACTTAAAATTCCCCATTTAGCAATTTCATCATAATACATACTAAAAGGAACAGCAATAAACATGAAGAACCCGTTTAATATTGCGGTAATGCCTAAAAAGCGAAATATTATTTTAGTGTTTAAAGTGCTCATTGCATCAATTAAATAATCTTTCTACCGTGCTTATTGCCTCTGGGAGTGAAAATACAATTACCTTGTCTCCTGGTTGAATTTGCATATCTCCTACTGCCATAATCGCTTTTTCGTTTCTAATAATACCCCCAAAAACAGCCTCTCTAGGAAATCGTAGGTCTTTGATAGGGTGTTCTGTTACTTTAGCACCGTCTTTCACTTCAAACTCAAAAACTTCTGCATCTATATTGTGTAAATTAGCCAATGCCAATATTTCTCCTTTTCTTATATGTCTAAAAATATTACTTGCAGCTATTAGTTTTTTGTTGATAAGAGATTCAATACCAATCGTTTGAGAGATGTCTATGTAGTCCATATTTTCTACCAAGGCAATCGTTTTCTTAACCCCTTTCGATTTTGCAACCAAACAAGACATAATATTGGTTTCAGAATTTCCTGTAACTGCAATAAAAGCATCCGTTTCTCTGATGTTTTCTTCTTCTAAAAGTTCGAGATCTCTACCATCACCATTGATTACTAACGTATCATTAAGCTGCTCTGCTAATACTCCTGCTTTTTCTTTGTTTATTTCAATAAGCTTTACCTTAAAGTTATTTTTGCAAAGATTTTTTGCCGTTTTTTTACCAATACTACTTCCTCCAAGAATCATTACATTTTTGATATTGAATTGCTTCTTTCCAATAATAGGGTAGAGGTCTTTCATGCTGTAATTTGGGACACAAAAATAAACTTGGTCATCTTTTTGATATCTTGTGTCTCCTCTAGGAATAATGGTTTGTGAAATCCCTTGCCTTTTGATTGCAATCGTAATAAAATCAACATTAGGAAACACTTGTTTTGCTTCTTTTACCGTTAAATCTAAAATAGGAGAATTACTGGTTAGAGGAGTTCCCATAACATTAAAAACGCCACTTTCAAAAGCCACTGTATCATTAAAAGAGGATTGGTCTAAGAGCATTTTAATCTCATTAGCAGCCAATTCTTCGGGAGAAATCATGAAATCTAAACCAAATTTCTTGAAATCAATCTCACAGTCGCTTAAAAACTCAGAATTATCAATTCTAGCAATTGTTTTTTTTGCTCCCAAAGATTTTCCAATAATAGCAATTGTAAAGTTTGTATTTTGACTATCGGTTACAGCAATTAATAGATCTGCAGAATCGATGCCAATTTCTTTTAGTAGTTGAATAGAAGTTGCATCTCCTTTTTTAGTAATAATATCTAGATGGCTATTGAGATACTCTAATTTTTCACCATCAAAATCTATGATGTAGGTATCTTGGGACTCGTAAGAAAGAAGTTTAGCCAAGTGAAAACCAACGTCTCCGGCTCCAGCTATGATAATTTTCATATGTTAAATATAGAAATATGTCTACAAAGATATAAAGAGTTTTGATGCAAATGAAAAGAAAAGGAAGTTTTCAGTTTTAATAAGGAGAAAAAAAAAGTTTTTTTTAATTTTTTTAAAGAACAAAAATGCGAATCTCAACCCTATTTGTGGTTTATTTCCATTTTTGTATTTTAGATAAAAAAAGTGAAGATGGAAAAAATAACAATCAAATCTTGGGCTCTAGATGACAGACCTAGAGAAAAATTAGTATCGAAAGGAAAAGTTTCACTCTCAGATGCAGAACTCATTGCAATATTACTAGGTTCTGGAAATAGACAAGAAAGTGCCGTTGCATTGGCGAAAAGAATTCTACAATCTGCAAACGGAAACATCAATCAACTTGCTAGATTTTCTCTAGAAAAACTTACCTTTTTTAAAGGTATTGGAAACGCAAAGGCAATTGCAATTATTACTGCTTTAGAATTAGAAAAAAGGCGGCAGTTAGAAACTACATTAGAAAAACCAAAGGTCAACAGTAGTAAAGATGTATTTAACATAATGCAACCCGTAATTGGAGACATTGAACATGAAGAGTTTTGGGTATTGTTTTTAAATAATTCGAATAAAGTGATTGCGAAAAGTCAAATTAGTAAAGGAGGCTTAACAGCAACAATTGTTGATGTGAGATTGCTTTTTAAAAAAGCGTTGGAGTTTGCATCTGTTGCAATAATTGTCTGTCATAACCACCCTTCAGGGAAATTACAACCCAGTACTGCAGACAAACAACTTACCCAAAAGATTAAAAAGGCAGGAGTTACTTTAGATATTAAGCTCTTAGATCATATAATAATTACTGAAAAAGCGTATTTTAGCTTTTCGGATGAAGGTTCTTTATAATTCGCAATTCATTAAATGATATTAATTTACTCACACAAAGTTACCCCCAGGGTTCGTTATATTTTTAAGCATATTCTTACAAGAATTTTATCAATTCCTATAGACTTCACTACTAAGATTGAAGATTTTGTTGCTTACAATGGTCCTAAAATAACCTACACAAAATCACCTTTAGGAAATGAGTTCTTTGTCAAATGCAATGATTTATTGTATGAACAAGGTGTAAATGATATGGAGATTATCATTCAAAAATGGGATGACATCCCTTGTTTTTTTAATGCAGGGCCAAAGTCTTCTATTCCGTATGATGTTTTTGCAGCAAGTTTCTATTTAATTTCTAGATATGAAGAATATTTACCACATGTAAAAGACATTCACGGACGCTATACCGCAGAACAAAGTATGGCCTTTAAATATGGTTTTTTAGAAAAGCCAGTGGTTGATATTTGGGCTTATAAATTGTTAGAAACATTACAGCAAAAATTTCCAAATTACGATTATAAAAAACGTTCTTACAAATTTATTTCTACAGTAGATATTGATAATGCCTATGCATATAAGCACAAGAGTCTAATGAGAAGTTTAGGAGGTTTTTTAAATGATATAGCGCATTTTAGATTGTTAAATATTTGGAATCGATTTGTAGTAGTCTCCAATATTAAAAAAGACCCTTTTGATACATTTCAGAAGATTTTAAATAGTAAAAAAGAAAAAAATATTAAAACTATTTTCTTTTTTTTAATTGGTGATTATTCCACTTTTGATACCAATGTTTCTGCATCAAAAACTAAATTTAAATTGCTCATTAAAGAAATGTTAGACTATGCTAGTGTAGGTTTGCATCCCTCTTATTATACTATGAACAATGCCTCTATGTTAAAAAAAGAAAAAGAGCGATTAGAGGGTATCATTAACACACCTATTCAAAGATCTAGACAGCATTATTTGAGATTCAGTTTGCCTGAGACCTATCAAAATTTAATAGACTTAGAAGTAGAAGAAGACTACTCTATGGGGTATGCTAGTAATGTTGGCTTCAGAGCAAGTACCTGCACACCTTTTTATTTTTATGATTTAGATTATGAAATTCAAACACCTCTTAAAATATTTCCTTTTGCTTTAATGGATACTACTTTAAATGATTATATGAAACTGACTCCAAGGCAATCTTTGGGGAGAATAAGAGATTTAAAAAATGAAGTAAAAGCAGTAAATGGTACTTTTATTACCTTATTTCATAACGAAAGCTTGAGCGATTATTTAAGATGGAAGGGTTGGAAAAAATTGTATGACTCTATGATTAAAATAGCCACTTCTTAAAATGATTCAATACGTTAAAAGACAACATCTTGATGTTTCTAAATATGATTTTTGTATAGAGAATTCTACACAAAGCAGAATTTATGCCTTTTCTTGGTATTTAGATATCGTTGCAGACCATTGGGATGCATTAGTACTAGATGATTATGAGGCGGTGATGCCCGTTCCTTGGAAAAAAAAATATGGAATAAAATATGTTTATCCACCTTTTTGGTTGTTGGAGTTAGGTGTCTTTTCTTTAGATGGAAACCTAAATATTCAGCCATTTTTTGATTTTTTATTTAGTGAATTCCGATTTGTGGAATCCAGATTAAATAGAGATGCAAATCAATACCAGAAAGAATCTTTTTTAGACAAAGAAATACAAGTTTTACCTCTAAACTTGGAGTACGATTTTCTAATAAAAAATTTTCGAAAAGATAGAAGAAAAGATTTAGTAAAAGCAAATAAGATTTCTCTTATTGAAAAATGGGGGGATTCTCCAGAAATTTTAATTGAACTTTTTAAAAATAATGTTGGTAAAAGAACACCAAATATTATAAACAGAGATTATCTCGTTCTAAAACAGTTAATTAAAATTTGTGTTGAAAAAGGAGTAGGAGAAATTCTGTCAATTTATGAAAATAAAAGTAAACTTGTGGCCTCAGGATTTTTTCTGAAACATAAAGAAGAGGTTGCTATTTTGATTTCTTCAACGGATTTTAAAAACAGAAAAAATGGTGCAAATACCTTTTTAATTGCCAAAGCTATTTGCAAGTTTAATAAGAATTTTGAGGTTTTTAATTTTGGAGGATCTTCTATGAAAAATATTTCAAAGTATTTTTTGAGTTTTGGAGCATCTACTTTAAAATATCAACACATAAAATATAATAAGTTTTCTTTGCTATTCAGACTTTTTAAGCGTTAGAATTTATAAAATCGTTGTATTTTTTTGGAGTTTTTCTATTAAAAATAATTTTAGAAAAATCTTCTGTATAAGGTTCTTTTTTCTTTATAACTTTACAAGGGTTTCCAACTGCAATAGAATTAGAAGCAATGTCTTTAGTTACCACAGAGTTTGCACCAATCGTAACATTATTTCCAATCGTAACCTCTGGTAATACAGTTGTATTTGCACCAATCCATACATTATTGCCAATAATTATTGGCTTTCCCTCAACGTGTTTGCTTAAGTTTGTTGTTTCATGGTTAGAAGAAATGATAGAAACACCTGGAGCTAATTCGATATTATTTCCAAAAATAATTCCATTGTTAGCTTGAATGTAATTATTGATATTGTCACCAGGATCACATAAAATTCCTTTTTGTATGTTATTGGGCGCAATTACTCTAGAAGTATAATGAACTGGCCATTTTACTTTAGGGTTCAGTCTATAAATTTTTTGAGGAATAAAATAATGAAAAAATAAAATATAATATCGCTGATACCCATATTTTGGTCTAAAATACAAAGGGTAGAATAAATTTATAAACCACCCAAAAAAGAAAAAATCTAATTTTTTAAACATTGTTATTTGCAATATACTTTAAATGATTAAGAAAATAAGCAAGCAAAACGATATATCCTATTCCGCCTAAAATAGCAAGTATGAAAATTGTTATGATGATACTATTATTTAAAGATCCCACATAGATGGCAATTAAATTAATAATAAATAAGTAACTATTAAAAAGTAAGCTCTCTAAATTTTTATTCAAAACAACGATTAAACTACTGATGGGGTTAAATGATGTTCTTGCCAGTACAAGAACAGATAAAATTAACGTATATTCTTTTAAGTTAGCCCATTTATCAACAAATAAATAATCCAAAATATACATGCCAAATGTATTTATTAATAGGAGAAACCCTAACATTATAAGTAGGTTGGTACTCACTATTTTTTTAGTTAGTAAAAGTAATTCTTCTTTGTTTTTGTTATAAAGTACAGAAGATTTTTGAAAATAAACCTGACCTACTGAAGATGAAATTAGAAACAAAGGGATTCCTAATATTTTAAGACTAAAAAAATATACTCCAGCTTCTTTTGCTCCAAAAAAAGTGAGAATTAGAATAGGCATTAAACTATTTGCAATACTATTAATTGTATTAGAGGGGAGCAAAAATTTTAAAATTGAAGGATTAGATTGTATTCCTTTTTTTATTTCACTAAAATTAGTTTTTGAAACTACATTTTTATTTTTTAAAAAATAAAATAAAAATAAAATAAATTGTGAAATTAAAAAGCCTATTATCAAACCTAACAAAGCATAATGATAGTACATAAAGAATTGAAACCCTAAGTTGCATATTGTTACAGCTATTTTAGCACTTGAAATTGTAGAAAATTCTTTTTTAAAGGTGAAGATATTTTCATTGGTAGTATTCAATGTGATAAGTAATGTTCCAATTGAACAAAGAAATATTAGTTGTAAACTAATATGTTCATTAAAAAAGTAGTTTGAAATTAAAAATAGTAGAAATGAAATTAAAATTGAGGAAACAGGAATAATAATTAATAAAAAGTTATACCAATTTATGCTTTCTTTTAAGTTTTTTGAGATTACTATTAGTTTATCTAACTGAAAGCTGCATATAGTAGATGTAATACTTGTAATACTAATAAAAACTCCAAAAAATCCATAAGCAACCTCTCCATAAATTTTAGCCAAAAAAACAGCACCTATTATTGCAATAATTTGTGCAATTAGAGTTCCTCTGATCATTACAAGAATATTCTTATAAAAAATAGATATTTTATTTTTGTGTACTTTTGGTTTCAGTTTATAAAAATTTCTCAAATATAATGCAAAATATACAACACATCTTTTTTGATTTAGATCATACTTTATGGGATTTTGAAAAAAATTCGGATTTAAC
>ENA-UZWV01006581-UZWV01006581.1-metagenome-genome-assembly--contig:-Day-3-1m-contig-6581_pt1 | contig 12632 bp, 8 predicted proteins | sample MGYA00260342_ERZ794902 | MGnify/ENA metagenome assembly ERZ794902
CATTGATACATTTAAAATCCGTAGCTAAGGCTACTAAAATAAAGGGCATTAGCGATGAAAAAATATTTAAAATATGACGACGTAAAAATTTTTAAATATGAGAACCTCTATTTATCTATAATTTATACGATAGGGCATATCCTTGTTGCTATGGCATGCAATAGAATTATTACTGGTGCATCACTTGATATGGCAGCAGCAGATGCATTTGTAGAGCCGATCATTAATGGCTTTTGGTTCTACCTTCTTCTAGTTTATTTAAAGAAAGTATTTGTAAATAAAATAGAGCAAAGCAAATTAATCTTAATTAATGTTAATTATATAGGTATTTTATTAGCATTTTTATATACTGTCGGTCATATTTTTATTGCTATGACTTGCAACAGATTGCTTACAGGGGCTCCGTTAAATCTTGCTGTGATCGATGCATTTGTAGAGCCCATAATAAATGGCTTTTGGTTTTACTTGCTTTTTGAAGTTTTCAATAAATACAAACAGAAAAAGGTTGTAGGTGCTACTGCATAGAATATCGATTGAATAAGTAAAAGTTTCCTGATATCAATAATACTAGTCTCATTATTTCAAAAAAAACTATTAATGATTTAGAATAATTTATGGATTATATAACCTATGCAGTACCTTTTTTCTTATTAGCGCTTTTAATTGAGCTGGTATATGGAATAGTTATTAATAAAAATACATACAGATTAAATGATGCTATTAGTAATCTATTCATGGGCACACTCCGTACTTCGAATAAATTAATCATTATCGGTGCAGCAGGGTACGTTTTTTATATAGCAGAAACTCATTTTGCACTATGGAGAATGGATGTAACCTCACCGTTTACATGGATTTTTTCTTTTATTATTTATGATTTTTTTTATTATTGGTTTCATAGAATCAGTCATGAAAGACAAATTTTCTGGGCATCACATGTCGCTCATCATCAAAGTGAAGATTACAACTTAAGTACAGCATTAAGGCAAACAGGAACAGGAGCATTTGTTAGTTGGGTTTTCTATATCCCAATGTTCCTAATTGGAATTCCATCATATGTATTCATAAGCGTTGCCTCTTTAAATCTAATTTATCAATTTTGGGTTCATAGCGAGCATATTCCAAAGCTTGGCTGGTTTGAAAACTATTTTGTAACAGCCTCAAACCATAGAGTTCATCATGCTCAAAATGAGCAATATATTGATAAAAATTATGGTGGCGTCTTTATTATTTGGGATAGGATGTTTGGAACTCATAAGATAGAAGATGAGAATGAGGCATGCATATATGGAATTCGAGGATCCTTAAATACATTCAACCCAATTTGGGCGAATCTTCATATATACGTAAAGATAATAAAGGAGATGTGGTTGTCTCATGATTGGCAGGATAAGCTATATGCTCCTTTTGCAAGAACTGGCTGGATTCCTCAAAGCTTCCCAGAAAAAATTGAAAAAGATAATTTTGACTCATCAACATTTAAAAAATTTGATCCAGTTACTGGTAAAAGGCAAAAAATTTATGCCATGTTTCAATACTTATTTTTAACTTATATTTTCTTAGCTTTTGTTCAAAGTGGATACCTAAATTATATGCAGTTATGGATAACAATTAGCATGATGGCTTTTACTATGTATTGCACTTCTAAATGGTTCGACGGCCATCAAGAAACAAAAATAGAACTAATTAGAATCATATTATGCTTTCTTATTGGTGTGTATGCATATCTACAAATCTCACTTAATTATATTGCATTAAGTGTAATAATCTATTCAGTAGTTAGTTTATTAATGCTGCCTTTAATCAATAAAACTAAGCTAATAAAAAACTAAATAATCACTCAAATTAAATATAAATTTGTATTTTTCTTTTGTACTTTTTCTCTTAAAGTACTCCCTAAAAAACATTAAATTTTTTAATTTACAAAATTAAAAAAAAGGCGTAAATTATTTACAAATGCTTATTATTTTTTATTAAAAAAGCAGACAAAGTTATAAAAATACGGGGGTAAATATGACAAGTCCAAACCATCCTAATGTTGATCAGAGTGATCGCGTAGTTCCAGTAAATCTTAGACAGAGTGGAAGAACTCCTACTGAGTTATTAATTTCAACTCGGGTAAGAAAATCGCCTTTTTGGCATTTATCTCATGAAGCGGGTTGTTGGAGAGCAACTGTATATAATCGAATTTATCATCCAAGGGGCTATGTAAAACCTGAAGATGGCGGTGCCATGGTTGAATACGAGGCTTTGGTTAATAGAGTTACTATGTGGAATGTTGCTGTTGAAAGACAGATAAGAGTAAAAGGCCCAGATGCAGAAGCTTTTACAGATTATGTAATAACTCGTGATGCTACAAAAATCAAACCAGGAAATGGTAAATATGCGATCTTATGTAATGAAAAAGGAGGGGTTTTAAATGACCCTGTTCTATTAAGACTAACAGAAGATGAATTCTGGTTCTCAATATCAGATAGTGATCTTTTACTTTGGCTTCAGGGCGTAAATGTGTCTAAAAAATATGACGTAGAAATTGATGAGATTGATGTTTGTCCTGTTCAAATTCAAGGCCCTTTATCTGAAGATCTTATGGCAAAGTTAGCTGGCGAAGAGTTAAGAGAAGTTCCTTATTATGGAATTTTAGAAACTCAGGTTGGTGGAGCTGATTGTGTAATCAGTCAAACTGGTTTTACAGGCGAAAAAGGTTATGAAATATATGTTCGTGATGCTCATGATAATGCAGAAAAAATGTGGAACGCTGTTCTTGAGGCTGGCGAAGAATTTGGCTTAATGGTTATAGCTCCTGCGCATCATCGTCGTATTGCAGCTGGAATTTTGTCTTGGGGACAAGATCTGGATCATGAAACTTCTCCCTTTCAGGTTAATTTAAGTTATCAGGTACCAAGAAATAAAGCAGCTGACTATATTGGCAAAGAAGAGCTTGAAAAACAGAGAGCAATCATAGATCAAGGAAATGCACCATTTAAAATGAAGATGGTTGGTTTAACCCTTGGAGGAAAAGAAATCACAGATTATGCTTCTGATTTTTGGATAGTGACTAATACTGATGAAGATGAGGTTGGCTACGTGACATCTCCCTGGTGGTCGCCAGAGCTAGAAACAAATATTGCTCTTGCATGGGTTCCATGGGAAGCTTCTGAGACTGGCACTAAGTATATGGTTAAACTGCCTGATGAATATGCTGAATCCCCAGGTGAAGCTGTAAATGCTGAGATTGTTGATGTTCCTTTTAGAGAATCAGTTAATCCTAATAAAAGAGAAGTTCAATCAGCAAAAGGGTTAGACTTTGCTGAATAATAGTTATCTTCAAAAATTGGGTCCTAATGGGCCCATTTTTTTATTTTAAATTTAACAATATATTTCTTTTTAACATTTTGGTATGGCAGAATGTTTCTTATGAAAACATTAATATTAATTCTGAGTTTATTTTTTTTATCTTCTTGCAATATTCCGATAATTCCATTTATTTAATTATTTAGAAGGTTATGTTTTTTGACCTAACTATCGTAGGAGCTGGCGTTGTAGGTCTTTCAATTGCTAGATCTTGCTCAGCACTTGGGATGTCTGTTGTAGTTCTTGAAAGGGACTCAAGAGCGGGCGAGGGCATTTCTTCAAGAAATTCAGGAGTTATACATGCTGGAATTTATTATCCAAATGAATCCCTAAAAACAAAATTTTGTCTTACAGGAAACAAGCTTTTATATGATTATGCAGAAGCCAAAAACATTAATCATAAAAAGATTGGCAAATACATAATTGCGTCTTCAAAAGATGAGCTAGAGCAATTAGAAGCAATTTATGAAAAAGGTATTTTAAATTCTGTGCATCTAGATTTTCTTTCTAAAGATGAAATGAAATTAATTTATCCTGACTTAAACATTGAAGCAGGAATTTATTCTCCAAGCACCGGAATTATTGATGTACCAGAACTTATAAGCGCTATTGAGGGAGACATACAGTTTAATAAAGGTTTAATATCTTTTAATACTAAGTTTATTTCAGCACAGAAAACTAAAAATGGTTTCACAATTTCATGTAACGATGGCAATAATTTTGCTATAGAAACAAAGCATTTAATCAATGCAGGCGGCTTACACTCAGATATTATTTCACAACAAATTGACAATCTGGATAGTAAATACTATTCGCAAATTAAGTTTGCTAAAGGACACTATTTTAAATATAGCGGCCCACACCCTTTTACAACCTTGGTCTATCCGCTTGCAAATGAATTTTCATCAGGTCTTCATATTGGTTTTGACTTATCAGGCCAGATTAGATTTGGTCCAGATATCACATGGGTCAACGAAATAGATTATTCTTTTGATGAGAGTTTGAAAGATAATTTTTTGCATTCAATAAAGAAATATTGGCCTAATATAGACCCAAGGAAACTTCAACCAGATTATGTTGGTATTAGACCAAAGTTACAAAATGCAAATGAAGCAATGAAAGACTTTTCTATTAGTGATAGCAAAATCCATGGCGTTGATGGACTTATAAATATCCAAGGTATAGAAAGTCCAGGTGTTACAAGCTCCCTTGCAATAGGTGAATATGTTAAAAACCTAATTAATTTAGAAGATGATCCCTTAATTTTTCTTTAAATTGGTCAAGTATTTCATCTTCAATAAGATGTCGCATATTATCTATTATGATTAACTGGCTATTTGGAATAAGTTTATTCATAAAACGTGAATTTTCTGGCTGCAAGACTGGGTCGTTTTTTCCATGGATAATCAAAGTTTTTGCTTGAATACTTTTAATTTTTTTAATTCTATTCTTAGATGAAAGAATTGCAGAGAGCTGTCGGGCGTACCCAAAACCATCTTTCACATCTTTAATCCGATTATAGTTATTGATTGTATCTTCACGAAATTTCGGTGTATCTATTATTTTTCCCTCCATTCCAATTAATCCAACCCATTTTAATTCTCTTTGGTAAACTTCATCCATAGAAGGATTAACACTTTTAGACCTATTTACCATCATATTTCTTACTTCTTTTGATGCACCATTAAAGGGACCTGGGACAGAAGCAGTAGAAGCAATCAAAGTATATGTTTTAACCCTATGAGGGAACTTTGCACATAATATTTGACTAATCATCCCTCCCATTGACGTTCCTAAAATATGTGCTTTTTTAATATTAAGATGATCAAGAAGATTTACCCCATCTCGAGCCATATCATTGAGACTATATTCAGATTTTACTGGAAAGCGAAAGAAGTATCTTAAGTACCCCAAAACTATTGATGGTTTGTAAGAAAACCTTGAAGATAATCCTGCATCTCTATTATCAAATGTTATGGGTCTTAGACCATTTTTAATAAGAAAATTTATAAGATTTTCAGGCCAATGGACTAATTGAGCACCAAGCCCATGAACTAAAAGAATAGGGGTTGCATCGGCTGGACCGTAGTCTCTATAAAAAATTTTAACTTCATTAGTTATAGAGTACCCTTCTTTATAATCCATAAGGTTAGTCTTACATATTTTAGGTATGCAATAAACCAGTTTTTCATATACATTAGGAGCTTAGATAATTAACAACATTCATTGCCATCATGAGATACATAATTAATCTTTTTCGAGATAACAAAGCAAGAGCAGCATATGGTATTGGTGATTATGCTATCTGTCTATATTGGAGTGGTGTCAGTTTATATTTATTATATTTTTATACTGATGTTGTAGGAATATCGCCAATGATGGCTGGTTGGATATATGCCTTAGGAATAGCCTGGGATGCCATAACAGATCCGATTATGGGTTATATAGCTGAAAGGACCAGAACTAAAATGGGAAGTTATAGACCCTATATTTATTATGGATCAATACCATTAGCATTATCATTTGTTTTACTTTTATGGGTGCCACCCTTTGAAGAAACATTTTTATTTATATTTCTTCTAACAGTAAACTTATTTCATAGAACTTGTTTTACTATTGTTAGCGTCCCATATTCTTCACTAACTGCAAGAATTACTGATGATAGTGATGAAAGAACAAAATTAACCACTGCAAGAATGCTTGCAGCAGCTTTTGGAACGTTTTCTATTTCAGCATTAGCATTTCCAATTGTTTTATTTTTTGGCGGAGGTGAAGAGTCCAGCGGTTTTATATATCTTGGCCTGATAGCTGGCTTTATAGCAATCCTAATTCTTTTAATCACTGTTCATTATGTTCAAGAAAGACCGTTTAAATTTTCCAAAGAAGAACTGCCAAGTTTTCCAATGATTTTAAAGTCTGTATCAAATAATTATCCATTCTGGATTTTTTTTTCTGTTGTATTAATTTTAATATCTACCTACTTGATGTTTACAAATAATTTAATTTATTTTTCTAAATATGCATTGGATTTTCACCAGTATCAGGAATTAATCTTAGGTGTTATGAACGGCACTCCATTACTAGCAATTCCTTTGTGGGCATATCTTGCAATCAAACTAGGAAAGAAGAATACATGGATGTTATCTATGATATTTTTATTTATTGGATTTTCTATTTTTTATATTTATCCAATCAATGAACTCCAAGAACTACTTTTTATCGTAGGTTTTATTGGCTTTGGCAATGGCGCTACCGGTGTTCTGTTTTGGTCAATGCTGCCAGATACCATTGAATATGGAGAATGGAAAACCGGGATAAGAACAGAATCATCATTATATGGTTTTATGACGTTTGCTCAAAAAGGAGCAATAGCAATTGCCGCAGTTATCTTTGGAACAATTTTAACCAATATAGGCTTTGAGCCAAATAAAGATCAGACGCAAGAAACCTTATCTTCTATGAAAGCTTTGATGTCGTTAATACCTTTGATAGGAGTTTTTATTAGTTTGGTGTTAGTATATTTTTATCCTATAGATAAAAACTTACATAAAAAATTAATAGAAGATATAGAAAATAGAAAGATTCAAAATGTCTAAAATTAAATGGGGGATTATAGGTACTGGATCGATAGCAAATGCCTTTGCTAATTCAATTAAACATTGTAATCACTCTGATTTAATTTCTGTTTTTGGAAGAAATGAAGATGCATTAGGTAAATTCTCACACAAGTTTAATATTCGACCGCACTCTGATGTCAATTCATTATTGTCATCTAAAAATGTCGATGCTGTTTATATTGCCACGCCTCATAATTCTCATTATGAGTATGCTTTTCAAGCCATAAAGAATAAAAAACATATACTCTGTGAAAAACCTATAACTATTAATCACATTGAAAGCATGGTTTTATTTGGCCTTGCTCAAGATGCTGAAGTTTTTTTGATGGAGGCATATATGTATAGAACCCATCCCCAAACTTTAAATATTTTAAATCATTTGAAAATTTTAAGGGATGTAAAGGAAAACATATCTATCAATTGCTCCTTTGGATTTAAAGCTGATATACCAGAAGATCATAGGTTAAGGAATCTTGCGATGGGCGGCGGAGCCATTCTAGATGTTGGATGTTATCCAATGTCTATGGTTAAACTTTTAGCAGGTCAAATCTTGAGCAAGTCATATGCTGATCCAAAAAGTATTGAAGTTAAAGGAGAGCTTGATAAAACAGGAGTTGACCTAAATTCCAAAGCACGCGTTATTTTTACAGATAATATTAAAGCCAATATCGAATGTGCTATTAATAAAGAATACAAAAATAATTTAGAAATAATAAGTGGAGACTTCAAATTAAAGGTAAGTCATCCATGGCATTGCGGTCAATTTCAAAAAGGGCATTCTTCTATAAAAGTTTATGACAAAAATATTCTTGTTGAAGAGATTGTATATAAAGATAATGTTGGGCTTTTTACTCGTGAAATTGATCATGCCTCTCAATGTATATTAGAGGGCAAGCTGGAATCAGAATTAATTCCACATAATGATTCACAAAGTAATATGTTGTGGCTAGATAAATGGAGACAAGAGGTTGGAGTAGTTTGCCCATTTGAATTTAAAGATATATCACCAATGATTAAATCTAATTTTTACTCTATACAGAAAAGAAAATTAGCAAGTATTCCAGTAGATAATGAGAGTAAAGAATTTTCAAGGCTTGTTCTTGGTTGCGATAACCAAACATCAGATATTCATGCTTATGCTATGTTTGATTATTTTTATGGATCTGGTGGAAGAGTTTTTGACACTGCTTATATTTACAATAATGGATTGGGTGACAAATATCTAGGAGATTGGATAAATTCGAGAGGCCTTGAAAATGATGTTGTTGTTTTAGGAAAGGGGGCTCACACACCTGACTGTAAACCTGAGCTTATCAAGCCTCAAATTGAAGAATCTTTAGAGCGATTAAAAATTTCAAAGATAGATATATATTGTCTTCATAGAGATAACAATGAGGTTCCTACTTCTGAATTTGTTGATGCACTTGATGAGATAAAAGCAGAAGGCTTAATTAACAATATTGGTGCCTCTAATTGGAGTTTAGATCGTTTTTCAGCCGCAAGGGATTATGCTCTAAAAAACAACAAAGAACCTTTTACTGTTTTAAGCAACAATTTTAGTCTTGCAGAAATGCTCGAGCCAGTTTGGCCTGGATGTGTCGCGATTAATAATGAGTTCTTAGATTACATTAATAGCAATGAAATTAAATTATTCCCTTGGTCGAGTACAGCAAGAGGCTTTTTTATTAGAAAAAAAGAAATTGTAACCAAAGACCATTTTTCCAATCCTTCACTGGAAGAAGAAAAAAGAGTTTGGCATAGTGAAAAAAATCTTAAAAGAAGAGAAATTTGTTTTGAAATTGCAAACAAAAAAAATATTGAGCCTATTGAGATAGCTCTTGCTTATGTAGTTCATAAATCACCCTTAATTTTTCCACTTATCGGCCCTAGAACTATAAATGAATTAAATAGTTCGATTTTTGGATCACAGATAAATCTTTCAGAAGAAGATCTTAATAGGCTAACTAAAGATTAATACTATCTTTAAGTATAATTTTATTTGAGGAAGACCCAATCAGAATATCAAACATACCTTTTTTTATTTGCCACTGATGAGCTTCAGTGTCCCAAGTAGAAAAACTTTTTGCATCTAAATATATTTCAACTTTTTCTGTTTCACCTGCTTTAATAAAAGTCTTATCAAAGCCCTGTAATTTTTTTATTGGCTCCTTATCATCACAATTGTTGACGGATATATAACATTGAGATATTTCAAATCCTGCGATATCTCCTATATTTGCTATATTAAATGAGCATGTAAAATTATTTTTACCTCTTTTATCAATTTGAAGACTTGAATATTTAAAATCAGTATAGGAAAGCCCATGCCCAAAGTGAAATAAAGGCTCTATATTTTTTTTGTCATACCATTTATAACCAATTAAAAGCTTTTCATCATAGTTCATTTGTAAATTTTCTCCAGGGTAGGATGAATATGCTGGAGTATCTTCAATTTGCTTTGGAAAGGTTGTTGGTAATTTGCCTGAAGGATTTACAATACCTGTTAATATCTCAAAAAGAGCATTGCCATATTCTTGACCTGCATACCAAGATTGTAAAATTGATTTAGCTTTATTAACCCAGGGCATATTAATTGGAGAACCTGTATTAAGAACAATAATTGCATTAGGATTAATATCTAATACTTTTTCAATAAGTAGATTTTGATCTCCTGGTAAGTTGAAATCAATCCTATCATTTCCTTCTGTTTCCCAATCTGAATTAGTACCTACTAAAAGAACAACTTCATCGACTTCTTTGGCAATCTTCAAAGCCTCATCTAATAAATTAGTCTTATCTGGCGGCTGACAACCAACATAAATAGCAGGAAAATTACCCTCAAATTTATACTGTATTTCTATATGATAAGAATCACCTTTTTTTAAATTTGAAGTACCTCGTTTTGATGAAGATCCATGAGCAAAGAAAGCGTCACCAGGTAAAGGGTTTGTCCAATTATCAATTATATCTTCATTGTTTATTAGTAGTTTACTTTTGCCGATAGCAAAGATCTCGAAAGTATGCTCACCAGAAATATCTGGAACATAATTACAAGAGAGTTTTACGAAAATATCAGGCTCTTCTTTTAATCCTATAATATCTTTTGCAAAACCCTCAAATACCCAAAATTTACTACCGGTTAAAATTTCACTAGAAATAAAATTATTTTCATTGTCATTAAGATTAAAATATTCAACTAAAAGACCATTTTCTTTGGTTAGTGATTTATTTATTTCTGGGAGATAGCGGTATGTATGACAGCCTTTAGCAGACTTGATAAGAGTTTCTTTGCTAAAATTTTTTTGAAATGATCTCACAGGATGAGATTCATAATAAGGAACAAGGGTCGCACTACCTCCACCGATAATCTGAGCTTTTTCTGCATTTGGGCCAATTATTCCAATTGATTTTATATTTTTTTGTATTGGTAATATCTCATCATTTTTTAATAGCACCATACCTTCCTGAGCGGCTTCTTTTAAAAGATTTCTTTGAGCTTTTGAATCATTTTCACTTTCAGGTTTACGAGCTGGGTTCTCAAATCTCTTACAGAAACTTGCAACATTTATAATCCTCTCAACTTTGTTATTAATTGATTCTTCTGATACATCATTATCATTTACAGCATTTATTAAATTTGTCCCCCAGGATCTTGCCGGTCCAGGCATCTCTAAATCAAGTCCACCAATTGCATTTTTAACAGTTTCTCTTGCAGCGCCCCAATCACTGACTACATAGCCATCAAATCCCCACTCATTTTTTAAGATATTGATTAGAAGATTCTCATGAGAGCTACAATAAATATTGTTAAGTTTGTTGTAAGCACTCATAACAACTTTTGCATTCGCTTCTTTTATAGCCATTTCGAATGGTAATAGATAAATTTCTCTAAGTGTTTTTTCTTCAATATTTGAACTTATGGTATATCTTTCAAACTCAGTATCATTGCCAACAAAGTGTTTAAGACACGCTGCAATGTTTTTTGACTGGACACCTCTTACATATTCAATAGCAATTTTTCCTGTTAAAAATGGATCTTCAGAGAAGCATTCAAAATGTCTTCCACCCAAGGGATGCCTATGAATATTTATAGTTGGCCCTAAAAGAACATCAACGTCTTTAGCTTTTGCTTCAGCAGCCAACTCCTTTCCTAGAGTATTGATGAGATTTAAATTCCAAGATGAACCTATTGATATTGCGCATGGAAAACAAGCAGAAGATTTTCCTGAGCTACCATCTCCTCTGACACCATTTGGACCATCAGACATTTTTATATTTGGAATGCCCAGTCTATCAACCTTATTTGTCTGCCATGCATCAAAGCCACTCAATAAGCTTATTTTTTCTTCGAGCGTTAGATCATTTATTAATTGTTTTGTATCTGGCATAGAGGAATCTTAAATGGTTAGCATTCAATGCTCAATACTCCTCTTAATTAGAAAACCATATTTTTAGATCATTCATCTTAAATAAAATTTTAAAAAAGAATCTTTTAAACTCTTTACAAAAACACCTACATTGATTCAAAATACATATATCGTGATTTGATCCTATTGCCGCGAAATAAAATAAAGAGCTAAAACGGAAATAATTCCCAGGATTTAATACTAGTTTAATGTTTCTTTATTAAGAGGATTCTATTTGAACTATTTTATGGAGAAAAACAATGAAAAGACAATTAATTGAAAGGTTAAATGAAGGACCTGTTATTTGTGCTGAGGGATTTTTATTTGAAGTTGAAAAAAGAGGATATTTAGCAGCTGGCGAGTTTGTCCCAATGGTTGCTATTGAGCATCCAGAGGCTCTAGAAAATTTACATAAAGATTTTCAACACGCTGGATCAGATATTGTTCAGGCGTTTACTTATAACGGCCACAGAGAAAAAATGAGAGTTATCGGCAAAGAAGAGCTCTTAGAGCCATTAAATAGATCTGCTCTTAAGATAGCAAAGAAAATTGCTGATAACCCAGTTGATGGAGAAGAGCCAAATTTAATGTCAGGCAATATTTCAAATTCAAATATATGGGAACAAGATAATAAAAAATCTCATCTTGAAGTTGAGCGTATGTTTACTGAGATGGTTGGTTGGGCAGTTGATGAGGGTGCAGACCTTGTAATGGGTGAAACTTTTTATTACGCAGAAGAGGCATATAAGGCACTTGAAATAATTAAGAAATCAGGATTACCCGCAGTAATTAATATAGCTCCAATGGGTGAAAATATAATGAGAGACGGTGTCTCCATTGTGGATACATGTAAAGAGTTAGAGCAAAGAGGCGCTGATGTTGTAGGCATGAATTGTTTTAGAGGGCCTGCAACTATGTTGCCGTATCTTAAAGAAATAAGAGAGGCAGTAAGCTGTCATATGGCTGCATTACCAATTCCATTTAGAACCACAGAAGAACACCCTACATTTTTTAACTTACCAGATAATAATGGCTGTACATGTCAAGGGCCTCATGGAAGGACTTTCCCTACAGCACTTGATCCACTTTATTGCAATAGATATGAGATGCGAACATTTTTTGAGGAAGTTAATAGAATTGGAATTAAATTACTAGGTGTATGTTGTGGGGCTACACCAATGCACCAAAGAGAAGTTGCTGAGGCTGTAGGAAAGACAGTTCCTGCAAGCAAGTATAGAGAAAAAATGGCAAATCA
>ENA-UZWV01025201-UZWV01025201.1-metagenome-genome-assembly--contig:-Day-3-1m-contig-25201_pt1 | contig 12611 bp, 8 predicted proteins | sample MGYA00260342_ERZ794902 | MGnify/ENA metagenome assembly ERZ794902
GTATTTACCATCTCTTTTTGCACGAGCATCAGCGGCAACTATCCAATAGAATGGTTTCCCTTTTTTACCGTGTCTTTGCAATCTAATCTTTACAGACATAATTTGTTAATTTTTTAAGGTTCACGACCTTGATTATTAAAATCTTACCATCTCGTAGTAAGTGGGCGCAAAAATACAAAACCTTTTTAAACTAAAACTCTAATTTTCAATATTTTTTTGGGCGTTTGATCGGGCTTTCACTACTCGCTTTTTTTCGCAGCTAAAAAAGAGCTCAAACAACCCGTTCTATCCCGAACGCGCTTTCAGATAAACAATCAACAATAAGTTAATAACTTCCGCGTAAAATATCTTCAAAAAAACCTAAATTTACAATTACTTTTAAAGAAATAAAATCATCCATAAATAAACATTTTTCATGTATTTAATTTTCGATACCGAAACCACGGGATTGCCTAAAAGTTGGAACGCTCCCATAACGAATACCGATAATTGGCCAAGGTGCGTTCAAATTGCATGGCAATTGCATGATGAAATGGGAACTGTTTTAGAACACAAAGATTTTCTAATAAAACCAACTAATTTTAATGTCCCCTATGATGCTGAAAGAATTCATGGAATTTCTACCGAACTAGCTGAAGAACACGGAATTTCTTTAAACGAAGGGTTGATTTTATTTAACAAAGCTTTAGAGAAAACAACTTTTATTGTAGGTCAGAATTTGAATTTCGATTTGAATATTATGGGCTGTGAATTCCATAGATTAGGTATTGAAAACAAGCTTTCCTCACTCCCAATTCTAGATACTTGTACAGAAAAAACAGCCTTGATGTGCAAGATCCCTGGAGGTCGTGGTGGAAAATTTAAACTCCCCACTTTAACAGAATTACACACCCATTTATTTGGTACTGGTTTTGGTGAGGCGCACAATGCAACTGCCGATGTGGAAGCAACAACAAGATGTTTTTTAGAATTAATTCGTTTGAGAGAATTTACAAAAGAACAATTGGATGTTGATGAAGCATATTTCAAAAATTTCTCTGAGCAAAATCCAACACCAATTCAGATTATTGGATTAAAACACATCAACCTTAAGAAAGAGAGTGATAGGATTCGAAAACGTCTTGAAAAGTTAAAAAATACAGAAACTACAGAATCTACTTCAGAAGGATTAGCTGCTTTAGAAAATGTACAATTTACACATTTACACAACCACACACAATTTTCGGTTTTGCAATCTACCATGCAAATCGTAAATATTATAAAAGCGGCTGCCAAAGACAAGATGCCAGCAGTAGCAATGACAGATACTGCCAACATGATGGCCTCTTTTCACTTTGTTAGTGCAATCTTAAACCATAATAAGACATCAGAAACCTCAATGAAACCTATTGTGGGTTGTGAGTTTAATGTTTGTGAAGATCATAAAAATAAATCACAGAAAGATAATGGTTACCAACTAGTTTTGTTAGCAAAAAACAAAAATGGATACCACAATTTGGCAAAAATGTCTTCGATTGCTTTTGTAGATGGATTCTACTACGTTCCTAGAATTGATCGAGAAATTATCAAACAGTACAAAGAAGATATCATCGTTTTAACGGGAAATTTGTACGGTGAAGTTCCTAGTAAAATTCTAAATCTTGGAGAAAAACAAGCCGAAGAAGCACTTCTTTGGTGGAAAGAAGAATTTAAAGACGATTTATATATTGAGTTAATGCGTCATAACCAACAAGACGAAACCATTGTAAACGAAACTTTATTGAAGTTTTCCAAAAACCACGATGTTAAAGTTGTTGCCACAAATAATACGTTTTATTTAGAAAAAAAAGACGCCAACGCACACGATATTTTACTCTGTGTGAAAGATGGTGAAAAACAAGCGACCCCGAAAGGTAAAGGTCGTGGATACAGATATGGCTTGCCAAATGAAGAATATTACTTTAAGTCTTCAGCAGAGATGAAAACCCTCTTTGCAGATCTCCCTGAAGCCATCATCAATATTCAAGAAGTTGTAGATAAGATTGAAATTTTCACATTAGCACGAGATGTTTTATTACCCGCCTTTGATATTCCTGACGAATTTAAAGATGCAAAAGACGAAGAGGATGAAGGAAAACGTGGCGAGAATAATTTTTTAAAACACTTGACTTTTGTTGGTGCAAAAAAACGCTACGGAGAAATTACTGAATCGATCAAAGAACGATTGGATTTTGAACTTTCAGTAATTGAAAAGACAGGGTATCCTGGTTACTTTTTAATTGTAGAAGACTTTATTCGAGAAGCAAGAAATATGGATGTTGCTGTTGGCCCAGGACGTGGTTCTGCAGCGGGTTCTGTAGTTGCTTACTGTTTATGGATTACCAATATTGACCCTATCAAATATGATTTACTTTTTGAGCGTTTCTTAAATCCAGAACGGGTTTCCATGCCAGATATCGATATTGATTTCGATGATGAAGGAAGGGGCCGTGTAATGGATTACGTAATTAATAAATATGGTGCCAATCAAGTTGCTCAGATCATAACTTACGGAACCATGGCGGCAAAATCTTCTATTAGAGATACTGCCAGAGTTTTAGATTTACCCCTTTTTGAAGCAGATAGAATTGCGAAATTGATTCCCAATATCAAACTGAAAAATATTTTTGGTGAAGATGCTAAAAGTAAAGGGAAAGTTGCGGGTCTTCGAGCAGAAGAAAAGGTGATGGTTGAAGAATTGAAAACAATGTCTCAAGGTATGGGGGTTGATGCTGAAACCATTAACAAAGCCACTATTCTTGAAGGGTCAGTAAGAAATACAGGAATTCATGCCTGTGGTGTAATTATAACGCCTGGAGACATCACCAACTATGTGCCAGTAGCTTTGGCAAAGGATTCTGATATGTATGTGACTCAATTTGACAACTCTGTAGTTGAATCTGCAGGTTTGTTAAAAATGGATTTCTTAGGATTGAAAACATTGACACTCATAAAAGATACCGTTAAAATTGTAAAAGCAAAACATACTGTAGATTTAGATCCAGAGAATTTCCCTTTAGACGATGAAAAAACCTATGAACTCTTTCAAAAAGGTGAAACTGTAGGTATTTTTCAATACGAATCTCCTGGAATGCAAAAACATATGCGTTCTTTAAAACCAACTGTTTTTGCAGATTTAATTGCAATGAATGCCTTGTACAGACCCGGACCAATGGAATATATTCCGTCTTTTATCAATAGAAAACACGGAACAGAAGATATTGAATACGATTTACCTGCTATGGAAGAGTACCTAGCAGAAACCTACGGAATTACGGTGTACCAAGAGCAAGTAATGTTACTCTCTCAAAAATTGGCAAATTTCACCAAAGGTGAAGCCGATGTTCTGCGAAAAGCAATGGGTAAAAAACAAATTGCGGTTTTGGATAAAATGAAACCAAAATTTATAGAACAAGCTTCTACAAACGGCCATGATACAGAAAAATTAGAGAAAATTTGGAAAGATTGGGAAGCCTTTGCAAGTTATGCTTTTAACAAATCGCACTCTACTTGCTATGCGTGGATTGCTTACCAAACGGCTTATTTAAAAGCACATTATCCTGCTGAATATATGGCCTCTGTACTTTCTAATAATATGAACGACATTAAATCTGTCTCGTTTTTCATGGAAGAATGCAGGCGCATGGGATTGGCTGTTTTAGGGCCTGATTTAAACGAATCGTATTTAAAATTTTCTGTAAACCATGAAGGTGCTGTTCGTTTTGGAATGGCAGCGGTAAAAGGAGTTGGTGCCGGTGCAGTAAGAGCCATTATCAAAGAACGTAAAGAAAATGGTAATTATACTTCAATTTTCGACCTAGCAAAACGGGTAGATTTACGAGCAGCGAATAAAAAATCTTTTGATAGTTTGGTGAAAGCTGGTGCTTTTGATTCTTTTTCTGATACCCATAGGGCTCAATATTTCTCAACAGATGAAAAAGGCATTACATTTTTAGAACGTGCCATGAAATTTGGTAGTAAATATCAAGAAAATGAAAATTCTGCACAAGTCTCTATGTTTGGCGAAACTTCTAATATTCAATTTCCAGAACCCGACATCCCAGAATGCGAAACTTGGGGTACCATGGAGCTTTTATCTCAAGAAAAGGAAGTAATCGGAATTTATATTTCTGCTCATCCGTTAGATGATTTTAAGAATGAACTCATTTTTTGCAATGCAACATTAAAACATTTTAAAGAAGATATTGGCAAATATGTAGGTATGAATTTATCTTTTGCTGGTATTATTTCTGATGTTCAACATCGAGTTTCTAAAGCCGGTAAAGGCTGGGCTCTATTTACAATTGAAGATTATAATGATAGTCATGAATTTCGAATTTTTGGAGAAGAATATCTAAAAATGAAACACTTTTTAGTTCCCAATTCTTTCTTATTTGTTCGTTCAACGATTCAACCTGGTTGGACCAATAAAGAAGGTGTTACCGGTGAACCAAGATTGAAGTTTACAGAAATGAAACTCTTGCATGACATCATGGATGAACTTTGTAAAAAAGTAACCATTCAAATTCCTTTAAACGAAATCAAAGAAGATACTATTTTGAATCTTGAAACCATCCTAAAAAACAACCCAGGAAAACAAACCTTAAACTTTACTATTTGGGATGCAAAAGAAAAAATTGAAGTGAATTTTCCAAGCAGAAATACTACAGTTAAGATTTCTAATGAATTACTCACCACCTTAAAAAGTCAGGAAATAAATTATAAATTAAATTGATTCTTAATTGTCAAATTTTAAAACTAGAAATCTTGTAAAAAAAAGATAAAACTATATTTTTGTAGCACATTGTCAAAAATATATGAAGCAAGAAAATAATGGTGTATGGGTTAGTTGGAATGAAAATCTTACTCACAAATACAAATCTCTGTATAGTATTCGTTCAGAAAAAGAATTACAAGAAATTATTTCTAAAACAGACAAAGTCCGTTTTTTTGGAACCAAACAATCGTCTGCTGATATTGCTTCAGGAACAGAAACTTTAATAGATATTTCTAAGTATAATAAAATCTTATCTTACAACGATTCGGATTTTACTGTTACAGTTCAGTCAGGAATCATTCTTGGTGATTTACTAGAGGCTATAGAAGCTAAAAATTGGTGTATTCCCTGTTTACCTGACATCAATACGATTACCATTGGTGGCGCTTTGGCTACTGGAACACATGGTACAAGTGGTAAATTATTGTGTGAATATATGACGAGTTGTAATTTAATTTTAGCAGATGGATCTATAAGAACAGTTAATGAGGAGGAGGAAATAATGAATGCTGTAAAAGTCTCTCTTGGAGTTTTAGGGGTAATGTCTACCGTAACTTTTAAATGTGAGCCACTGTATACTTTGCATGTAAAAGAATTTCCTGAAAATGATTCGGAATGGTTGCCTAAAATTAGAGAAAGACTCAAAAAACATGATTTTTTAAGAATTTTATGGCTACCCCATTCAGATAATGGCTATGTAATTACAGGAGACAAGATCGATGCAAACAGTAAAATTACAGAGGATTTAGGACCTAAATATTTGAAACATCGGAGAACAGCCTCTAAAATATTATACAAATACACACATGTTTTCCCTTGGATAACAGCAATTGCAAATAAAATTTTATACAAAGGGTTTTTTAGTGCAACAAAAGAACACAAGGGCTCACTATACCAAGCTACAGTTACTAAATCTAGAGGTTCTACTTTAGAACTAGCAGAGTGGACTATTGGATTGGATGTTTTTCCATTAGTATTTGAAGAATTAAAAACAGAAATTAACAAATGGACCAATAAATCATTTATTCATATTCCTATGGACATCCGTTTTGTATACAAAGACAACTCTTGGTTAAGCTATGCTTTCAAAAGAGATACTGTTACCATGGGTTGCGTTTCTAGAAATGCAGCTAAAGCTGATACCTATGAAGCTTTTAAGAGTATTGAGACAATTTTTATTAAATACGGTGGAAAACCTCATTGGGGCAAACGATTTACGGCCAAAGATGCCGAATTATCCAAAGTATATGATAAATGGGAAGATTTTAAGTCTTTAAGAAGAAAATTAGATCCAACAAATAAATTTTTAAACCCATATTTAACAGAATTATTCAACGAAAAACAAGACAATTTAAATGTTACCTAAAGGAATATTATTCGATTTTGATGGCGTAGTTGTTGATAGTGCTGAAAGCCATAATTCTGCTTGGGCTTCTGCTTTTAAAGAATTATTTGCGACAGATATAGCGCCTTTCCCTAAAAATTATGCTGGAAAATCGCCCATGGTAATTGCTGAATATTTTTGTAGCATCATTGGAAAAGAGGCACAAACGGAAAATTTATTTTTTTTGAAAGACAAACATTTAGATCTTTATTTTAAAACTCCAAAATTTACTACCCGGAGTCCACGAGTGCACTACTTTTTTTTCAGAAAAAAATATCCCATACGGTATTGCAAGTAACGCAACCAAACAGTTTTTAAAAAATAGTGTTCAAAAATTAAACTTAAATTTTACAACTATTTTTGGTCTTCAAGATTACGAAAAACCAAAACCTGCTCCAGAAGCGTATATCAAATTAGCAAAAGCATTGGGATTCAAAAAAAATGATTTTAAAGATATTTGGGTTTTTGAAGATAGTTTAACTGGCACAACTGCAGCAAAATTAGCGGGCATGATTCCTATTGGCATTTCTTCACAATATTCTGATAAAAATTTAAGAAAAGCAGGGAGTCTTTTGGTTTTGCCAACACTGCTTGAAGCGTATCATTATTTAAAAAACGCAAAGTCAAATCACTCAGAACGCTATTAAAATCATTAAATAATTTAGTTAGAAGTAAGCTCTGTAAACAACCTTTCTAATGTTTTACTTTCTAAACTTAACTCTAAAATTCTGAAGCTATTTTCTTTTGCAAAGTCAAATAACCTAGGACGCATATCTTGCGTGTTTTCAAAAATAAATTGCCAGGTATTTTTTTTAATGTGCTTTAGTGAAACAACTCCTTGTAATTGATTTATTTTTTCTTTATCAAAAGGACTGTCGAAAACAACTTTTATAACTTGTTGTTTATTGTTCTGAAGTTCAGCTAGTTGTTTGTCTATAATTATTTTACCTTTTTGAATGATGATTACTCGATCGCAAACTGCTTCAACTTCTTGCATAATGTGCGTAGAGAAAAGTACCGTTTTATCTTTTCCTAATTGTTTTATCAATGCTCTAATTTCTATTAATTGATTTGGATCTAAACCGGTTGTTGGTTCGTCTAAAATTAAAACTTTCGGATGGTGTAAAATCGCTGCTGCCAATCCAACTCTCTGTTGATATCCTTTGGATAATTGATGTATTTTTTTATGCACCTCAGTAGTCAAACCAACTTGTTCAATACAGCCTTCTATTTGATTTGGGTCTGCTTTAAAAATTGCCGCTTGAAATTGTAAATATTCACGCACATACATTTCTGCATACAAGGGATTGTGTTCTGGTAAATAGCCTATTGTTTTTTGCGCTTCTAAAGGGGTTTTCAATACATCAATTTCATCAACAAACACTTTCCCAGAGTTCGGTTTTATAAATCCTGTAAGAATTTTCATCATGGTGGATTTCCCGGCACCATTTGGTCCTAAAAACCCGATTATTTGCCCCTTATCTGCAGAAAAGGAAACATTGTCTAATGCTTTTTGTGTTTTATACGTTTTAGAAACTGTAGTTACTTTAATTGACATTTAACAAATGTAGTTTGAATTATATTGATAACGAGCTTCTGCTGTTTTTAGTTTACAACATTTGAAACATTTAATCTTATTTTTCTAATATTCTTCATTCTAGACCAAGCAATTTTATGGCGTTGTTTGTACAACCATAAAGTTCCTAAGTCTAATAAAAAATAGAAAAAGCTAATCCCACTTGGTGGATTGTGACTGGATAAAAAATCAAAAACACCCCAAGCTGTGGCCGGCCATTTCCAACATAAATAACTGGTCCCAATAATTTCTAAATAGGCAACTGTAATATACATAGTTAAATAAAAAAGTCGTTCTCTTGGTTTTTTTCTTAAAATAAATAGCGTGGCAATTGTCATTACAAACCCAAAAACATCATTTTTAAAAATCAGAAAGGCCAAAGCGTATATAAAGATAAAAATGGACAGAAAAATTTCCCATTTTATTTTATATTTAACAATCGCTGTCGCTTTTGAAAAATACAAAACGGCAACATATACCAATGCGTGACCCGGCGGCACATAATGTGGAACATTTTCTAACCTATAGGTGTACATTCCTAAAACTATAGAAAATAAATATTCACCAATAATTGCAATAATAACTGCAGCGATCATTTGTTCTCTTAACCGTTTATTTACTTGCCAAAAAACAACTGCAAAACCAATAAACATTGAAATATTTGCGTAAAACTGAGCATTTTCTGTAATTCCTAGCATATAAGAACTGTCTAAAAATAGCCCAAACGCAATAAATAAAAAAAGAGCTCCTAAACTTTTAAAGCTAGCAAAAAGGGGCGATTTTGATGCGACTAAACTCATCCTGTAAAAATAATAAAAGGAAAGAAAAAATGATGAAAACAATTCAGCATTTTTAATTATTAGAGCTGATAACGTACTCTAAAACTTATAAACCTTGGTAAAATAAACGTTTCATTAATATTAAAGGAAATATTATTTTGACTTACAGTGGTTCTAGATCCTGTAGCAAGTAGATTACTTCCTTCTATTTCATATTCCCATTTTGCATCTTTGCCTTTTCTATAGGCTAATTTTGCATTCCAAATTTTGAATGAATTTTGAAGAGCACCATCTTGTCGTACTTCATTAAAAGAGAAGTCTGAGCGAACTGTTAAGGAGTTCCAAATATAAGCATCAAAATTAATAGACGGTGCGTGTGTCTTTGTTTTTATAGTAGAATCTCTAGAACTGTTATTTTGATCATTAAAATTAAGAGCATAACGGATGCTAACATTAGGTGCTTTCGTAAAATTAGTTCCAATACCTGCATTGACTCCTTGAGAAAAACGTTCATTCGTATTCTCTCTTGAATTGATAAACTGGTATGTTTTATTGTACGCGTAATTCCCTCCAAAAGAGGCTTTCATCTTTTTAAAGGTTTTACCATATCTACCAAAGGCATTAAAATTTTCGTTGTTAAAAGGTGAGTTCATCGAAGTACTGCTAGAAACTACAGAACCGGGTTCAAAAATTGTGTTTCTATTTACTTGATTTGAAGTTTTATTATAACTAATTCTGGCAAACATATTGCTACCATTATATAAATTATAGCTTCTGTAATTTAAAGTAAGTTTGTGAAAGCTTGCATTTATAAGATCTGCATTCCCCGCAAAGAAAGAATTATAACTGTTGGCAACAATACCTCTTGCAATTTGATTTACATCCGTAAAATCTACTTCTTTTTTATATCGAAATGTTAAACTTTCACTCCTCTTAAACTGAGTAATTACCTCAAATTCTGGAAGAATTTTTGAAAATTTATCTTGAAAAGATTCCCTTCCATATTGTGTGTTTTTTGAATTGTAGGAATGCACTGTAAAACCAGGTGTAAATGTAAAAATTCCAGATTTTAAACGATATCTTAATCCTGCATACATGTCTGTAAAGTTGTACTCTGTATCGTTTGTGGTTTGAGCATCATTTATACCAGGAACATCAGGGGTAGGATTAAACTCGCTTCCGTTGTCTAAAATTTGAAAAAATCTTGAATTAAAATTTTGTGAACTTAAAATAGTTCCTGCAACAAAATTTAAGTTGCTTTTTGAATTTAAAATATAGTAGTAATCTAATTTTGTATCTAATTGATTCGATTTAACGCGTCTCTCTTGTTCTAATGTATAAAATCTATTATCTAAATTTAAACCCAGCGTCACTGCAGCTTCATCAAAACCATCATTTACAGCAGCATCATTATTGAAAGGATCATTCTCTAAAGAGGCTACATAAAAAGGATCTTCATCTTTTAATAGATGTTTTATTTCTAGGGCAAAAATACTTTTTTCACTTGCCGTATAGAAATAACTTAAATTTTGAGTTATAGAATAAGGCGTTGCCTTCTCTTTTTCTCCAATATCGCTTAAAACAAGAGAATTTACGTCAGAATTTGAAAACTCATTCGAAAAATTACCAAATACATCATAATTTATTTGATTGTTATAATCTTTTTTATAAATAGAACTAAATTTAAAGAGGCCCGAATTGCTTGTTTGGTCTGAAATATTTTGCACGACATCATCTGGGGTTACTGGGTCTATATAATCGATACTATTGATTCTTTTTTGACCGTTGCTATTGCTCGAAAATATTAAAAAACCACTGACATCTAATTTTTTATTGGGGGAATAACTAAAGTTTAAAGCTGTTAGTTTGGTTTCTATGCTATTTGCATTTCTTGCGTTGGCATTCACAAATCCTATTCCTGCATTCCCTAAATTGATATTTGTACCATTTGAAGGGCTTTGGCTTCGAAAACCACCACTAAAATTTCTTAAATCTGATCTGTTTAGAACAACTTCACCAAGATTATTAATATCTCCAATAACATTCAGTGTGTATTTAGGAGTATAATAAAATAATTTTGGTTGCAAAAGATATAAGGATTCATCTGGCGCTGTCCCTCCACCTGCTAAAACATCTCCAAACCAAAAATTCTTTTTTCCTTCTTTTAGTTTGATATTTATGGCAACTCTATCCTGATTGTTTTGAACACCACTGAGCTGACTTACATCACTAAAATTTCTTAAAACTTGAATCTTATCAACAGCATTTGAAGGAATATTTTTAGTGGCTAATTTCGTATCTCCATCAAAAAAATCCTTACCATCGATCATTACCTTTTCAACTTTCTTTCCTTCGACTTCAATTTCACCGGCATCATTCACTTCTACACCTGGCAACTTCTGTAAAACATCCTCTAATTTTCGTTCAGAGCCATTTTTAAATGAATCTGCGTTGTAAATAATCGTATCTCCTTTGATCGTTATAGGCATTTTAGAAACAATGCTAATGCCATCCAACAGATTGTCTTCAGACATTGTATAATTGAACAATAGATTTGATTCTTTGGTCTTGATAAATTTACTAATTTCTTTGAAGCCTATGTAGCTGATCTTGATATTATAGGTTGTGTTCGCTTTTAAATCTAATTTAAAATTCCCGGTTCCATCTGTAAATCCAAAAGAAGCAATTTTTTTAGCAACAGTATCTAAAGCAATGACATTTGCCATTTCTAATGGATTCCCAATAGAGTCTTTCACAATACCTGTTAGTTGAACTTGTGAAAATGAAGCACAAGACACTATTAACATAGTGATAAATGTAATTTTTTTCATTTAAAATTTGATTAAATTTAATGCTGATAAAATACGTTGGTTTAAAGCCTTCTGTTATTGCCTCTTCCTCTATTTTTAAAACGCTCTTTGAGTTCTGCTGTTTTTTCTTTTACAATTTTCGTATAGGCTACCCTAGTTACTTTTTTACCTTTTTTGGGCTCTTCAATTTCTAAAACCCCATCAGAGTTTATAGAAACTTCCTTACACAACATGGTGGTTCTTCCTGCATTTAACTCTAAAATTAAACCCGGTAAACCCCAATAAACATCTGGTCCGGTGCTAACTGGAATTTGAGGAGTATACCAAGCAGTAACCGTTAACATCTTCTTTTCTGGCATATTTTCGGATGTCTTTGTAGAATCTTTTTTCTTATTATTTCTTCTTCTACTAAAAATAGCTCCCCAATCTACTTTGGTATCTTCTTTCACTAATGTTGCTTTGTAACAAGTATAGTTCCCGATTTTCTTGGTTTCCATTCCCATTTCCCATTGAAGGGGTTCCATCTTTTCTGAAACTAAGAACCTCTTGCTAAACATTTCAATATCTTCAATCATATTTTTGTCTGAAATGTTTTTATAAATAGAACCCTGACCGTTACTTCTTGACCAACTTGGCCCTGATGCTCCAGGTCCTTCCAACTGAACGTTTTCTCTGAAGGAAGAAGTTGTTTTATTAAAACTTAACGTATATGTTTTTTCTAAAAAACTCTTGAAACGAGCCATCATTTGTTTCTTTTGTTGTTCAGACATTTTGTCGTACCTACTCATGTCCAAGGTAGTTTTGGACATATAGGTTGCTTTCCCTTGAAAATTATTTTGTGAAAAACTGGTAATGGTTGCCAAAGCAAATAGAACGGTACATAGTGATTTTATCATTTTTATAAATTTTAAACGAAATTAATGCTAATAAACAAGTCTATGACTTAAAAAAAACTTAAAAGTTTAATTCCATAGAATAATGAAAGAAAATAATATCCTAAAAATTTAAAATTTATTTGGTTGACAACCTTCGTGAAAAATTAAAAAAGAGGGAACTATTAAAAAAATGAATATAAGAATTTTTGGGTATAAACTTATAATTTAGTTAGGTTAGGTTTCTAAATTTTAGTTATCTTTAGAGCCCCAAGTAAACTCTACAAATTTAAAATATGCACATTGCAATTGCCGGAAATATTGGTGCTGGTAAAACCACACTAACAAAACTATTAGCCAAACATTATAAATGGAAACCACATTATGAAGCTGTT
>ENA-UZWV01001794-UZWV01001794.1-metagenome-genome-assembly--contig:-Day-3-1m-contig-1794_pt1 | contig 12610 bp, 15 predicted proteins | sample MGYA00260342_ERZ794902 | MGnify/ENA metagenome assembly ERZ794902
TGTTTTATGGTTTTAAATAAATATACAGCAAAAAAAACAGCTGAGTTACTTCTACAAATTAACGCAATAAAATTAAATTCAAAAAATCCGTTTACATGGGCAAGTGGATGGAAATCACCCATATATTGTGACAACAGAATAATTCTATCACATCCACAAATAAGAATTTTCGTTAGAGAACAAATAGTGAAACAAATTGAAGAACTTTATGGCAAACCTGATGTAATAGCTGGCGTAGCAACTGGTGCTATAGGAATTGGAATGTTAGTAGCCGATGTGATGAATCTTCCATTTATTTATGTAAGACCAAATTCAAAAAAACATGGAAGAAAAAATCAAGTTGAAGGACAATACTCAAAATCTCAAAAAGTTGTTGTGATTGAAGATTTGATAAGTACTGGCAACAGTAGCTTGATTGCTGTCGACGCATTAAGAAATGAGGAGCTAATTGTTAAGGGAATGATTAGTATTTTTACTTATGGATTTAATGTTTCATATGAGAATTTTAAAAATAAAAATGTTGAACTCCATACTTTAAGTTCATATGATTTTCTTTTGGAGCAAGCTCTAGAGATTAAATACATTACTGAAAATGAATTTAAAACCTTAAAAGAATGGAAAAAAAATCCAAGTGATTGGAATCCAAATAATAATCAACTATGAAACTAAATAGTAAAGTAAATGACATTAATATTTCAAATAATAAATTATTTGAAATATTAACTGTAATTGAAAATTTTAAAAAAATTATGCCAGAAAATATTTCAAAATTTGAGATTATTGATGCTGAAACTTTTATTTTTTCTTTGAAAGGAATGCCTGTAATTAAATTAGTAATTGGTGAAAAAACAACTCCAACTTCAATTGTTTTAAATTCAATCAAATCTAAAATAAGTTTTTCATTAACTGCTTACATAAAAAAAATAGATGATAACAATTGTAGTTTTGAGCTTGAGTTCAATGGAGATTTAAATCCAATGATTCAGATGATGGTTAAAAATCCTCTACAATCCTTTATAGATGATTTATCTAACAATACTTCTAAGTTAATTTGATGAAAAAATTTGCATTAGTTACAGGAGCTAGTTCAGGAATTGGTTTGCAAATATGTCACTCTTTAGCCAGAAGAGGTTATAACATAATTTTAACCTCTAGATCTGAAAATAAATTAAAAACGATTTCTGAAGAAATTAATTCTAAACACGGAGTTGAAACTACTTATTTTTCTTGTGATTTAGCTAAAAAAGAAGGTCCACAAAATATTTATAATTTTTGTGAATCTAAAAATCTTAAAATTGATGTTTTAGTTAACAATGCTGGATACGCACTTCCAGACGCTTTTGAAAAAAATTCCGTTGAAGACGAAGAAAATTGTATAAGAGTTTTAGGCACTTCTGTTATTTCTTTGACAAAACTTTTTGTTCGTAATATGATCAAAAATAATCATGGAAAAATAATGATTGTTTCATCAGTTGCTGCATTTGCTCCCCCAGCAGCAATTCAAGTTATGTATGGTCCACTTAAAACTTTTATGAATCGATTTAGTGAGGCCTTGAATATAAATTACAACTCAAAAGGAATAACATCCACAGCACTGTGTCCAGGATATACAGTTACTAACTTTCATACTGCAAGTGGTGTTCAAAATGAGATGGACAGTGTTCCGAAATTTTTAAAAAAATCTGCATCTAGAATTGCAGAGGAAGGTGTAATTGGTATGTTGAAAGGAAAAAAAATTGTTGTACCTACAAAAACTTGGAAAGTAATAGTATTTTTAATTAAGGTTGTTCCACAGTTTATTTTTGATTTATTATCAAATATTTTGGCTCCTGGAAGGTATGAAGAGCTAAAAAATTGAAATTCCCAGCACTGTAATTATAGTCCAAAGAATATACTTTAAAAGTTTGCCAATAAACATCCAAAAAGAAACTTTCAAAAAATTTATTTTAAAAAAACCTAAACTAACTGCTATTGGATCGCCAATAAAAGGTAAGCAACATAAAAATGCATAGGTACTCCCCCATTTATCAATCTTTAATTTAAAGCCAGTAATTTTATCTTTTTTAATTCGAAAATATTTTTCAACAAAACCCCACTTTCCTAAACTTCCTAAGTAATAACTACTTAAGCCACCAAGCCAATTTCCAATAGTTGCAATAATTATACTTAATTTTATATCAAAACCTTGGGCCAATAATAGACTCAAAACTATTTCAGAACTTAATGGAATAATGGTAGCTCCTAAAAAACTAGATAAAAATAATCCCAAGAAACCCCACTCTACAAATGACTCCATTAATTAATAAATCATTTTAATTTCATCAAAATCATAGTGCCCAAAACTATCATCATCTTTTTTAATTTTAACAAGACCCCTTTTATCAACAGACACTATTTTTCCATAAAAATGAGTGTTTTGTTTTGTATTAAATTTATATAATTTATCAACACCAAAAAGATTTTTTTGATACATTAAAAAAAAAGTTTCAATATTGTGAGAATTTGGATTGATTAGTACATCTAGATAATTATATTTTTTTAAATTTTCAATAAATAACATCGTTAAACTATTTAAATCATAATTTATTCCTTTTAATATTTTTAGTGAAGTTGCATTAGGTAAATTTTTAAAATCTTCCTGATTAATGTTTAATCCAAAACCTATTATTATCATCTTTACGTTTTTACCTTTAATTTTTAATTCATTTAAAATTCCACATATTTTTTTATTTCCTGACATAATGTCGTTTGGCCATTTAATTTTTATGTCAGGGATTTGTAACGATTTTAGTGTATTAAAAATGAACAGTGAAAAAATAACATTGACTATAAATTGATTTCTAATAATAAAATTATTTGGAGAAAATGTTACAGAAAAGGCTAAATTCTTTTCTGGTTCACTAGCCCATGAATTTCCTCTTTGCCCTCTACCATTAGTTTGATTAAAAGTATATGCAATATGAATATCCTTTTTGAGTAACTCAGAAAAATTTAATTTTAAATAATCATTTGTAGAGTCAATGGCACTAAGTTTGATTATATTCATCTATAAGTTAATATATTTAATAAAACTAAATTAGTAGAACTAAATATCCTAAATTTATATCTAATAAATACAAATTTGAATACAGATAATTTAATATCAAATGTAATTGAAGGAATTGAAAATGTTAAAGGTGAAGAAATTAACATACTTGATTTAAGATCAATTGAAAATGTTGCTTGCAAATATTTTATTATTTGCACTGGAAATTCGTCAACTCAAGTTAATGCAATTACGAGCGCTATAAAAAAATGTGTCAGTAAAGAACTTTCTGAAAAACCATGGCACATTGAGGGTTTAGAAAATTGTAAATGGGTATTGATTGATTACGTTGATGTTGTTGTTCATGTATTTAACAAAGAAACTAGAGAATATTACAATATTGAAGAATTATGGGAAGATGCAAAGTCAACCTTAGTTGAAACTAATTATTAAAATGAAAAACACAAAACAACCCAATAAAAAACCTAAATTAAGTTCATACTGGATTTATGGCTTAATAATTTTATTTTTTGCAAGCACCTATTTTGTTGGTGGAGATAGTACAACAACTGCTTCGAAAAATATTAATATTTCAAGTTTTGAAAGATATTTAAATAAAGGGGAAATTAAAGAAGTTACTGTAGTTAATAAAAATTTAGCGCAAGTTACTTTACAAAGAGATGCTTTAAATAGTCCAGATCATAAAAATGCTAACTCAGTAAATTTTTTAGGACAAAAAAATATTAATGGTCCTCACTACATTTTTGAAATCGGAAATTTAGAGCTTTTTCAAAATAAACTTGAACTAGCCGAACAAAAAGGCATTCAGTTTAGTTATAATTTTAAAACCATAGAAAATAGATGGTTTGATGTTCTCATTGGATTTTTGCCATTAATAATTTTAATTGGGCTTTGGATATTTTTTATGAAAAGAATGTCTGGAGGCGGTGGCGGAGCGGGATCACAAATCTTTAGCATTGGTAAATCAAAAGCCAAATTATTTGATCAAAAAAGTGATATAAAAATTACTTTTAAAGATGTAGCAGGTTTAGAGGGTGCCAAAGAAGAAGTTCAAGAAATTGTTGATTTTTTAAAGAATCCAACTAAATATACAAAGCTTGGTGGTAAAATCCCCAAAGGAGCTTTACTAGTAGGGCTTCCTGGAACTGGAAAAACTCTCCTTGCAAAAGCTGTAGCGGGAGAAGCAAAAGTTCCATTTTTCTCACTATCAGGTTCAGATTTTGTTGAAATGTTTGTTGGTGTTGGAGCTTCAAGAGTAAGAGACTTATTTAAACAAGCTAAAGAAAAGTCACCTGCGATTATTTTTATTGATGAAATTGATGCTATTGGAAGAGCAAGAGGAAAAAGTAATATGAATGGTGGTAATGATGAGAGAGAGAATACATTAAATCAGCTGTTAACTGAAATGGATGGTTTTGGAACTAATACTAATGTAATAGTGATTGCTGCTACAAATCGAGCTGATGTGTTGGACAAAGCATTGATGAGAGCTGGTAGATTTGACAGACAAATTTATGTAGACCTTCCTGATGTTAGAGAAAGAAAGGAAATTTTTGCTGTTCATCTTAAACCAATTAAAACTATTAAATCATTAGACACTGATTTCTTAGCTAAACAGACACCTGGATTTTCAGGAGCTGATATAGCTAACGTTTGTAATGAAGCTGCATTAATTGCAGCAAGAAAATCTAAAAAATCAGTTAACAAACAAGATTTTTTGGATGCGGTAGATAGAATTGTTGGAGGACTTGAAAAGAAAAATAAAATAATCACAGAAGCTGAAAAGAAAACTATAGCCTTTCACGAAGCAGGTCATGCCACTGTTAGTTGGTTTTTAGAACACGCTGCCCCTTTAGTTAAAGTAACAATTGTTCCCAGAGGTCAATCACTTGGAGCCGCTTGGTATTTACCTGAAGAAAGGCAAATTGTTAAACCTGAACAGATTTTAGACGAAATGTGTGCTGCACTTGGTGGTAGAGCTGCTGAAAAGGTAATGTTTAACAATATATCTACTGGAGCATTAAGTGACTTAGAAAAAGTAACTAAACAAGCTAGATCAATGGTTACGGTATATGGATTAAATGATAAAATTGGTAATTTAACATATTATGATTCAAGCGGTCAAAACGATTATGGTTTTACAAAACCATACAGCGATGTAACTGCTCAAATTATTGATAAAGAAATTTCTAATATTATTGAAACTCAATATGAAAGAGCTATTAAATTACTTAAAAAACACAAGAAAAAATTAATTGAACTAGCAGATTTTTTATTAGATAAAGAAGTGATTTTTAAAGAAGATTTAGTAAGAATTTATGGTGAAAGACCATTTGATTTAAAGAAATTTCCAAAAAAATAATTATTTATAATTATTAACATTTAGTGTAGTAGTAACAAGTTTTTTTATCTTTACAGTTGCTTAAAAAAACTNNTTTGAAAAAATTTATTAAATCATTTTTCAATAAACCATCTGAGTCTAACCCAACAGAGTCTGAAAGTGGCAAATATATGCCAAAAATACAAGATCCGATTGAAGAGCGTTTTACTTATAAGTTCACAAAAAATGGCGGAAAATTTTTATACTGCGAAGATAAAAACGAATGTGATGATTTTTTTGATAAAATTTTAGAAGAAAATAATTGGAAAGATGTAGAGATATTATGTTATGATGATTCTCTTCAAAATTTATTTTCAAACAAATCCGAGTTAATAATATCCAAGACTAATTTAAATTCAAAGTTTTTTTTAACTACTTGTGAATTTTTAGTTGCTAAAGATGGAAGCTTACTTATTTGTGCAGAACAAATCAAGTCTCATAAAGTTAATGATTTACCGAAAAATTTTATTGTATTTGCAAAAATTAGTCAATTTACTGAAACATTAAGCTTGGGACTAAATGGTATTAAAAGTAAATATCCAAAAAACCTGCCTACCAATATAACCACCATAAAAAACTTTAATAGTGAAGAAAAAGAAAATACTAATTTTCTGACATATGGAAGTTCAGCAAAAAACTTGTATTTGCTTCTTTTAGAAGATTTATAGAATGAAAGAATTTTATACTAGATCGATTACAGCCATTGCTTATGCAATTGTCATGTTACTCCCATTATTTTATAATGAATACATGTTTTACTTAGTTGGGTTTATTTGTAGTTTAATTCTGGTCTTCGAGTTTATTAAATTAATTTCAAATTATAATCATAAATTTTTATCCAGAGATTCAGGAAAATCAAATTTCATATTATACATGACATTTCCATTGTATATTTCATTATTTATTCTGTCAAAAAATCAAATATTTGAGATGATATTTTTAATTACAATTGTATTAACTAATATTATTTTAGGATTTTCTCTTTTAAAAAATAAATTTTTTTCATTTTCAATTTTAAAAAATAGATTTATTGGGCATGTTTATTTAGTTGGTTCACTAGTTCTCTTTTGTTCTATTCCAAATATTGATAATTTTTACAATCCCTATCTAGTGTTTATTTTCTTAGCATTGATTTGGGTTTCAGATTCAGCGGCGTATGTCTTTGGAGTTACCTTTGGAAAAAGACCGCTTTTCAAATCAGTTTCGCCAAAAAAAAGTATTGAAGGATTTTTGGGTGGGTTGATATTTTCCATTATACTTTCATTAATATTTTTTAAATTTATAAATCTCGATCTCAGTCTATCAGCATGGATAACTTTAGGCATATTAACCAGTTGTCTTGGAACTCTTGGAGATCTTGTGCAATCACAATTCAAAAGAGAGGCAGGCGTAAAAGATAGCGGAAAATGGTTGCCTGGACACGGAGGTCTTTACGATAGAATGGATAGTATTATATTTGCTGCACCGTTCATTTATTTATCACTAATTATATTTAAAAATGTTTCATAAAGAAGGTTATACAATCATTACAATTTCATTTATTATTATTGCAATAATAAATCTGTTATCTGCTAATTTTATTGATAATGAAATAATTACAAAGTCAATAGGTATTATTACAATTATTATATTAATATTAATTCTTCAATTTTTTAGAAATCCTAAAAGAAATACCAAACTTAATGATGAACTAATTATTTCACCTGTAGACGGAAAAGTTGTCGCAATTGAAAAAGTTTATGAAAAAGAATATTTTAAAGATGAAAGAATACAGATTTCTATTTTTATGTCTCCTTTAAATGTTCATGTAACAAGATATGCGGCAAGTGGATCAATTAAATTTAGTAAATATCATCCTGGAAAATATTTAGTTGCATGGCACCCAAAATCATCAGAAAAAAACGAACGTACAACTGTAGTTATTGACAACATAAATTTTGGTGAAGTTCTGTACAGACAAATTGCTGGAGCGGTTGCAAGAAGAATAGTCAATTATGCAAAAGTTGGTGATGAAGTTGTACAAGGTGAAGATGCTGGATTTATTAAATTTGGATCCAGAGTAGACCTATTCCTACCATTAGATTCTAAAATAAAGGTTGAGTTAAACCAAATAGTTAAGGGAGGAGAAGATAATATTGCAGAAAAGTAATTTATTTATTTAATTTATTTTTTAAAATCTCTATTTTACTTAGCGTATCTTTTTCTTTCTTAAGTTCGTTGTTTAACACATTTTCAGGAGCATTGTCAACAAATCTTTTATTACTAAGTTTAGCTTGAATTGACTTTAAAAAACCTAAGTTGTAATCTAAATCTTGTTGAATTTTTGAAAAATCCTCTTTTACGTTTGTTTTATTATTGAAATGAAATTCATTACTTCCAACGATAAAAGAACTTGAGTTTTCTAGCTTTTTAGAAAAATCGTTTGTTATTTCTGTATTTGCTAGTTTTAATAATACTGCATCTGATTTTTTGTCTAAAGACACTTTAGAAAATAGGGTTAAATTTTCTTTGAAAGATATACTTTTTTCTTTTCTATATTTTCTTATGCTGCTGATTAAGCCTTTTAAACTTTCGAATTCATTAATTATTGATTTATTAACTTTTTTAGATTTTGGCCAATCTGAAATTATTAACGGTGAATCTTCATCAGATTTTATTTTAGACCAAATTTCTTCGGTTATAAAAGGCATAAAAGGGTGCATTACAGTCATACATTTTTTGAAAAAACTAATTGTTTGATTATAAGTAGTTCTATCAATTGGTTTTTCAAAACCTGGTTTTACTATTTCCAAATACCATGAACATAAGTCATCCCAAACTAATTTATATATTGTCATTAAAGCATCTGATATTCTGTACTTATCAAAATGGTCTTCTAATTCAATTAATTTTAAATTAAATTTTTGTTCAAACCATTCAACACCTGCTTTAGAATATTCACTTTGGTCAATTTCATTTGAAACAGTCCAAGAACTTATTAATCTAAAAGAATTCCATACTTTATTAGAAAAATTCTTTCCTTGTTGACATAAAGATTCATCAAATAATAAATCATTTCCAGCAGGGGCACTTAATAATAATCCAACTCTTACGCTATCGGCACCAAAATCTTTAATTAATTTAACTGCATCTGGTGAATTTCCTAATTGCTTAGACATTTTTCTTCCTTGTTTGTCTCTTACTAAACCTGTGAAATAAACAGAACTAAAAGGGTTTGTGTCTTTAAATTCCAACCCAGAAACTATCATACGTGCAACCCAAAAAAATAAGATATCTGGTCCAGTAACTAAATCATTAGTAGGATAATAATATTTAAAATCAGGATTTTCAGGATTTCTAATTCCATCTAAAACAGAAATTGGCCAAATCCATGATGAAAACCATGTGTCAAGAACATCTTCTTCTTGAACTAAATCATCCAAGTTAAAATTAGAGTTTTTGGTTCTTTTGATTACTTCAATTAAAGCGAGATCTTTACTTTCAGCTACTACAAAATCTGATTTATTATCTCCATAGTAGTAAACAGGAATTTGATGTCCCCACCAAAGCTGTCTTGAAATATTCCAATCTCTAACATTTTCCATCCAATTCTTATATGTGTTTTTGAATTTTTTTGGAAAGAGTTTTACATCGTCTTTCATTACCGCGTTCAAGGCTGGTTTTGAAATTTTTTCCATTTTTAAAAACCATTGTTCAGAAATTTTTGGTTCTATTATGCATTTTGTTCTTTCGGATTTACCCACTTTGTTAAGATGCTTTTTTGTTTTAATTAAAGCCCCAATTTCATCTAATTCTTTTGAAATTTTAGATCTAACAACAAATCTATCTAGCCCTTTGTAGTGTAATCCATAATTGTTTAGTGTTGCATCATCATTAAATACATCTATTATTTCTAAATTATGTTTATCTCCAATGATTTTATCATTTTCACTGTGAGCTGGCGTAACCTTCAAGCACCCAGTTCCAAAATCCATTTCTACATAATCATCAAAAATGATTGGAATTTCCTTATTAACAATTGGAATTATGGCTTTATTACCTTTCAAATGAGCATATCTTTCGTCATTGGGATTTATAGCAATAGCAGTATCACCAAAAATAGTTTCTGGTCTAGTAGTTGCAACACTTATTGAATCATCAGAATCTACTATTTTATAGTTTATATAAAATAATTTACTATTTACTTCCTCATGAATAACCTCTTCGTTAGATAGAGTTGTCAAAGCTTCAGGATCCCAGTTAACCATCCTGTAACCTTTATATATTAAATCTTTATTGTATAAATCAACAAAAACTTTAATAACAGACTCAGACATATCGTCATCTAAAGTAAATTTAGTTCTATCCCAATCGCAAGAACATCCTAATATTTTTAATTGTTCTAAAATTAAACCACCGTGCTCATCAGTCCAGCTCCAAGCATGTTCCAAAAATTCTTTTCTAGACAAATCAGATTTATTAATTCCTTCTGATTTTAGTTTATTTACAACCTTTGCCTCTGTGGCAATTGAAGCATGATCAGTTCCAGGAATCCAACAAGCATTAAATCCTTGTAATCTAGCTTTTCTAATTAAAATATCTTGAATTGTATTATTTAACATATGACCCATATGCAAAATACCTGTAACATTGGGTGGGGGAATTACGATAGTATATGGGGGTTTATTGTTTGGAACGGAATTGAAATAATTGTTTTCCATCCAAAATGCATACCACTTAGACTCTAAAGTTTTTGAATCAAAATTTTTAGAAATATCCATATATATTTTTCATAATTGGAAACAAAAGTAGTTAACTAAAAAGTAATTTAAAAGGTAAGTTGTATTTTTGTAATATATTTAAAAAAAGAAATTTTAATTTTAATTAATATGAAGAAAATATTATTATTTACAGCTTTGTTACTTTTTGTAACAAATCTTTTTAGTCAAGAAAATTTAGCTGAAATAAAATTTACTGAAACAGTAATTGATTACGGTATAATCGAAAACGGAGAAGATGGAAACAGAATATTTAAATTTAAAAATATAGGAAATAGCCCACTTATATTTACAAGAATTTTTTCATCCTGCGGTTGTACCATTCCAAAAAAACCAGAAAAACCTGTATTACCTGGTGAATCTGGAGAAATCGAAGTTAGTTACGATACTAAAAGAACTGGAATTTTTCAAAAAGCGATTACAGTAAGATCCAATGCTAAAACAGCAAATGTTATACTCAGAATAAAAGGAGAAGTTTTACCAGAACCTGATGAAGATAAAAAAGGTGAAAAGGCAGAAGTCAAATAAAGCATTCACTATCAGTTAATATATTAAAATTGAAAACTCATATCTCTTCGCTTAAAGATTACAACACTTTTGGAATAGAAGTATTAGCTAATAATTTTAATAAAGCTGAAAACGAAGATGAAATTTTACATTTTTTAACAAAAAATAAAAGTAATCCGCTTATCCTTGGTGGGGGATCTAATATACTTTTCAAGAACAATATCAATAGGCCTATTTTAAAAATTGAAATTAAAGGAATACAAATAATTGAAGAAAATGAAAATTCTATATATGTTTCAGTTGGAGCTGGGGAAAATTGGGATGATTTTGTAAAATGGAGTTTAGCTAAAAATTATGGTGGTATTGAAAATTTAAGTTTAATACCTGGAAATGTTGGCAGTGCACCAATTCAAAATATTGGAGCATATGGTGCTGAATTAAAAGATGTTTTTCACAGCTGTAGAGCTATTTCTATTGATAAAAAAATAATAAAGACATTTATTAAGGAAGAATGTAATTTCACCTACCGAAGTTCTATCTTTAAAGAAAAACTAAAAAATAAGTACGTAATTTCAAGAGTCACTTTTAGACTTTCAAAAACAAACCACGTCATAAATTCTGAGTATAAACCGTTGAAAAATTTACTTAACGACAGAGGAATTTTAACCCCAACTATTCAGGATATTTCAAAACTAGTAATTGAGATTAGAACTAATAAACTGCCTGATCCAAAAAAAATCGGAAATTGTGGAAGTTTTTTCAAAAACCCAATAATTTCAAACTTAAAATTTAAAAAGTTATTTAAAAATTTTAATACTATCCCAAATTATAAATTTTCAAAAAATGAAGTTAAGATTCCAGCGGCTTGGTTAATTGAAGAATGTGGTTTCAAAGGTAAAATTGAAGGAAAAACAGGAACACATAAAAAACATGCTCTTGTTATTGTAAATAATGGTGGAGCAACTGGAGAAGAAATTTTTAATTTTTCACAAAACATTAAAAAAAGTGTTTTAAAAAAATTTAATATCTTGCTTGAAGAAGAAGTTAATATATTTGAATAATGGTTGAATTGTTTATTATAACATTTTTATTAATTGGGTTGGCATTCGCAGGAATTGCAATTAAAATTATTGTAAAAAAAGATGGGAAATTTGCCGGTACATGCGCTAGTGCAAGTCCATTTTTAAATAAGGACAATGAACCGTGTGGAATATGCGGAAAACTTCCTACGGAAACAGAATGCAAAAATCCAGAAATAAAATAATCTTTTGTCTGAAAACACTACAGTCATAAATCAAATCAATTTAGCAAAAGAAAATAATCAAAATGCTTTTAGCTTTTTACTTAATCTCTATTGGGATGATGTTTATAAATTTCAGCTTAAAAGATCTAATAACGAAACTGATGCTGAAGATATTACTATAGAAAGTTTCGCAAAGGCTTTTGAAAAGATAAAAACTTATAATCAAAAATACGTCTTCAAAACCTGGCTAATTACAATTTCTAAAAATCTTCATATTGACCAGTTAAGAAAAAATAAAAACAGGTTTGACTCAAATCAGTTAAATGAAAATATTCAAATTAAAGAAAATTCACCAAGTCCTGANNATAAATAAATTAAAGCCTCATTATAAAGAAGTTATTGAGCTAAAGTGTTTCAATGAACTTAGTTATAAAGAAATTTCAATCAAACTAAATCAACCAATTAATAACATCAAAGTAAAAGTTTTGAGGGCAAAAAAAATTCTGTTTCAATTAATTTCAGAAAATGATTAATATATTAAAAAAATTAGGCCCAGGTTTACTCTTTGCCGGAGCTGCTATTGGCGTATCACATTTGGTACAATCCACACGTGCTGGAGCTGATTTTGGTTTTAGTTTATTATGGGTACTAATTCTTTCAAATATTATTAAATATCC
>ENA-UZWV01035860-UZWV01035860.1-metagenome-genome-assembly--contig:-Day-3-1m-contig-35860_pt1 | contig 12597 bp, 9 predicted proteins | sample MGYA00260342_ERZ794902 | MGnify/ENA metagenome assembly ERZ794902
GCTGAGATTTTCTTTGGAGGTGATGGTTTTGCGACAGGAACGACAACAATAGAAACTGATTATGTATTCCCAGGGGATTCAGATCCATTGAATTGGGGAACAGGTGGAATTGATCCAGGTGGATCAAGTTGGGTTGAAAATTCAGCCGTAAATGGACCGGGTGACCGTCGTTTTGTTCAAGCAGCTGGACCTTTTACATTGAAACCTGGGGCGGTAAACAATATTACAGTTGGTATTGTATATGGTAGAGGAAATGCAGGAGTTGCAAGTTCAATTGCTGCTATGAAATCTGCTGATACAAAAGCACAAGCATTGTTTGATGCATGTTTCCAAATTCTTAGCCCGCCAGACGCGCCAAGATTGAAAATTCAAGAATTGGAAAATGAGATTATTCTTACGTTAGATAATCCTTTGGGATCGAACAATTTTGAAGAAGAATATATTCAAGAAGATAAAGTGAACATCGTGTTAGACGGCGTGGATAGATTCTATAGATTTGAAGGGTATCAAATATTCCAAATGTTGAATTCTTCTGCAGGTGTATCTGATATAGCTGATGAAACGAAAGCTCGTTTGGTAGCACAATGTGATATCAAGAATTTTGAAAAAGATGCGGCTGGAAATGATTTAACTGGATTACCAATTGGTCGTTTAGTTAATTTCGAATACGATGAGGCTCTTGGTTTTGCCACTCCAGTTGAAAAAGTGAATGGCTCAAATCAAGGTATCAAGCATAGTTTTGTTGTGAAAGAAGATCAATTTGCTATTGGCGATAAAGCTCTAGTAAATCACAAAACGTATTACTATATCGCGATTGCATACGGACACAATCAGTTCAAAAAATATGATCCAAATGATCCAGCTAAATTGGATGGTCAAAAATTACCGTATATCGCTTCTCGTTTGAGTTATGATAAGTCAGGTATTAAGGCTGTGGCAGCCGTGCCTCACAATCCAAGACCGGAATTAGGAGGAACATCTCAATTAGCTGATTATGGTATGACGCCTAAAATCACAAGATTAGATGGTCATGGAAATGGTGGTAGAGTTTTAGAATTTACTTCTTCTACTGAATCGACGATTTTGAGTCAAGGATTTATGGCTGAGCCTGAATACCAACAAAACAAAGGGCCGATTAATATCAAGGTAGTTGATCCATTAAATTTAGTAGACGGTTATTTTGAAATCAAATTCACAGATTTTGATGCTAACGCGTCAAATTCAAATGCCGCGGATACTGCTTCGTGGGTTATCAATAGATATGACACAAAAGGAGGCAATCTTTTAGAGACTGTTTCATCTGAAAAGGCAATCAATATTGATAACGAACAAGTGATACCACAATGGGGTGTATCTGTACAAATTGCTCAAACTCCTTATTTTAAAGAGAAGGATGAAACAGGAAATAATACAGCTGAAACAACGACAATCTTAGAAAGTGAAATTATTTTCAAGGATTCTTCAAAAAGATGGTTGAGTTATGTTTCAGATGCGGATGAGTTTTCTCCGGTCAATTGGATTAGATCTGGAATTGTGGATGAATCTGATTATGTGGCCGCTGATTTGTATAATAACCTTGCTTGTTATAAAGATGAAGTGGGTAAAGATCCAGACAGAAGATGGACAAGGATTGCAGAGGGTCTAATGGCGCCTCATCGATTGGTTGGATATCAGTGTGATTTCATGCCACTAGCTTACTATAGACCGTCACCTGTTTATCCTGGAGGTCCGGAATCTTATAATGGAGGTGGTAGAATAAATGCGGGTCTAGCTTTTTCACCAAGTATTGATGTTGTTATTACGAATGATAAATCAAAATGGACGAAATGTATCGTTCTTGAACTAGGTCGTGATGCATCATTGAATGTTGGTGGCGCTAAGTCAGGAGCAATGCGTAAAAGTGCCAGTAAAGACATCGACGGAAACATTATAGCGGGAAGTACCGGACAAAGTTGGTTCCCAGGATATGCTATCGAATTAGAAACTGGTGCTCGTTTGCATATGGCCTTTGGAGAGAATTCTTTCTTGGGAAGTGATGGGGGAACGGACATGATTTGGAATCCTAGTCCAAGAAGATTCGACCAAGTAGGAAATCCTAAACTTGGTGGTATACAACCAATATATGTATTCAGTCACAAACAAAATACAATCAACAATTTGCTGAGTGGTGGATTCGATATGAGTGCATACAACAGCCAAGGTGCAAATAATATCGATGATATTGTTGCCCTAATGGAGTCTGTTGAAACAGGAAGTGGTACTGCTAAAACAGAATTCTACTCTAGTTTGAGTTGGATTGGTTACCCGCTAATGGCCGCCGATAGAGCTCAGTTTAATATTGAGACTGATGTACGAATTAGAATTCGAGTAAATAAAGAATACAAAGCGTTTGTAGCATCAAACAAGAATGGTGGCAAACCAATGTATTCTTGGGATATGGGTGAGTTGTCTACGAAAACGGGGCTTGATGAGGAACTTACAGATGTACTTAAAATGATCAACGTTGTTCCAAATCCGTACTATGCGTTCTCTGAATATGAAAGAGCTCGTTTGGATACGAGAGTGAAAATCACAAATCTACCTGATGTTTGTAATGTTAATATTTATTCAACCAATGGTAAATTAATTAAGTCATTCAAGAAAGATAGCCCGGTAACGAGCCTTGATTGGGATTTGAATAACAACATAGGTATACCAATTGCAAGCGGAATTTATCTAATTCATGTTGAAGTGCCAGGAATCGGTGAAACGGTCTTGAAGTTCTTCGGTGGAATTAGACAAGTCGACTTACAAGGAATATAATTTAGAAATGCAGAAGAAAATGAAAAATTCAATCATAAATATGAAAAGAAGTTTGTTTGTCTCGGCCATGATGATCGGATTATTCGCCTCAGCGGGAAACGAAGATCGTGTAGGTTCAAGTGGAGCTAGTATGCTATTAGTTAATCCATGGGCAAGAAGTTCTGCTTTAGGTGATGCAAATATTGCAAATGCTAAAGGTTTGGAAGCTTCTTACTTGAACATTGCAGGATTGGCTTTTACTGATAAAACTCAGTTAAAGTTCAATACCGCAAATTGGATGGGTAGTGCTGGTATACAGTTTTATTCGGCTGGTATTGCACAACGAATTTCGGATGATGGTGTACTCACGGTGAGTGTTCAATCCATGAACTACGGAGATATTGATGTCACAACCGTGAATATTCCAGAAGGCGGAATTGGCACATTTTCGCCCCGAACGAATATTGTAAACGTTGGTTATGCCAAGGCTTTTTCTAGTTCCATTTATGCCGGAATAAACTTGAAGGTACTTTCTGAAAGTATTTTCAACGTTAGAGGGAATGGAGTAGCAATAGATGCTGGTATTCAATATGTGACAGGTGAGCAAGACCAAATGAAGTTTGGAATCACTTTGAAAAATGTTGGACCGACTATTAAATATAAGGGTGATGGATTTACACTTCAAGCTAACAATGCAGAAACGTCGGCTTTGACATCATTAGACCAAAGAATTCAGGCGTATGAGTTACCATCTTTACTAGGGATTGGTGGTTCTTATGACTTTAATTTCGATGAAAAGAGTAAGTTGGTTATTGCTTTTGGGTATACGGCCAACTCATTTTTCTATGACCAGTTTCGATTAGGAGCAAATTACGGAATGAACTTAGACAAGTTCGCATTCAATTTAAGAGCTGGATTTGTTTATGAGAAAAATTTGTTCTCTGCAGAAAACAGGTCAAATGCCATGGTTGGACCAACAGCTGGATTTTCAGTTGATGCATTAGTTGGAAAAAACCAAACAGCTTTGGGAGTTGAGTATAGCTCTCGATTCGCTGGTGCTTTTGGAATTGTTCACACTTTTGGTATTACAATAGACTTGAAATAAAAGAAACGTTAGTATCTTTGTTAAACAAGAGGGCTCATAAGGCTCTCTTGTTTGCATTTAATATCAATACTATAAAAGAATCGATATGTCCCAAATTTCTTATTATACAGCTGAAGGACTTCAAAAATTAAAAGATGAATTGCACGATATGAAAACCGTGCAGAGACCTTCAATTAGCGCCCAAATAGGCGAGGCACGTGACAAAGGTGATTTGTCTGAGAATGCCGAGTATGATGCTGCAAAAGAAGCACAAGGTTTATTAGAGATGAAGATTTCAAAATTGGAAGTCGTTCTTGGAAATGCACGTGTAATCGATGAAACGAATATTGATAATTCAAGAGTTTTTATTCTATCAAAAGTGAAGATTAAAAATATCAAGAACGATATGGAAATGGAGTACACTCTTGTGGCTGAAAATGAAGCTGATCTAAAGGCAAAGAAGATTTCAGTTGACTCGCCAATTGGAAAAGGGCTATTAGGGAAGTCGAAAGGCGACTTGGCTGATGTGGAAACTCCAAATGGAATCATTCAGTTTGAAGTAATGGAAATTTCAAGAGGATGAGCACCATCTTTTCAAAAATAGTTTCTGGCGAGATTCCATCGCATAAAATTCACGAAGATGATAAGCATCTTGCGTTTTTAGATGTATTTCCTTTGCGCAAAGGGCATGTTTTGGTAATCCCAAAAAACGAAGTAGACTATATTTTCGATATGGAAGATAAAGATCTCGGAGAAATGATGGTTTTTGCAAAAACTGTAGCGAAGAAAATTAAAGGGGCTTGCCCTTGTACGAAAATTGGTATGGCAGCTGTAGGGTTGGAGGTTGCACATGCGCACATTCATCTTATTCCAATTAATTCAGTATCGGATATGAATTTCCAGCAGGAGAAATTATCTTTGACCTCGAATGAACTTGAGGATATAGCCTCACGCATTCGAGCGATTCAGGTATGATATTTGATTTCTATGAAGAATGAAAAAAATATTTATGAAAAAAATGTTCAGAGTTATGTTGGCTTTCCTATTTGGAACCCAAGCATACGCTCAAAAAGGACAGAAGGACGAACTTAGCGTTTTATTCGTAGGGAATAGTTATACCCATATGAATGAGATGCCGTCTATTTTTGATAAAATTTGCAAATCAAAAGGAAAGACTGTTCATGTGGAGAAAAACACGAGAAGTGGAGCTTCATTTAACGTTCATACCACTCGACCGGATCTATTTGTAGCCATAAAAAGTCGACAATGGGATTACATTGTACTGCAAGGTTACAGTAGAGAGCTATCTTTCGCACCGGATTATTTAGACACGGCAACAATGCCTTTTATCAATACAATTATAGATTCAATAAAAGCCAACAATCCTTGTACCAACATTGTATTGCAAATGACGTGGGGATACAAAGAAGGTTTTGAAGAAAGAGAAGAAACGAGCACCTATGAGACCATGTCTGATCTTATCGCCGATGGATATCAATATTTGAGTGACTCATTGAATATACCAATTGTGCCTGTTGGTAAAGTGTGGCGTAAAGTCCGTGAAAGCAATCCAGAAATTGAATTGTTCGATGCGGATAAGGCACATCCTAGTAAAAATGGATCTTACCTCTCCGCGTGTACTTTTTATGCTTCCATGTTTAAAGAAAGTCCAGAAGGGGCGATGACCTCAACTATTAGCAATTCAATTGCGCCAATATTACAAAAAGTAGCCGGAGAATTTGTACTCAAGAGTTTTGAGCGCTATAGATTAAGTCAAAATTTTCATAGTTTTAATTGGAGCACAACACCTCAAGGTGAATATGTGCTTAAAGGGGTTGCTAGTTTTCAAAATGCATCAAGTGTAAAATGGGATTTTGGTGATGGATCAACTTCAGCAGAAAAAAAGGTCAGTCACAAATACAAAAGATCGGGGAGGTACAAAGTGCTTTTAACTGTCGAAGACGAATGTGGAACAAGAGAAATAATGCGTAAGGTAAAATTCACTGCTCCAAGGAAACCAACGCGTAAGCCGAAAATTAAACCAACCAAAGGAAATAAGCCCAAGAAGAAAAGCTAAGCTTTAAAAATCGCTTCTTTCACCTTCCGTAATGGATAGAACAAGTACCATTTGAACTTGTCGTAAACAACCGTCAACGGTTCTAAGTATTTGGTGAAGATCACGAATACGGTTATGAAGCAAATGGCTGCTCCAATGGCTTGGTAGGGATTAAAGGCATTCTTGAAGTATTGATTTAAGCCAATTCCAAAGATTCCACTGTATAGAACGATAACATGCACAATGTAAATTTGTAGTGTGTTTTGACCAATTTTTAGGAAAAGTGAATCTTTAACATTTAGATATTTTTCTATAAACATCAATACCCCAATTACAATTAGAACTTGTCCCAAACGGCCATAAAGCCAAGCATTGAAAGATAGATCAATTGGACTTTCAGGATGGATATATCTGAATCCTGCATCAACCGCTTCAAAAATACTGTAGCCGAATAGATTTAAAGTAGACCCTAAACCGATGAAGGTAATTGGGAACCAGTCTTGTCGCACAAAGTTGTGGAATCTATTCAACAATGCACCAACCATTCCGCCATAAAGAGAGAAAGCTACCCAAGGAACGATAGGGAAAACACTATTCGGACCTTTGATCATATTTTGAATGATTTCAGGCCAACCATTTAATAAATAAATCCCTTCAGGAAGATTTTTCAGAGAGGGATAAAAAGCAANNCAAAGTGGACCCTTTCCAATCAACTTATACAAGCCGAAAATCAATAGAATAAACGCAATAGCTATACCGATACTTTGTAATACGTGAAAAGCAGTTACCCAACTACTTATATTTCCCGACAGATATTCAGGAAGGTTTTGTAGGTTCGTTTGTAAGAAATAGCCCCAGAACAATAACTCCAACGAGCGTCGAAATCCTTTTTTTACCCTCTTGTTTTTGAAATAACCAGCTTGCATATTGTTGGTTAACAAGTACACGAATACAAGTCCAGTAACCGCAAAGAACATTGGGGCGGTGAAACCTCGCACAAAATTCCAGGCACCGTAGACTAAATTATCGTCGTTGCGATAAGCATCGTTCAAGGTAAGTCCTATAAAATGACCTTCCAACATCAACAAAATTGCAATAGAACGGGCCATATCGATAAACTTTAACCTTTCTCTCGGCGCCTTAACTATAACAGATGCTTCTTCACTCATTAATAAGGTTTTGTACAAAGTTAAAAGAATCTATTTTTTAGCCACTATAAGTGTATTGTTCCTGTCAAAACCAGTCGAATTTCTTCTTCACTATTTTTTGATTTCAAATAGACGGACTTGACCACCTTTCCATCGTAGTTCGTTGGATCAAAAACTACTTTAACAATAGTAGATTCACCAGGCAACAATGTTGATTTTTCCAAGTCGGCCACGCTGCAATCACATGGGGATCGAGGTGGGACTATTTCAATAGAATGGTCGTTGGTGTTGGTGACCGTATAGGAAACTTCCACTTTTTTGTTTTTCGTAATGATGCCAAGGTCTATTATGTTTTCTTTTGCAGTCAGTGGTAAATCGACAATACTGTCTTTAATAAATTGGACACTTTGAATTTCTATTTTCCGTTCCAATCCTGCTGCACGCGAGTAAACCGAGTTTTTTTGATCATTTAAATTGTCGCTCACCGAAGTATTTGCGGTGTATTCACCAAATGGAACTTCGGTAAACGTGAGTTTTCCTCCATTTACAGCAGTTTGGGCTATATATTCTTTAAAAATATCACCTTCATACGCATTCAAATAATTGACAAGAGAGGCGATTCTTCTTTTTGTAAGATTGACATTATAATCACTTTTAGCGAGTGGAGAGGCAAATCCTTTAATCGTTAGGTTGATTTTGGCGCCTTTAGAAAGCTCATCGAAAAGTAAATCTCTGAACTGATTCAAATCCTTTACACCTTGATCGACATATTCTATAAAGAAACTTTCGATATCTTCTTTTGCATCATCCGATTTCTCACCTGTCAAACCAGTTGAATATTCGTTTTGGTATTTGTCCAACATCTCTCGATATTCGATGTAACTATTGATATAGTTCACTTCTGACGTTGGTAATGCACTTCGTGGATTAGGTACATCGTTATGAAAATAAAGAGTAACAGGCAGTCGTTTACTGAGTTCAGCCAAGGTTTCTTCCTTTGTGATTGGTGGTTCAATTTCAGGGAATTCAATCTTAAAAATGTCGCTACAACACGTTGGATTTTTGCTGTAGTTTACGCCTAAACGATTGCTTGTCAAATAGTGATTATTCGCATCAATAAAGAAGTACAAATCATTTGCAGGACTGTTGTACGGAAGTCCCAAATTGAAAGGTTCGCCCAATTTTTCTTCATATTGGGAGGAAAAAATGTCCAAACCACCCATTCCGTCGCACCAAGAACTAGAAAAATACAAAGTTTTGGTTCGCTTGTCCCACCAAGGCGAAGTTTCGTTGTCGAGTGAATTGAGCGATTTTATGTTTCTCACTTTCCCGTATTGATTGCCATTTTTTATTTCAGAATACCACAAATCTAGACCTCCTTCGGTTCCATTTCTGTCGCTTGCAAAAATCAAAATTTCCTTTCCATCCCAATCGGCAATGGCAGGCATGGTGGTGTTACTGCCTGATTCGTTGATGATAGATCCTAGCGAATCGACATCAAACCATTTTCCGTTTCGGTATTGAGCAACCATTATTTTACAACGGTATTGATGGCTATCATCAGCACATAAACTGAAATAGTAGCGCGAACTATCGAGTGAAAAAACGCCGTTACCAGCACTCATATTATCGAAATACAAACTTTCAATCAACTCCGGTTTTTCTTTGCTCATATTCGTCAAGTCCTGCTGATAAAGCAAGGTTCGGTAAATATTTGAATATACTTCTTCATTACTTGAAATAGAATCAGCCTTAAGCGAAGAGAAAATTAATTTCCCGTCGAGCACCATGTGACCAAATTCCGCATCTTCAGAGTTTACTGTGCTTGCCAAAGGAGCGATAGGATATTTTCCTTCGAATTGTTCTTTAGCCCACAAACAACTCTCAATTTCGCGCCGCGACTTTTGATAGAAATATCCTTTTTTGTCTTTGGCGTATTTCTTTTTGGCCTTTTTGAACGTTTCTAGCGCTTCCTCATATTTTCCGTTCTGTTTTTGCATCAATCCCAACTGAAGCAAACTTGCAGGGTGAATCAACGTTTCTTCTCGTTTATAGACTTTCTCGTAATAATATTCGGCTTTTTTATAATCCTTGTAAGCACGGAGTGTTTCTGCGTAATTCCACAAAATATCAACAGAATTAGAGTCAATCGCCATCGCTTTTTGATAGTAATCGAGAGAATAATAATAATCTCCCTTTTGAAATTGTTCTTCCGCGTATTTGAGATATTTACTCAATTCCGATTGGCTGAAACTATGCGCCGAGCAACCAAAAACCAAGAAAAGGATTAGATATAATCTGGGCATACTCGGTGTATTATTTTTTTAGGTTTAACAGAGGTCAAAATATAACGGACCGCAAATTCGATTCCTCCACGAGCACCGCTGGCTTGTGTGAGTTTTGAAAAGTTTAAATCATAACTCACCCCAAAGAACCAATTCTGATAATCCATTCCTGCGGAGAAGTATATCGCATCCTTTAGTCGATACCAAACTCCACCTTGTACAGCTCTGTATACTACTTTTTGATTGTTTAAGATATATTTTATCGACGACCCTAAAACGACTTCACGATACTTTCCTTGTAACGAAATATTGGCCGATGGTTTCAAAAATAAATCAGAATGCAACTGATGCTCGTAGTTTGCAAAAATATTGGTGCGAATGTCACGTGTAATTGTTTGTCCGAAAAAACCTTGGTTGGGACGATTGAGGTTGTAGAATCCAATTCCAGAATTCAATTTCCCTTTCGAATTGATTTTCCAATCGAAAACTGTTCCTATGCCTGTCGACAAATTCGTTTTACTATCGGTTTGAAAAACCTCGTTTTTGGACAATCCTGGATCAAACTCGACACCGTTGAACTGATTGTCAAAATAGAACTTATTCGCGTTGAGTCGACGTTGGTTCATTCCTAAATTAATTCCAGGGCGGATGGAAAAACTCGAATCTTTATTCAAAGGAATGAATACATTTACATTTCCCTGAATTTCAAGAGTTTTTAATTGTCCGTCGCCTACAACATCTTGAAATACAAGTAGTCCGTAACCAATTTCTTTTTGCTTTTTCGTAACAATACGACTATCAGCTGAAACAGACAAAGTTTGAAAAGGAACGGTAACACTTCGCCACTGATCACGATAATTGGCTATAAAACGAAAATCGCCTTTAAAATTTCCGGCTTGACCGGGACTTTGGTAGATTGGATTGTCTGGAAACTGTGACCAATGAATGTCTTGCGCCCAATTTTTATTGAACGAGATACCAGTGAACAGAATAAAGAATAGAATTTGCCTTTTCATTACCACCATGAAATTACGTAAAAAAAAGACCTCGACAAAAGAAAAAACGTGTCCTACCGACCGTAAATCGAAGGGCTATGGATTGGAAATAGAAACTGGTAAAATTTTACCTTGGAAGAATTTGGATCCAGTATAAAGAAAATCGGCTATGAATTTCGCCATTTCTTCCGGTTGATGTGGCGCTTCGTATCCTGGAAAGGCCTCTTCCAACATTTCTGTTTGAACAGCTCCAAGACAGAGACAATTCATTGCGATTTTCGTGTCTTTGTATTCTTCCGAAAAGAGTTCGGTAAAACTACAAATTGCTGCTTTTGAGGTAGAATATGCGCTCAGACCGGGAAACTTCAAACTACCTTGATATCCGCCCATAGAGCTTATATTCAACACATGGGAGCCATTTTTATTCAAAAAAGGTACAGCAGCTTGCATGGTCTGAAAAATACCGAGAATATTTACTTGATAACACGATTGAAGTTCTTCTGCTGTGAAGTCGGTAAACGGTTTGTTGACCAGTTTTCCTGCGTTATTCACCATGAAATCTATGGTGCCAATAGTTTCGAAAATCGCTTTCGCATCGGCACGAACAGTTGGAGATTCTAAGTCGAAAGAATGAAATAGAATATTGGTATGTGCCGAAAATGCGTCGTTGTTGTTTCTAGAAAGAGCATAAACTTCGTTGTCGGGATTGCTCGCCAATTCAAGGACTAATTCCTTGCCGATTCCTCTGCTAGTTCCTATGACAACGATTTTATTCATCGAACGAGATTGTTACCTTATCTGCTGTTGGAATGGCTTGACAACATAGAATATAACCTTCAGCAACTTCTTCGTCCGTCAATGAATAATTCAACTTCATATTCGCTGAACCTTCCATCACTTTTGATTTACATGAGCTACAAACTCCACCACGACAAGAGTAAGGTGGGTCGTATCCTTCTGAATTCAATTGATCCAAAATTCCTTTTCCTTTCGGTGTGTAGTGAATGGGAATGGATTCTCCTTCCAAAATTATCGTAACATCGCTGTCGATTTCCTCCGAATCACTAATGGCAGGTTTCACCTCGTCAGGAGTCGGTGCGCTAAAAAGTTCCAATTTGATCTTTTCTTTTGGAACGCCAAATTCAGTTAGTTTTTCCTGAACACCTTCAATCATCGCCAAGGGACCACAAAGGAAAAAAGCATCTGCTTTTAAAATTTCGATGTGCTCTTTGATGTATGCATCGACAGTTTCTCTATCTAACAGTCCAACTCTAGGGTGATCTGAGTCTGAATTTTGGTAATAGAAATTTGTGGAAAGTTTTGAAAGTGAACCAATTTCAGATTTGAACATGGTCGCATCTTCGGATTGGTTTCCATACACCAAGTGCATGTCGCCACCTGTTTGTTGCAGCTTCTTTGCAATCGATAAAATAGGAGTAATCCCACTTCCACCAGCAAATGCGACCACATCACGATGTTTGTCCTCCAACTTAAAATTCCCTTCTGGACTGCTACACAAAATAGCGTCGCCCACTTTGATGTCTTTTTTGAAATAATTCGAAATAAGACCTTTTTCCATTGCTTTCACTCCAATTGAAAGATCTTCATCCGTTCCACTACATATTGAGTATGAACGTCTATGTTCTTCCCCATTTAAGGTAATTGAAAAGTTCAAATATTGTCCTGGAATAAAGGTGAATTTGTCTTTTAAATCACCAGGAATATCAAGTACTACCTGTACAGCGTCTTCCGTCAAATGGCGAAGTTCTTTGATGCTTACAGTATAAAATCCGCGTGGAATCTTATTTTCTTTCTTTTTTCGGCTAAATAACCCCATAATTCTTATTCGTCAAATGATACTATTATTTTATCGCTAGTAGGGTGAGCTTGACAAGTTAAGATAAATCCGTCAGCTACTTCTTGTTCGTCAAGAGCAAAATTTACATCCATACGAGCACTTCCTTCTATTATTTTTGCTTTGCAAGTGCAACAAACGCCACCTTTACAAGCAAATGGTAGATCGGCACCCGCTTCGCACGAGGCGTCCAAAATCGTTTGTCCAGGTTGCAGATTAACAGGGAATTCGTCGCCATCCAAAATCACAATTACGTTTGATTTCACATCATGCAAAGCAGCTTTTTTTGCTTCAGGTGACGGTTCGTGACCTTCTGTGGTAAACAATTCAAAATGAATATTTTCAGACGCGACCCCTCTCGATTCTAAGGCTTTTTTTGCAGCGAAAATCATC
>ENA-UZWV01010450-UZWV01010450.1-metagenome-genome-assembly--contig:-Day-3-1m-contig-10450_pt3 | contig 12523 bp, 14 predicted proteins | sample MGYA00260342_ERZ794902 | MGnify/ENA metagenome assembly ERZ794902
TGCCTAAAGGAACTCAAAGGTGTTATGATTTAGAGGTTTTTTAACTCTAAATCTAAAAGATGTTATTTAAAGAATTGAGGGAATGTTTTTTTAGTTATTTGAAATTTTACTGGAATTAGCAGCGCCTTTTCCAAGGAGTCTATCAAACCTGGACCCAGGAGCCCTGTAATATACCAGCACCGTATATTGGTTCTCTGTTTGCCAGAAATTACCGCTTATTGGTCCTTGCTCTACACTGCCATCTCTGTTTACCATTACGTATTTGTAATTATAGAAACCTTGTTTAAAAAGTCTTGCGTTTTGGTAGGTATCTGTTTTTTCATTGTAGCGCATGTAGGTGGTTTGGTCTATGGTCCAGTTGTTAAAATTTCCGTAGATATGTATTTCTTTATCACCCAACGACCCATAATGCTGCAGGTTAAAATGCATCAGGACATAGTCTGCCTCTATGTTTTGATTTTGAGAGGCATATAGATTTCTAACCCTGAAGTTACCGTTAATGTCCGGGTTGTAAGTATAAGGCCTTACGCTTCTGTCTATGTTTGTAAACAGAAAATTTTCATACAGTTCATTAAGCGCTACAGATCTCACCCCGTTTGTGGAGGATCTGAGGTCTTTGTTGTCAAAAAATAAAAATTCATTGCCACCCCAAAATGCTGCCTCTTGGTCATACCGATAAATGAGCTCAGTGCCAATGGTATATTGTGGTTTTAAATTAGTGATGGCATTTTTTAAATTATTGTTTTGAAAAACAATTGTTTTCACATTTTGCTTTGGGTTTATCAAAAGCAAACCAGGGGAGTTTATTTTAAACTGTACTACTTGTTGTTGGTCTATGTTTTTTATTTTTCTTGCTCTTTTGATTTCTACCGCTACGCTTAAAAGGCGTTCTAAAACCATAAATTTTCTAGAAAAAACAATCTCGCTGTCATCATTAAAAATTCTCAATAAGTAATTTCCACTTTTTTTAATAGCCCGGGTTTCTCTGTTTGGAATACTTAGTTTATAGTTTGAATAAAGCTGTAGGGTATTAAAGCTGTTTTCATAGGTTTCTATCCTAACATCATCAAAGCCATCTAGGTATTCTCCTTTTGATAAATCACTAGGAGTCCAGTCAAAATTAAAATGCTCAATGGTGTAAAAGTAATCTGCTTCATTACCAATGATATCATCAAAAGAAAGTTGCAGTTTTTGCCCCAATTCTATTACAGGCAATGTGCTTTGTGATGAAGATCCTTTTAGCTCAATAGTTCTAATATACTCAGGCTCAATTGTTTGCTTTACTTGAGCCACTCCTTCCGGGATTTGATAAAAAAAGAGAATAAATAAGAGAGTAATGGTGCGCATGGTTTGTTGGTGTAAGTGTTAAATATAAACAAATTTTACGCCTTAAAATTGCATCACATTTTTTTGGGACAGTAAAGAGATAAAAATATCTTAATAAATTGGAAAATTGCTCTTTTAATTCTTAAATTTGCGTTCCCTAAAAAGACATACTATTTTGGATGCTTTTTAAGAAAATAAAAGACAATTTTAACACGACTATCCTATGTCCAAAGACATTAAGATTAAAAAGGGTCTTGCCATCCGCCTAAAGGGTGAAGCAGATAAATCACTTTCAAACGCACCGCGTTCACGCACCTTTGCTATTCGTCCTTCAGATTTCCACTTGTTTACACCAAAATTGGTGAAAAAAGAAGGGGATAAAATGCTCGCTGGAGAGACCTTATTTTACAGCAAACAAAACCAGGCAATCACTTTTTCATCACCAGTAAGCGGTACCCTTACCAAGATTGAAAGAGGGCCAAAACGTGTAATTACATCTATAACCATTGAAGCTGATCAAAAAGACACTTTTATGGATTATGGAGTAAAAACTCCAGAAAGCCTTTCATCTCAAGAAATTAAAGATCATTTACTTGCCTGTGGGTGCTGGCCTTTTGTAAAACAACGTCCTTATGATGTTATTGCAAACGCAAATATCAAGCCAAAAGCAATATTTATCTCTGGTTTGGCTACTGGAGCTTTAGATGCAGATCTAGATTTTGTTTTACAAGGAAAAGAAAAAGAAGTGCAAACCGCCATTACAGCACTTAGTAAACTAACAGATGGTGCTATTCACCTTACTGTTGCAAAAGATAGCGTTTCTATGTTATCTGAGCTGGAAGATGTTGTTTTACACAAAACAAATGTATTGCATCCTGCAGGAAATGTGGGTACACAAATAAACAAGATAGATCCAATTAATAAAGGGGAAACTGTTTGGACGGTAGCTGCTCAAGATTTGGTAATTATTGGAGAATTATTTTTAACAGGAAAATACAACGCAGAGCGTATTGTGGCTCTGGCAGGTTCTTGTATTAAGGCTCCAAAATATTATAAAACTAGAATTGGTAGTGAAGTTGCTACCATGATTTATGACTCTGGGCTTACTCAAGAAAATGTTCGCGTGATTAGCGGAGGTGTTTTAAGCGGAGATACCATTTCTCCAAAACTTCACCTTGGTTTTTATCACAATGCAATAACAGTTATTCCTCAGGGTGATGATTATGAGTTTTTTGGCTGGAACAAGCCTGTGTTTGATAAAATCTCTCCATCAAGAGCGTTAACTTTTTCTTGGATGCAACCCAAGAAAGAATTTGATTTAACAACAAACACCAATGGTGAGCATCGTGCTTTTGTTGTAACGGGTAATTACGAAGAGGTATTTCCTCTGGATATATATCCTCTACAAATTTTAAAGGCTTGTTTGGTGAAAGATTTGGATGCAATGGAAGCCCTAGGAATGTATGAGGTGGCACCAGAAGATTTCGCCTTGACAGAATTTGTATGTGTTTCAAAGCAGCCACATCAACAAATCATAAGAGAAGGATTAGACTTAATGTATAAAGAAATAGGATAAGTTATGGGTTTAAAACAGAATTTACATACCTTAAAAATGAAGTACAAAGGTACCAAGATGGCTCCTGCGTTTAACGCGTTCCATACCTTTTTGTACTTGCCCAATGAGACTACCCATAATGGTACTCACATCAAAGCAGCTGATGATTTAAAACGCACCATGAACATGGTTATCATGTCACTAGTGCCTTGTTTACTGTTCGGGATATTTAACGCTGGATATCAATACAATCTTCAAACAGAAGAGGTCACTAGTGCACTCAGCTTTTTTAGTACAGAGTTCTGGAACTTCTCAAACTTTACTATTGGCGCCTGGAAAGTGTTACCACTTGTGGTAGTCTCTTATGGTGTTGGACTTATTGTAGAATTTATTTTTGCGGTTATAAAAGGTCATGAGGTAGAAGAAGGATATTTGGTAACGGGAATGCTCGTACCTTTAATAGTTCCTGTAGATATACCGCTGTGGATGCTGTCTATAGCAGTTATTTTTGGTGTAGTGATAGGGAAAGAAGTCTTTGGAGGAACTGGAATGAATATTTTAAATCCTGCCTTAACCATAAGAGCCTTTTTATTCTTTGCCTATCCAACTTGGATGTCTGGAGATAAAGTTTGGGTTACTGGCGCTGTAGATACAGTAGGGCAGCCTGATGCTATTTCTGGAGAGACCATTTTAGGATCATTGGCTCAAAATAATGGGTTTGGAGATTGGAGTATGATGGATCAATTTTTAGGATTTATTCCTGGCTCTGTAGGAGAAACTTCAAAGCTTCTTATTATAGTTGGAGCCCTTATTTTAATTCTTTCAAAAATAGGTAGTTGGAGAATCATACTAAGCACACTAGCCGGTGCTCTTTGCATGGGGCTTATCTTTAATGGTGTTGTAAACGCCGGATGGGTTACAGAGAGTTCTAAATTCTTTGGGCTTATGAGCGTTGATTTTTGGCAACATTTGTTTATTGGTAGTATTTTATTTGGTGCAGTATACATGGCAACAGATCCAGTTACAGCCTCTCAAACAAATAAAGGAAAATGGATTTACGGTTTTTTAATAGGTTTTATATCTATTATGATACGCGTGTTTAATCCAGCATATCCAGAGGGAGTATTCTTGGCTATTTTACTAATGAATGTATTTGCACCAACGATAGATCACTACGTATTGGAAGGAAATATCAAGAAAAGAGCAAAACGTTTAAAACTAAAAACAGCTTAATTATGGCAGTTAATAAAGATAAAAACAGTTACACAATGATTTTTGCCGTTATTATGGTACTAGTTGTTGGTACATTATTGGCAGGATTTTCAAGCGGATTGAAGCCTATGATTAAGGCAAATGAAAAGTTTGAAAAACAACAAAACATCTTATATGCTATGGGTGTTAATGATAATGTAGGGTCAGGTGATGTGGCTTTTATAGCTACAGATAGAGTAGCAGATGCCTTTAACACCTATATCAAAGAGCAATTAGTTATTGAAGGGGCTACTTCCTCACAAAACGACAAGGCTTATTTAATAGATGTTAAAAAAGAGGGTGCAAAAGCAAAAAAAGCGGGTTATCAAAGAAAACTTCCTTTATTTATCGGTGAAAAAGATGGCAAGAAATTATACATCATGCCAGTAAGAGGAAAAGGACTTTGGGATGCAATTTGGGGCTTTGTGGCTGTAGACAAAAGCATGACGGTACAAGGCGTGTATTTTGATCATAAAGGAGAAACACCAGGTCTGGGTGCAGAAATCAAACAGCGTTATTTTATGGATGATTTTATTGGAGAAAAACTCTTGGAAGGAACCACCTATAAGGGTATAAAAGTTGCCAAAGGAAACAACGACCCAAAGAATATGATAAAAGACGATTATGAGGTGGATGCTCTAGCGGGTGCCACTATTACTGGAGATGGGGTTTCTGCAATGCTTAAAAAGGACATTGCTATGTATGTTCCTTACTTTAAAACTATAAATAACTAAGAAGATGGGATTACTTTCAAAAAAAGACACGCGGTTAATCTTAGATCCACTTGCAGATGATAACCCAATTACCATACAAGTGTTAGGTATTTGTTCTGCCTTGGCTATTACAGCACAATTAAAGCCATCTATAGTAATGGCAGTTTCTGTAATATTTGTTCTTGGTCTGGGAAATGTAGTTATTTCACTGATGCGAAATATCATACCATCAAAAATTAGAATTATCGTGCAGCTAATTGTTGTTGCAACACTTGTAATTATTGTAGATCAGGTATTAAAAGCATTCGCTTATGAGCTTAGTAAAGAACTATCTGTCTTTATTGGTCTGATAATTACCAATTGTATTATTATGGGGCGTTTTGAGGCATTTGCTTTGGGTAATGGACCTTGGAAATCTTTCCTTGACGGTGTAGGTAACGCGTTAGGATATGGTGTAATACTTATTATAGTAGGTTTCTTTAGAGAATTATTAGGCTCTGGAACTTTGTTTGGTTTCAAAGTATTGGGTGATTCTGTAGAGAAAACCGGATTGTATGCCATTGGTTATGAAAACAATGGTTTTATGGTCCTGCCTCCAATGGCCCTCATTGTGGTGGGTATTATTATATGGGTGCAGCGCAGTAGAAATAGCGCATTAATTGAAGAAAACTAGTACTAGTAAAAAATAAAATTTTAGAACATATGTTAGAGCATATAGAATTATTTTTCAAATCAATCTTTGTAGACAACATGGTATTTGCATACTTTTTGGGTATGTGTTCTTACCTAGCGGTGTCAAAGAAAGTAAGTACCGCAGTAGGTCTTGGAGCAGCTGTTATTTTTGTATTAACAGTAACGGTTCCTTTAAACTGGTTTTTAGATCAGTACATATTACAGCCTGGAGCATTGGCTTGGCTTGATGGCAATCGTGAAACTCCAGAACTGAGCGCTTACGCAGATTATGATTTAAGTTTCTTATCCTTTATTTTATTTATTGCTACCATTGCAACTATGGTGCAGTTGGTAGAGATTATTGTTGAAAAATTTTCACCATCATTGTATAATTCATTGGGTATTTTCTTACCCTTGATTGCGGTAAACTGTGCCATTTTAGGAGGGTCATTGTTTATGCAATCAAGAGAAATTGAAACTGCAGCCTTGGCTTTAAATTATGGTTTTAGCTCTGGTATAGGATGGTTTTTAGCTATTGTTGCTATCGCTGCCATTAGAGAGAAAATAAGATATAGTAATGTGCCACCACCACTTAGAGGGCTTGGTATTACCTTTATTATTACAGGGCTAATGGCCATTGGATTTATGAGTTTTGGAGGAATGTTAACCGGTGGCGAAGATGCCCCGACAACCCCTCAAGGACAAAGCACTCAAACAAACACACTACCAGCCATTGAAAATGAAATAGAAACAACTCCATTGGTTGTTTCAGAATAAAAAATTAAGTATATGTTTTTAGCAGCAAGTATTACAGGAGTTATCGCGGCAACAGTCATTGCCTTTTTGGTATTGACACTTTTATTAGTTACGTTATTGCTTTTTACAAAACAAAAGTTGTCACCTTCTGGTCCAGTAAAAATCACCATAAATGGTGAAAAAGAAATTGAGGTTGCNNAGTGGAAGTACCCTACTAACGACCTTAGGGGATAATAAAATTTTCTTACCATCTGCATGTGGTGGTGGTGGAACATGTATTCAATGTGAGTGTCACGTTCTTGAAGGTGGTGGAGAAGCATTGCCTACAGAGACTCCTCATTTTAGCAGAAAAGAACTCAAAGACGGTGCTCGTTTGTCTTGCCAGGTAAAGGTAAAACAGAACATGAATATCACCATTCCAGAAGAAGTTTTTGGCATAAAGAAATGGGATGCAGTGGTAGTGAGAAATTACAATGTAGCCTCTTTTATTAAAGAATTTGTAGTAGAGATTCCAGAGGACATGAACTACAAAGCGGGTGGATATATTCAAATAGAAATTCCTGAGTGTGAAGTAAAATTTGAAGACATGGATATCACCGCACATCCCCAGGAGCATGATACACCAGATAAATTTCAGGCAGAATGGGATAAATTTGGTTTGTGGCCACTTGTGATGAAAAACAAAGAAGTAGTGGAGAGAGCCTATTCAATGGCTTCCTACCCAGCAGAAGGTCGTGAGATTATGCTGAACGTTCGTATTGCTTCCCCGCCTTGGGATAGAGCAAAAAACCAGTGGATGGATGTAAACCCAGGTATTGCATCTTCTTATATATTCAACCTTAAAAAAGGAGATAAATGTGTTATTTCTGGACCTTATGGAGAGTTTTTTATCAATCCATCAGAGTCTGAAATGTTATACGTAGGGGGTGGAGCTGGTATGGCTCCAATGCGTTCTCACTTGTACCATCTCTTTAGAACCCTTAAAACAGGAAGAAAAGTGACTTATTGGTACGGAGGGCGTTCTAAGAGAGAATTGTTTTATTTAGATCACTTTCAGCAATTAGAAAATGACTTTCCAAACTTTAAATTTTATTTGGCACTCTCTGAACCTATGGAAGAAGATAACTGGAAAGTAAAAGATGGGATAGATGGAGACGGAGACGGTTTTGTTGGATTTATCCATCAAGTGGTTATAGATAACTATCTTGATTTGCACGAATCACCTGAAGATATTGAGCTTTATTTCTGTGGTCCACCTCTTATGAACCAAGCTGTTCAAAAGATGGGAGAAGATTACGGGATTCCTGATGAACATATACGTTTTGACGATTTTGGGGGATAAAAGCCCTTAGTATTATAACTTTAAAAAACCGCTATCATATTTCTGATCGCGGTTTTTTTTTGTCAAATTATAATAACAAACTATATAGTGTTATTGGCAGAAAGTAAATTATAACAAAAACGCCTAGACAATGTATGGGTATGTTTTTCAAATATTTGCTATTTTCGTGGTACTAACTCCGTTATAATGCAACAGCTGCGTCTTTTTATAATAGGTATTTTATGTATGTGTCTAAGTGTTTTTGTTACTGCAAACACAGAGGGCTTAACAGATATGCTTAGCTCAACCAATGATTCTATTAATTTAAAAAAGCGGGACTCTCTGCGACTAGCTCTAAGCATTCCAGTCAATGATTCTTTGTTAAATCGTGACGGTGCAACGCTCAGAAAAATATTTTTTAAATTATATAACAAAAAATCTTTACAATATTATTCTCCTGATAAAGAAGAACTAAAAGACCTTATACAGAGCATCGAGTTATATGCCAAGCAAAAGAATGATGCTACATTAGGTTTTTTTATGATGTACACAAAAATAGTACTGAATTTAGATAACCTTTCTGAAAAAACATTAGAGCAGCATTATTTTGCCCTACATAGCCCTGCCAAAGATTTAAATTTATATTGGTTACAATCTAAAATTGACTACCAGTTAGGAATTTTATATATTCGATCTAATCGTGTGTCTAAAGGATTTAATAGCTTATTTAGGGCACTCTATGTACTAGAAAATAATCTGTCAGATCCCGAAACAACCTATGATGTTATTTCCTATATTGGTTTGCTAGCCTACCAGCATGAACAATACCAACTTAGTAAACGTTATTTTAAAAAGGCTGTTGATACAAAAAAGTATAAAAAACTAGGGGCATACAATAATTTAGCACTAGCTTATACTAGGTTAAAGATGTTAGATTCTGCAAATTATTATTTTAACTTAGAAAAACAATTTGCTATTTCTGAAAATGATGATGATTTTCTTATTATAGTAAATGGCAATATTGGTGAGAACCTTTATCGAAAAGGTAACTCTAAAGCTGCATTACCTTTACTTGTAGCAGATGCTAATTATTCTTTATCTAAAAATTGGTTTGGTAATGCTTCAAATGCATTAATTTATATATCTGCTTGTTATTTGGAATTAGATGAGCCAGCTAAGTCAGAACAATTTATGTGGAAGGCTTATCGGTTCGCAAAAAAAGACAACGAACTGAGAAGAATGAAGCCCATTTACAAGCAGTTTGCTAGATGGTATGCTTACAAGGGAGATGCTAATAAAACGCTTTTGTATAGTGATTCTTTACAATATGTGAGCGAACAGTTACACATTAAGTTTGATGAATTTTCTGGATTTGAAGCAGATAAATTAGTCAAGCTCAGTGCAAGTGAGTTAGAGCTATTACAAAAACAAAAACAACAAGAGGTGTCAAAAAAAGTCATATGGATTTTGGTTATTTCCAGTATCTTTACTATTATTCTTTCGTTGCTATTGTTTGTGAACTTTAGGTCTAGAAAACTTTTAAAAGAAAAAAGCCTGGCTTTAAGCAACTCACAACTTAAAGGAAGGCTTGAGGATGCTACATCACAGCTAAACATATATTTAAAAGAAACTCAGCAAAAATTACTCATAGAAAAAGTAATACTAACTGATGCAGACTGGAGAGAGTTTCTTCAATTTTTTAATAAAGTATATCCCAGTTTTTTCTCGAGCATAAAGCAGAAATACCCCAAGCTGTCTAAGGCAGAACTGCGGTTTTGTTGCCTTAGTTATCTTTCTTTGTCTGACAAAGAGATGTCTGCAATGTTGGGAGTAGGTCGTGCTAGTATTAGAGTCACTAGGGGGCGTACAAGAGCTAAACTTCAGCTAACAGCAACAGATTCTTTAGAAAAACTACTTTTATTAATTTAGCAATTAATATCCTCTTGGTATATAGCTTTATTTCTCCCTATTTTTCTAATTTTTTTTAACTCATTCACAACATAGTTTTAATCGTAATTTGTTATTTCAAATAAATTTTTTCTCTGCAATGAGGCTCTAGTATTTATTTGTAATATACCATATACACACAAATACAACATCTTGTTACTTTTTGTTACAGAAATAACTTGAGAGTCTTTTTTTTTTGTCGTTAATTACATGTATTGATAAAAAAAGATAAAAATATTTATGTCTCTAAAATGCTCAATTTTATAAAATTTTGAACATAATTTGAAATGCCTTATTCTAATCATTACCCAAATTTTACACACATGTTTGCACACGTGTTTACACATATTTTAAAAACCAAATAAAATGAATAAATACTCTACTGCTTGTTTAAGTATATTCTTATTATTGTTTGTATCACTATGTGCTTATTCTCAACAGAATTTTAACACTAGTAACTCAATTTTGGTAGCTCAAAATTTGATAGAAATGGTGCCAATTAACAATACAAGTTTGTCTGTTCCTTTATCAAACTCCTACAACAATGGGGTAGGATATGTTATTTTTAGCGAAAGTGTTTTGGATGAAGACTCAAACAACTATAGCGATTATATTTACATTTCATTATTAGCTATTTTGGCATTATGTTGTTTATATAAACTCTTTAGAAAAGAATAAGCCAGTAAAGTTAAATTATGAAACTAAATAATAAACTTAGACAAGGTCGTAGTGAGGAGCATGCCAAAAGAAATGAGAGGTGTATTACCTTGGCTTTTTTTATTGGTGTATTTTTAACTATTCTTGTTTTTATTATTAGTTAATAATAATACTTATTTAGTCTATTTAATTAATGCTATCTATCACGTTAAGTTAAAAAAACTTTTTCTTTTTAATCCAAAAGGTGATAAGAAGATATTTTTCACATGCCTTCCTAGATAAATCACATTACCGTATTTTTGTATTGAATTACTCTAAAAAACCTTACATGCCTCAAGAGCTTACCAAACAAGAATTGCACAATCTTGCCATGAATATTGTAGGAGAAGATATGAAATCTCAGGGATTTGAGTTTTTGGGTGTCAACAGTAAAATTGGTAAAGATCCCCAGTTTGTAGGTTTAAAAAACAAAGATTTACATTTTGTTATTGTACGCGTTAGTCATTATCCCGATGATGCCAACACCTACGATCCTGTATTTATGCAAACCATAAAAGAACACGCCAATGGTTTTGAGGCTAAAACTTATTACGCTGGTGTTGGTCTTGGGCATGGTACTGATTACGCAAAACCAGTTTTAAAAGATCAAGAGTATACTATGGTTTATAAAGGATTACAGGAAATCAAATGAAAAAATTATTTGCCCTTTTATTTTTTGTAGTTTTTATTTCTTGTACTGACACCCATTTTTTAGAAAAAAAAGTATTGCAGGGAAATGCCTTTGGTACTACCTACACCATACAGTATTTTACCAATTCAAATTTTGATGCTCAAAGGCAAATAGACTCAGTATTATATAGGGTTAATAAGTCTATGAGCACCTATATTTACCAGAGTGATATTTCAAAAATAAATAGAGGTGATAGCACCATTGTTGTAGACGCTTTGTTTAAAGATGTATGGCAAATATCTCAGAGGGTACATACAAACTCTTTGGGCTATTTTGACCCCACAATTGGTAGCCTTCGAAATTTGTACGGATTTGGAGACACCCCTTACCTGGAGACCATAAATGCTCGGGTTTTGGATAGTGTTAGGGCTTTGGTCGGTTTTAATAAAGTAGCCATTAAAAAAGATGGTACCGTGCATAAAGACAATCCAGATATATATCTAGACTTTAATGCGGTAGCAAAAGGCTATGGTATTGATTGTTTAGGCAATATGTTGAGTAGTTATGGTATTACAGATTATATCATTGAGCTAGGAGGTGAGGTTTTAGCTAAAGGAAAAAATATTTCTAAAAATAGACCTTGGACAAGTGGTGTAGAGGCTATTATCTCTGATATAGATAATAGAAAAGCGGTGGTATATTTTACCCTTAAAGACCGTGGATTAGCAGGCTCTGGAAATTACAGAAAATACCGAATTGATGATAACACAGGTAAAAAGTATGTACATACCATAAACCCCTTAACAGGTCTTGCACAACAAAATAATATTACAAGTGCAACTATAATAGCACCTACATGCGCCTTAGCAGATGCCTATGCAACTGCGTGTATGGCCATGGGTTTTCAAAAAGCCAAAGCAATGCTTGATAGATTAGAAAATATTGATGGGTATTTGACTTACCTCGATGCTAATCAGGCTTCTCAAAGCTACACCACCAAAGGATTTGAAAATCTAATTTTAAAGTAGGTTTTATTTTCTACAAACGGGTAGTAATTCTCCCCTGCAGAGTCTGTAACGCTCAATATCTTCGCCGCTCATTTTAGCTGTATAATCTAGGGCCTCAACATCAAAACCGATGTTGGATAGCTTTTTAAAATAATCCATACCATACACCCTAAGGTGGTCATACTGTCCAAAAATACGGGTGCGTTGTTTTTGATCTGTGATGGTGTTGTCTTCAAAGGTTTTACTGAGGTTTGCATCATAAGGAACTTGCAAAATAGCGGTCCCTTTTGGAGCCAGTACACGATATAATTCTTGCATGGCTTTAATGTCATCGGGGATATGCTCTAAGACATGATTGCAAATAATAAAATCAAAACTATTATCCTTAAATGGTAAGTCGCAAATATCTGCTTTTACATCTGCAATAGGAGAGTTGAGATCTGTGGTAGTGTAGTTTAGATTTTTTTGTTTTTTAAACTTTTGCACAAATGCCTGCTCTGGTGCAAAGTGTAATACTCTTAATGGCGCAGTGAAGAAAGAGGTTTCATTTTTTAAATACAACCAAAAAAGACGATGTCTTTCCAGAGATAGAGTGCCAGGTGCTAGTACATTTTCTCTAACCTTAGCGTATCCATAAGGAAGAAACCT
>ENA-UZWV01018228-UZWV01018228.1-metagenome-genome-assembly--contig:-Day-3-1m-contig-18228_pt1 | contig 12513 bp, 10 predicted proteins | sample MGYA00260342_ERZ794902 | MGnify/ENA metagenome assembly ERZ794902
TTTTTAGCCAGAAGTTCTACCCTGGGTTCATCCCCAAATATAACTACCTCATCTCCTTCTTTACACTCAATATCTGTCACATCACACATGGTCATATCCATGCACACATTACCAGTCACAAAAGCCTTTTTACCTTGTATCATAAAAAATCCTTTTCCCTGAATAAAGGCTCTTGAATAACCATCTGCGTATCCAACAGCGACTACTGCTATTTTCCTATCTGTATCGCTTTTACTATGTTGACCATAGCCTATGCCGTCTCCTGCTTTTACGTTTCGTATCTGACTAATGTACGACTTAAATGTACTCACAGGTTGAAGATTACTTTTGTCATCTGCAGCTGATATTCCGTACAGTCCTATTCCCAATCGCACCATATCATATTGAGCATTAGGGTGTCTTAGGATACCAGAAGTGTTTGAAAGATGTTTTATGAATGGGTCTTTTAGTTTGGCCTGCAGTAAATCAGTGATTTTCTCAAACTTTTTTATTTGATTTTCAGTGAAGTGGTCCATCGAAACATCGTCTGACGCTGCCAAATGACTGAATACAGAGACAACTTCAATATTAGGCTTCGACTCCAGTTCGTTTACCAACTGTGTAACATCCTCAGGGTTAAACCCAAGTCGGTGCATACCCGTATCAAACTCTATGTGAATTTTTATCCTTTCATTGGCTATACTATTCAAACTGCTAAATGAATATATGACAGGTTGAATATTGTGTTCTACGTATGGAGTAAGGTCTGTCAAATCTGGGTTGAGCACCATAATCGGAAGCGTAATTCCTGTGTGTCTCAACTCAGTAGCCTCATCTGTATATGCTACCCCTAAGTAGTCTACCTTGTTATTTTCCAAGAGCTTTGCTATCTGATATCCCCCACTTCCATAGCCCAATGCTTTCACCATAGCCATCACTCGAGTATCTCTTCCTAAGCTTTGCTTTACGTGATCGAGGTTCCATTTAAGTCTACTTAAATTCACCTCAAGTGAGGTTTGATGAGTTTTTAGTTTAAGCCTTTCTGCTATTTTTTCAAAGGCGAACTTTCTAGCTCCTTTTATTAGGATATTTTGATTTTTGAGTTGGTATATCGGATGTCTTTGAAGAAAATCAGACGTGTTTTTATAAAACACACTGCTTTCTAGGAAAAGGCCTTGATTAACCATCAGTTTTGGACCTATTCCTATCAACTTGCTTACCCCGCTGGATACTAAAAGTTTATTAAGCTTAGTATACAGTTCTATTTCGCCTAGGTCACTTTCTAAAATATCTGATAGAATGACTGTAGTTGATGGTTTCAGTTTCTGCTGTTTTAGAAAGTCTAGAGCTATCAAAATAGATTGATAATCTGAATTGTAGTAGTCTACAACTAATTGGTTGTTAGAAACACCAGCAACCTCCTGAAGACGCATGTCTAAAAGTGGCAAACCTGGCACTCTCTCTAGTAGACTATCTATATTCTCACCTAACACTATTCCTGCAGATATAGCATTAAAAGTGTTCTCTAAACTTGCGACATCTCTATGTCTGAGTTTTAAGGGGTAACTCTTCGACTCATAAGTAAGTGTGAATGCACCGCTTAGTGAAGGCATTACATGAAGATCACAAGACACTTCACTTCCCCACGTAAAAAGCCTTTTGTTTTTATCTTTTAGTCCAGAAAGAGCTTCTCTTTGGTTGCTAGGAAGTACTACTACATCACACGAATCAAACAACTTGAGTTTTTCTTCCGATTTCTGCTCTTGGCTTTCAAAATTGGCAGCATGTGCGTCTCCCAAACAAGTAAAAACACCTATCGAAGGTTGGATAATCCTTGCAAGTTTGACCATTTCGCCCGGTTTAGATATTCCCGCTTCGAATACGCCTAGTGTATGTTCTTCTCTCAGTCTCCACACAGATAGTGGCACTCCGATCTGAGAGTTGTAACTCTTAGGGCTTTTACAAACCTTATGTGTAGTACTCATCAGTGATGCTATCCACTCTTTTACGATGGTTTTCCCGTTACTTCCCGTTACAGCTATGGTTTTAAGGGTATGATTTTTTCGGTGAAAAGTAGCTAACTCTTGTAATGCTACCAAAGTATCCTCTACCAGTATATATGGTATATCAACATTTAGCTCTGTCGACACCACCACAGCCACAGCACCTTGCTTCTTGGCATTTTCCAAATAGTAATGCCCATTGTTAATCGAAGTAGCTATTGCCACAAATAGAGAATTCTCTTGAATAGTTTTTCTGGTGTCTGTATAAATGTTCTGAATCATTAAGTGGGAATCCCCGTTGAGCTTTCCACCTACTACATTCGCTATTTGACCTAAGCTGTACACTCTTTTGGCAAATGTATGGTTATTGAGAGTATTATAGATAGAATGTATACTTTAGCAGTTAGATTGTGAATCAGACTTTTGCAAAAAAATATACACCCAAGGAAGCTAAACTAAAAGTAGCCAAATACTGCTCATACCAAGAAAGGTGTCACCAAGAGATAAGAGATAAACTCTATGGCTACGGTCTCACCCCAGACGATGTAGAAGAAATAATATATGAGTTGATTCAACAAGACTTCTTAAATGAAGAGCGTTATGCTATTGCATACACCAGAGGTAAGTTCAACTATAAAAAATGGGGTAAGAACAAGATTCGTAGAGAATTGAAGTATCGAAAAATTTCTGATTACTGCATTCGTAAAGGTATGAGCGAAATATCAGATGAAGCGTACCAAGCCACCCTTCTCTCTATCTTAGAAAAGAAAATAGCTAGTCTAAGTAAGATAAAAGGATATCAAAAAAACTATAAAGCTGCTCAGTATGCTTTGAGTCGGGGTTACGAATCTGACCTCATATGGTCCTTAATCAAAGAAAACTTTCCGACATAAATGAATATCCTGGACCACTTAAACATTCCCAGTCCTATTACTAAGATAGAGACTTCTTGGTCCAAAGAGAGCCAAGTTTCAATTTCACTAAAAAGAGATGACCTAATCCATCCTCTTATATCGGGAAATAAGTGGCGGAAGCTCTCAGGTATTTTATCCCATTATAAAGCTGAGTCTTACGATGAAATCGTGACATATGGCGGGGCTTTTTCTAATCACCTGGTGGCTACAGCTGTTGTCTGCTCTATCTTAGGTAAATCATCGGTGGGTATCATAAGAGGAGAAGAACCCAAAGAAATAAACGGTACTCTAAAACTTTGCAATACCTATGGGATGAAACTACAATACGTGACTAGACCGGAATATAAAGAGACCAATCGAACGCTAGGAGTCATTGACCGTAAACTAGTGATTCCAGAGGGTGGTGCTTGTGATTTAGGAACAGCCGGTTGCCAACAAATTCTTGCAGAATGTGACTTGACAACCTATGATCACATTCTGGTTTCTTGCGGTACTGGAACTACTATAGCCGGAATGGCTCAGTATCTTCAGAGTAAAAGTATAGGCGCTTCCATTCTTAAAGGTGTACAGGTGCTGAAAGGTGAAGGTTATATATCAAATGAGCTCCAAGATGTCTATGGGATTCAAAATGTCACCATTCTTGATCAGTTTCACTGCGGTGGTTATGCTAAAACCAATAAGGAACTTATCACATTCATTAGAGATTTTGCAACGGATACTGGCGTGCTTCTAGACCCTATTTACACAGGGAAAATGATGTTTGCCATTCAAAAAAAGGTGAATGAAGGTACTATATCCAAAGGAGAGAAGGTACTTGCCGTACATACAGGAGGGATGACCGGATGGTTTGGAAAACATAAGGAACTATAGTTTAAGAGCTACAAACCCTTTCATTTCTAGAAAGGTAAACCCTTCCCCAGAATCGTGTAAAACAGTTATTGTTTTTAAAAAGTTGCCTATATCATCTTTTGAATCATAGGTCACTAATATACTTCCACGTTCTCCTGGAGCAATAGCTCCTTCAGTCCACTGAGGACTTGTGCAGCTGCAATCTGGAACTACGTTTATAGTATGAATATCTTGAGATCCTGTGTTTGTAAAATTAAACCTTTGTTTTACAATAGTTCCTTGAGAAATACTTCCCAATTCGTAAATGAGTGTGTCAAACATCATGAACTCCAGAATAGTGTCTTTTTCCTCCGTCAATTCCACAGCTTTTAAAGCAGAGCTATCTGCTTCCAAATCGTTAATAGACAATGTATCTACAACAACACTATCCGTCTGAACTGTCTCAATTGAGATAGAGGTGTTCGTATTGGTCATCCCTGATTTTTTCGATCTGCAAGAGCTGTATATCAAAACCACGAAGAATAGAGCTAATCCTACTTTCATAAAACCTATATAAATTAAAAGACCCCTCGCTGAGCGAGGGGTCTAATTTAAACTTTTATAGATTTATTAATTATTGTCCTGGTGCAACAACTGTTGGTTTAGCAACTGGTGCAGCTCTGTTCACAACACCTCTTATCGTTAAGAACTCAGTTCCACCTTCTCCATTGTGCTTCACTGTAATGGTCTTAGTAAAGTTTCCTGGTCTTCCTTTAGAGTTGTAGATAGCTGTAATCACACCTTCAGCACCTGGAGCAACTGGCTCTTTTGTCCATTTTGGTGTAGTACATCCACAAGAAGCTTTTACACTATTCAATACTAGTGGTGCATTCCCCGTGTTTTTGAATGTGAATGTAACTGTAGCTTGTACTCCTTCTTCAATTTGTCCAAAATCATGAGATTTTTTCTCTAAAGTCATTTTTGCTTTAGCTTCAGAAGACAAAGTCACTGTGTTTTCTTCTGTTTGAGCTATGCTCAATGTTGAGAATCCAAATACGAAAGCTGCTAATAAGATTAAATTTTTCATTTTTCTATGTTATAAATATATTTCAAAATTAATGTTCGATGCTGTAAGAACAAATCAAATGCCAAAATAAGTAGGATTCAAAAATGTCAGTTTATGTATAGTTAGGCTTACGTTTTTCTAGGAATGCAGAGGTGCCCTCCTTGAAATCACTGGTTTCAAAGCTCCTAGCAAAACTGTCTATTTCGTATTGTAAACCGTCCACGTTTTCATACAATGCGTTCGTACACTTGATCACTTCTGCTATCGCAAGAGGAGACTTCCCTACTAGTTTTTCTATGTACTTGATACAAGTAGGTATCAGTTCTTCTATACTAACTACCTGTGTCACAAGCCCAAAGTCCAAAGCCGTAGCTGCATTGATAGACTTAGCTGTAATGAGCATGTCAAGAGCTCTACCTCTGCCTATGATTTGAGCAAGACGCTGTGTACCGCCATAGCCAGGGGGAACTCCTAGATTAACTTCAGGCTGTCCAAAGAGAGCATTTTCACTTGCTATACGCACATGACAAGACATCGTAAGTTCGCATCCTCCACCAAGTGCATATCCATTTACCGCTGCTATGATAGGAATCTCACTTTCTTCTATGCTTGTAAACACCTTACCTCCTTTGGCACTCATCTCTTTGGCTTCTGCTTCACCAAAATTGGCAAATTCAGAAATATCTGCACCAGCTGCAAAAGCTTTATGACCTTTACCTGTAAGGATAATACCGCGAACAGTTTTTTTCTTATTTAACCGTGCTACTTCCTGTCCTATTTCTTGTATAAGTTCTACGTTTAGTGCGTTTAACTTTTCCTCACGGTTTATTGTGATGATTTGCACTACGCCTTGATTTTCTGAGATAATGTTGTTGTACATTGACAGGCAAAGATATCAAGTATAAGATTAAGTTAAAGTCTAAGTTTAAATTTGCTCCAATGCAATTGGATAAAACACTAGCGTTTGATGAGTTTGCGAAAGCAAGCTTAGCGGATTGGAAAGCAAAAGCAACCAAAGATCTAAGAGGAAAAAAACTTGAAGATTTGATGTACACCACTTCAGATGGAATCTCTCTTGAACCCTACTACAATACAGAAAATAGCACATCTGTTTTTTCTGTAGAACAAGCAAATTGGCAAATCACATCACTAGCCGTTAATAAGCTGGAAGGAGTAGATAGAGTCATAGCTGGTCTGGATGAGTTGGGTAAGAATTGCGGAAACTTGGAGCTAGAAAACCTTCAAAATGCAGCAAACGAAGACGTGGTTTTTTTTGAGCTTGGAACAAAATTCTATGAGAACATCGCTAAGCTCAGAGCACTCCGAGTAGCACAACCAAATACTGAAATTAATGCAGTAATACCTGCATCTAATGACGAGTTTACCCACAACAACTTGGTAAGACAAACCATAGCTGCTGCATCAGCGATTATTGGTGGGGCAAGACACATTTGTCTACTGCCATTCAACCATAAAGAAAATGAGCAAAGCCTTCGACTAGCTAAAAACATCTTGCTACTCCTCAAAAGCGAAAGCCATATGGCGGAGATCCAAAGTGCAGCGGAAGGAAGTTGGTTTTTAGAGAAATTGACGGATGCATATCTGCATCAAATTCCAAATTCTAAGGGCCGTATTCCTAAAGAAATTGATAACTTAATATTTCCAACTAGCAAATTTACAGCTGGCTTAGCTCCATACCTCCGTGGTCCGTATAGTACGATGTACACCGGCCGGCCATGGACAATTCGACAATACGCTGGTTTCAGTACAGCAGAGAAAAGTAATGCGTTTTACAAGAGAAATCTTGCTGCTGGGCAAAAAGGGCTTTCAGTAGCCTTTGACTTAGCAACACACAGAGGATATGATAGTGACCACAAGCGGGTAACTGGAGATGTAGGAATGGCAGGTGTGGCCATCGACAGCATAGAGGACATGAAAATCCTTTTCGATGAAATACCATTAGGAGACATCTCTGTAAGTATGACTATGAACGGTGCGGTGCTACCTATTATGGCGTTTTATATTGCAACTGCCAAAGAACAAGGAGTAGATCAGGCTAAACTAGCAGGAACCATTCAAAATGATATTCTTAAAGAGTTTATGGTACGTAATACCTACATCTATCCACCAGCTCCAAGTATGCGAATCATCTCAGATATTTTCAAATACACTTCGGCTAATATGACTAAGTTCAACAGCATAAGCATCAGTGGATATCACGTGCAAGAGGCTGGTGCTACTCCAGAACTGGAGTTAGCTTATACCATAGCAGACGGCTTAGACTATGTACGAACTGGAATAAAAGCTGGATTAGCAATCGATGATTTTGCTCCTCGCCTTTCCTTCTTTTGGGGAATAGGAATGAATTTTTATAAAGAGATAGCCAAACTTAGAGCTGGGCGGCTATTGTGGGCGAAACTCATCAAAAAGTTCAATCCACAGAATCCAAAGTCTATGGCTCTACGTACTCATTGCCAAACGAGTGGATGGAGTCTTACAGAACAAGACCCCTATAATAACGTGGCCAGAACTACAATAGAAGCACTAGCGGCAGTATTTGGAGGGACGCAGAGTTTGCACACCAACAGTTTTGATGAAGCAATAGCTTTACCCACTGATTTCAGTGCTAAAATAGCTCGTAACACACAGAAAATAATTCAAGAAGAAACAGACATTACTAAGGTAATAGATCCTTGGGGCGGAAGTCAAGTCATTGAAAAATATACACAAGAACTAGCTGATAAAGCTTGGGAATATATTCTCGAAATAGAAGAGTTGGGTGGCATGGCAAAAGCCATAGAAAGTGGCATCCCAAAAATGCGAATAGAAGAGTGTGCGGCTATAAAACAAGCAAACATTGATGCAGGGAAAGACATCATAGTAGGAGTAAACAAGTACAAGACTGATGAAAAAGCAGATTTTGATATCCTCGAAGTAGACAATGAGGCCGTACGCAAAAGTCAAATAGAGCGGATAAATACTGTGAAATCAAGTAGGGATGACGCAAAAGTGCAAGAAATTTTAACTCGACTCGAAAATGCAGCTAAGTCTAATGATAACCTACTTGCTATTTGTGTAGAAGGGGCTGAGGCTAGAGTTACATTAGGAGAAATGTCATTGGCTTTAGAAAATGTGTTTGGTAGATTTCAAGCTCAGAACGCTACGATAAGCGGTGTATATTTGAAAGAAGTGCAAAATGACGACAAAGTAAAAGCAGCCAGAAAAGCAGCAGACGAATTTGCAGCTAAAGATGGACGTAGACCACGAATATTGGTTGCTAAAATGGGCCAAGATGGTCACGATAGAGGAGCTAAAATCATAGCTACAGCTTTTGCAGATTTGGGCTTTGACGTAGATATAGGGCCGTTATTTCAAACACCTGCTGAGGTTGCAAAACAAGCTATGGAAAACGATGTGCATATATTAGGTGTGTCGTCCCTAGCTGCAGGGCACAAGACACTAATGCCTGAGGTAATCGGAGAACTGAAAAAACAAGGAATGGACGATATTGTAGTTGTTGCTGGAGGAGTAATACCTGAACAGGATTATGCATTTTTGCATCAATCAGGAGTAGACTTTGTGTTTGGGCCAGGTACTGTAATAGCTGAAGCGGCCTTGGAAATATTAAAAAAATTAAGTTTAAAATTATGAGTTTTTGGAGAGTTTTGTTGTCCATTTTATTCCCACCTTTTGCAGTATACGATAAAGGGTGTGGTTCTATTCTAATTGTGTTTATATTGACCGTTTTGGGATGGATTCCAGGTGTCATTGCCGCACTTATCATTCTAAATAAAAACGAATGATCTTGTGTTTGAATCATAAGACTTCTTATGGAGTCTCATTCCTATACAACGATTCAAAATTGTGTATATTTAAGCATTGTGGTGGTTTAATATACTTTCGTTTTTCCTGTTGTTTACTCAAACTGTGTTGGCTCAGTGGCAAGAGTGCTTAGTTGATGGGAAGACTGACGATTTTTACATCACGAGTTTCACTTACCCCCAGCAAAAATGAGTGCTTTGCCACTACTTTTGGACGTGCAATAATTCATACAACTGATAATTGGAAGACCACAGAACGCATTAAGCATAATGTTCCTTCTGAGCAGATGGCACTATTCATAACCTCCGCTATTGGAATAAAAGTTCTGGGCTCTAAGTAGTGCTGGCATTTTTAGGCAATTATCTGAAGAAAATGACGGTTATTTAGAGTTACAAAGTATCTGGCCAAATCCATTTTCAGAATCCATTTCGCTTTGTTTTGAAGGGTCAGACTCTTCTTCTATTGATTACTACATAATTAATAGTGTAGGACAAGAAGTGAAAACTGGCAACTTAGAAATAGTATCAGGAGTAACTGTTAAGAAAATTGATTTAAATTCACTAGCACACGGCCTGTACTACCTAAAGATCTTGATAGATGACGAATGGAAAACTTACAAATTGATTAAGAACTAAACTGCTACTGGAGCACTTATTCTTGGGTGAGGGTTATAGTTTTCCAACTCGAAATCCTCATACTCAAAGTCAAAGATTGACTTCTTGTTTGGGTTAAGTTTTATGGTGGGATATGGTCTAATATCTCTACTTAGTTGTTCTGCAACTTGAACTGTATGATTACTATAGATATGTGCGTCACCAAAAGTGTGAACAAACTCTCCTGGCTCTAGCCCTACTTCTTGGGCTATCATAAGCGTAAGTAGTGCATAGCTTGCAATGTTAAAGGGCACTCCTAGAAACAAATCCGCACTTCTCTGATACAGCTGACAACTCAACTTACCATCCGCCACATAAAACTGAAACAAGCAATGGCAAGGTGTAAGAGCCATATCACTTAGTTCTCCTACATTCCAGGAATTTACAATCATACGTCTACTGTCGGGATTAGACTTGAGTGTGTCTAGCACATTTTGAATCTGATCTATTTTCTCACCACTCGGAGTTTCCCAGCTTCTCCATTGTTTTCCATATACAGGGCCCAAGTCCCCGTTTTCATCAGCCCATTCATTCCAAATTTTTACACCATTATCTGTGAGGTATTTAATGTTAGTGTCTCCTTTTAAAAACCAAAGAAGCTCGTGTACAACCGACTTCCAATGCACTTTTTTAGTGGTGATAAGTGGGAAAGAGTTCTTTAGGTCAAACCTAAGCTGTCCTCCTAAAATACTTTTTGTTCCGGTACCGGTTCTATCTGTTTTCACTGTACCGTTTTCAGACACATATCTTAAGAAATCCTCATATTGACTCATATGCTTACAAAGCACGACGATTCTAACTGAAATTAATTTAATCTATTATTAGTCGTTCTCAACAATATTTTAACTATGTTGTTTAGTTTTGCGGAGCAAAATTGTAAATCTAATATGGCTGTAGCAATAAAATTACCAAGAATGAGTGACACGATGGAGGAAGGTACTATCGTAACTTGGTTTGTAAAAGTAGGTGATACCGTGAAGTCAAGTGAAATGATAGCTGATGTCGAGACTGACAAGGCTACTATGGAACTTGAAAACTTTGAAAAAGGGGAAGTGCTTCACCTAAATGTAGAAGAAGGTCAAACTGTACCTGTAGAGACCGTCATAGCTATTATTGGGGAAAAGGGAGAAGATTTTCAGCACCTTCTAGAAGCTGCTCCTGAAGATACTGAAGAACCAGCTAAAGAAGAAGCTGAACCTGTTGCGGATGAAGCACCTAGCAAACCTGCAGCACCCGTAGTAAGTGCACCAGCTGTTGCCACATCAAACAATGGGCGAGTATTCGCTTCACCACTAGCTAAGAAAATGGCTGAGGATAAAGGCATAAACCTAGAAACTGTTACTGGGTCTGGGGATAATGGCCGAATTATCAAAAAAGATATTGAAAACTACGTACCATCTGCTGCACCAAGTACTGCAGCAGTAGGTGTAGAAAGTTACGATGAAGTGCCTGTTTCGCAGATGCGTAAGACTATAGCTAAGCGATTAGCAGAGTCTAAATTCTCTGCACCACACTTCTACCTTACAAAGGAGATAAAAATGAACGCCGTGCTCGCTGCTCGCAAGCGTATGAATGAGTATACCGAAAATAGAATATCTATAAACGACATTATTGTAAAAGCGGCAGCTGTATCTCTAAAGAGCCACCCAAATATTAATTCATCTTGGCTAGGAGATAAAATCAGAAGAAACCACCACGTACACATCGGTGTGGCAGTAGCTATAGACGATGGGCTATTGGTACCTGTTGTACGTTTTGCTGATAGCAAATCACTCTCTCAGATTGGAGCAGAGGTAAAAGACTTAGCAGGTAAAGCAAAAAATAAAGAGTTACAACCGAAGGATTGGGAAGGAAATACCTTTACAATCTCAAACCTTGGAGCATTTGGTGTAGATGAGTTTACGGCTATCGTAAATCCACCAGATGCTTGTATCCTAGCTATAGGTAGCAGCAAAGAAACCATTATCGTAGAAAATGGAGAGATGAGACCTGGTCACGTAATGAAAGTTACTTTGAGCTGCGATCACAGAGCGGTAGACGGCGTTACTGGTGCTAACTTCCTCAAAACATTTGCTGAGCTACTAGAGGAGCCGGTTAGGTTATTGGTTTAAGCTTCGGTCAGACAACATAATAAAAACTAACTATTTAAACAAGTAAATGTACTCAATGGAACTTATCACCTTGTCCCTTAGAATCTGAGGTTTAAAACTAGGAAGGTTAAGCTTGGTTCGAAGTATTTGTATTCCCTTTTCAGGACTTGTTTTCATGAATTTTTGAACGATTAAATTACAAACCCAAAAATTGTACAGCAACGGATGACTATCTTGATATTCATCAATGTTACCATCGCTTTTTAAGCAAAACGTTCAAGCATCTTCTATAGAATCACAGTTGTCAAAATTATATATCAGAACGCTTTTTTCTAGGAAAGTCAATAGATTAAGATCTAGTCTTTTATAAACTCTAAATATATGTCCAATTTGATAGCTTGCCTGAGCCCTAATGTGCAAGTTAGGATGGTCTAAATGCTTGAAAACCAAAGAAACACTTAGGTCGTAGTTTTCACTTGCGAATACAGTAGTGACAATAGCTTCTACAATGTCTTTACTGCTTTTGGATAACAACAACTTGGCAATGTGAGTTTCGTTATAGTCGTATCTGTCTTGGTAAATCACTGTTACATTTCAGCTAAACGAATACAATTATAAAGATAATTGAAATTACAGACCTACTACTCGTTTGCATATTACCCAAGAATACTTTACACTTGCACAGCCTATCAGGCCAATTCTCAAGAAATTTTCTAAAATTTTCTCGAAACCAATACTTTTTTAAAAAACAATTCTTAATCAAAACACATGTACGATATTCTTTCATTGGGAGAGATGGTTCTACCAGAGCTGCGTAAGGTTGCAGACAAATTTGAAATCATTCATAGAGGACTCAAAAAGCAAGACCTCATCTATAAAATTCTTGATTTTCAGGCAGTAAACCCTGAAAAATTCAAAAACATAAATCCAACCGCCAAAGCCGCAGCAACTGATCAGCCTAAAAAACCAGTAAGGGTGAAAAAAGCAGCACCTATAAAAAAGGTAAGAACTGATGACGACAATAAAGTCGAAGCTAGTAAAGAAAACCCAAGGTCTGAAGTGAAAAAAGATCGTCCGAAGAAAGAAAGGCCACGGTCTGAGGGAAGTGACGAGAAAAAAGATCGCCCCAAAAAAGCAGCTCCTGTAAAAAAAGAACGA